>Ga0213861_10003624_pt1 | contig 12730 bp, 9 predicted proteins | sample PICome_4_FD_160110 | JGI IMG/M metagenome (GOLD analysis project Ga0213861, IMG submission 160110) | Coastal seawater microbial communities near Pivers Island, North Carolina, United States - PICO131 | ecosystem: Environmental > Aquatic > Marine > Coastal | place: USA: North Carolina | collected...
ATGAATTAATAGTAGATGAATTTTTTTTATTTAAAAATGAATTGGACGTTTATCAACAGCTAATGCCGCTTCTTTTATAGCTTCTGTATGTGTGGGGTGTGCATGACAAGTTCTTGCTATATCCTCTGCACTTGCTCCAAATTCCATAGCTAATGCCATCTCAGCTATCATGTCACCACAATGTGGTCCAATAATATGTACTCCTAAAACTTTGTCTGTTTTGCTATCAGCCAATATTTTCACGAATCCATCTGTTTCGTTGTTAACTTTAGCTCTCGAATTTGCTAAAAATGGAAATTTACCAACTTTATACGATTGTTTTTCGTTTTTTAATTGTTCTTCGGTTTTGCCAACTGTCGCTACTTCAGGACATGTATAAATAACTCCAGGAATTACATCATAATTTACGTGTCCTGCTTGACCAGCTAAAATTTCCGCAACAGCTATTCCTTCTTCCTCTGCCTTATGAGCTAACATTGGACCTTTAATAACATCTCCGATTGCATAAATATTTTTCACCGTAGTTTGAAGTTTATTATTAACTTCAATTCTACCCTTATTATCCTTTTTAACTCCTACTTTTGATAAATTTAAACCTTCTGTATAAGGTTTTCTTCCAACCGAAATTAAAACTTTATTGACTTCAATCATTGATTCTTTAGAATTTTTTATATCTGTATAATTGATTGTTACTAAAGACCCTTTGCTATTTACAGAATTAACTTTTGATCCCATTTTAAATTTTATGCCTTGCTTAGTTAATATTTTTTGAAACTCATTAGAGACTTCTCTATCCATTCCTGGCGTTATATGATCTAAATATTCAATAACAGTTACCTCGGCGCCTAATCTTGACCAAACTGAACCCATCTCTAAGCCTATATAACCTCCTCCAATAACAGCTAATTTATTAGGGACTTTAACAAAAGATAAGGCTCCAGTTGATGAAACTATATTTTTTTCATTTATTTCAATACCAGGTAACGAAGAAACTTCTGAGCCTGTGGCTATAACAATATTTTTAGCTTTAATGTTAGTTCTTTTGTTGCTTTCTTCATAAACAACTATATCGTTTTTTGAAAAAAGAACTCCCTTACCTTTAAAGTAAGATACCTTATTTTTTTTGAACAAAAACTCAACACCTTTTGTTAAAACTTGAATAGACTTGTTTTTATTCAACATCATTTTGTTTATATTTAATTTGATATCAGAAATTTCTATACCTTGATTATTGAAATCTTTTTTTGCTTTATGATAGTTTTCAGATAAGTTTAATAAGCTTTTTGAGGGTATACAACCAACATTAAGACATGTTCCCCCTAAAGCTCCTCTAGATTCTACACAGGCTGTTTTTAAACCTAATTGAGCTGCTCTTATTGCGCAAACATAACCACCGGGTCCACCACCAATTACAACTAAATCAAAATTATCATCCATAATTAAATGTTGAGAAAAAGTCTTTGAGGTTGTTCAAGTGATTCTTTTACAATTTTTAAAAAAGAAACTGCCTCTTTTCCATCAATAATTCGATGGTCGTAAGACAAAGCTAAATACATCACTGGTCTTATTTCCACCTTACCGTCTACAACAATTGGTCTTTGTATGATATTATGCATTCCTAAAACTGCTGATTGAGGAGGATTTAGAATTGGTGTTGATAGCATTGATCCATAAATTCCACCATTGGTAATTGTAAAAGTTCCTCCTTGTAAATCTTCAATAGTAATTTTTCCATCTTTTGCTTTTTGACCAAGATATCCAATATTTTTTTCTATATCTGCAAATGACATTTCGTCTGTTTCTCTAAGCACAGGGACAACCAGTCCTCTATCAGTGCCGACGGCAATGCTTATATTGTAATAATTCTTATATATGATTTCCTCTCCTTGAATCTCTGCATTAATTGCTGGATAATTTTTTAAACCAATAACGCAGGCTTTAACAAAAAATGACATAAACCCTAATTTTACATCGTAATTTTTTTGAAAATCTTCCTTGTATTGGCTTCTCATCGCTATTATTTCGCTCATATCAATTTCATTAAAAGTTGTGAGCATCGCTGCATTTTCTTGAGCTTCTTTTAATCTTTTAGCTATTGTTAATCTGAGTCTAGTCATTTTAACTCTTTCTTCTGGACCATGTTTAATTTTTCTTTCAGCTGGAGCAGGCTTATGACCCATTAAACTCATAATGTCTTCTTTTAAAATTATGCCATTTTTTCCTGAACCTTTGACGTGGCTTAAATCAACTTCAGCTTCATTGGCCATTTTTCTTGCTGCAGGTGAAACTTTAGCTTCTTCTTTCTTAAATATCTTTTCTTCATGTACTTGTTCTAATATTAAAGGCTCTTCCTCTAGTTTAAGTATTGGTTCTTTATTTTTGATTTTTTTAGGTTTTACGTTATTTGATTTTATAATTTTATCTTCTTTAAAAACTTTTAGTTTTTTTTCTTCTTTTTCTATATGTGGAGGATTGTAATTATTTACTTCATTTAGATCGCTATCTATTTTTTTTACTGAACCATTAATAGTTCCAAGTAAGGAGCCAACATTTACAGTCTCACCTTCTTTAACAGCAATACTTCCTAAGACTCCATTAGTAGGGGAAGGCACTTCAATATTGACTTTATCAGTTTCTAATTCTACAAGCGGTTCGTCAGCTGAGACTTCTTCTCCTTGAGACTTAAGCCACTTTGAAACCGTTGCCTCCGTGACTGATTCTCCTAATGTTGGAACTGTAATTTTTTCTGCCATTTAATCTTTAACTATCTTTTCTAATATTTCTTTTTGTTGTGCAAGATGTTTGTTTAGATTTCCAGTCGCAGGAGAGGAGGTTGCTTTTCTACCCACATATTTAACAGATTTATCACCAAATTTTACGATTTCTAAAGTTCTATTAATATAGTTTCTTACTGTGTTCCATGCACCCATATTCTGTGGTTCTTCCTGGCACCATATAAATTTAGCTTTGGTATATCTTTTTAAAATAGCAGCTAAAGTTTTTACCGGAAAAGGGTAAAGTTGTTCTATTCTAATAAAAGTAACTTTATCATTCTTATTTTTTTCTCTTGCCTCAACTAAGTCATAATAGATCTTACCTGAACACATCACAACTTTCTTAATTTTATTGTCTCTTTTTTTTAAGTCTAATAAGTTATTTATTTTTGAGTAAGCATTATCTTCTAGAACGCGGTGAAATGTACTTTTTTCCGTAAATTCTGAAATATTTGAAACACATTTTTTATTTCTTAATAAAGATTTAGGCGTCATAATAATTAATGGTTTTCTAAATCCTCTGTGCATTTGACGCCTTAAAACATGAAAATAATTAGATGGAGTTGTACAATTAACTACCTGAATATTTTCCCCAGCACATAGTTGTAAGAATCTTTCCAATCTTGCAGAAGAATGCTCTGGGCCTTGACCTTCGTAACCATGAGGCAGCAACATAACTAATCCACTAGCTCTTCCCCATTTTGACTCTCCAGAGGTAATAAACTGATCAATAATAATTTGCGCTCCATTGGCAAAATCTCCAAATTGTGCTTCCCATAAAACTAATGTCTCTGGTTCAGATAAAGAATAACCAAATTCAAAACCCAAAACTGCGAATTCGGAAAGTAAACTATCTATTATTTCAAATTTTTTTTGCCCTTTCGAAATATTATTTAAAGGAATATATCTTTCATGACTATCTTGATTTCTTAAAACAGCGTGTCTCTGACTAAAGGTGCCTCTACCTGAGTCTTGACCAGATAACCTGATTGAAAAACCTTCTGTTAGTAGAATTCCAAAGGCTAAAGTTTCTGCTGTAGACCAATCAATTGCTTTACCTTCCTCTATTGCTTGAAATCTTAGATCAAATATTTTTTTTAGGGTTTTATGAGCACTAAAATTGTGAGGTATTTTAGAAACTTTTTTTCCTATATCAATTAACAACTTCTTGTCTACACCACTAGCACCTCTTTTATCTTTTCCCAAACCTGGTTTAAATCTAGACCAAGCACCTTCAAACCATTTTAATTCTGATTTATAATTTTTTGATGACTCATACTCCTTCTCTAAAAACATTTTAAAATTTGTTTTTTCATTTTGTAATTCATTTTCTGATATCAATCCCTCTTGGCTTAATTTTTTACCGTAGATCGAAAGTGTTGAAGGATGTGTTTTAATTTTCTTATACATTATTGGTTGAGTGAATGAAGGTTCATCTCCTTCATTATGACCAAATCTTCTGTAGCAAACTATATCTATCACAACATCTCTATTAAATTTTTGTCTATACTCAGTTGCAATTTTTGCGCAATGGACTACTGCTTCTGGGTCATCACCATTAACATGAAAAATTGGTGTTTGTGCGATTTTAGCAACATCAGATGGATAAGGTGAGGATCTTGCAAACCTTGGAGCCGTCGTAAATCCTATTTGATTATTAACAATTATATGAATTGTTCCCCCTATATTATGACCTGGCAAACCAGACATCGCAAAACATTCTGCAACAACACCTTGTCCGGCGAATGCGGCGTCTCCATGCATTAAAACAGGTATAACTTTTTTTCTTTCTTTATCTTTATGAAAAAATTGTTTTGCTCTTACCTGACCTAAAACAACTGGGTTTACTGCTTCTAAATGTGAGGGATTATCAGTTAAACTTATATGCACAGAGTTTCCATCAAATTCTCTATTAGAAGATGCTCCTAAATGATATTTAACATCTCCTTCAAAATCTTTTTTTGAACTAACAGTTTTGCCGAAAAATTCACTAAAAATTGCTTTGAATGGTTTTCCCATTACATTAGCCAAAACATTAAGTCTACCACGATGAGGCATGCCTATTTTAATTTCTTTTGCTCCAAGATTACCACCTTTTTTAATTATTTGTTCCAATGCAGGAATTAACGACTCTCCACCATCTAATCCAAAACGCTTTGTTCCAACAAACTTGATATGCAAATATTTTTCAAATCCTTCTGCTTGAACAATCTTATTTAAAATTGCTTTTTTCCCATTCTCTGTAAATGAAATTTTTTTTTCAGGTCCTTCAATTCTATTTCTGATCCAAGATTTTTCATCAGGATCTCCCATATGCATAAATTCATATCCTATATTTGAAGAGTATGTTTTCTTAAGAATTTCTAAAATTTGATATAGGTCTGCGTATTGTAAGCCTGGAACTCCGTCTAAAAATATTTTTCTATTGTAATCCTTTTTTTCGAAACCATAGGTTTCCGGCTTTAATTCTAAATGCTCATTTTTTTTCTGAATTGAAAGAGGATCTAAATTAGCTATCAAATGCCCCCTAATTCTATAAGCTCTAATCAACATAATAGCACGTACAGAATCTTTAGAAGCTTGTTTAACAGTATCTAAATTAATATCAGTAATTTTTTCTTTATTTTTTTCTTTAAAATATTTTGAAATTTTTATTTTTTTTTCACGGGACCAACTTGGTCCTTTAATATCATCAAAAATGAGTTTTTCATTTTCACTTAACCCATCAAAAAAATTTCTCCAGCTATCTGGTAGAGAGCTAGGATTGGAAATGTAGTCTGCATAAAACTCATTAATAAATTCTAAATTTACACCGGCTAAAAAAGAGGTTTTTTTATAAATTATGTTATTATCAGATGAGGACATTAAAAATTTATTTTAACATAAATTAATAAAAATCAACCATTAAGTTTTTGAAAAAGAGTTTTACCTATATCAGCGGGTGATTTAGATATGGTAATTCCTGCTGATTTCATTGATTCTATTTTATCCTCCGCACCTCCTTTGCCACCTGCAATTATGGCTCCAGCATGGCCCATTCTTCTTCCAGGTGGTGCTGTTAAACCTGCAATAAAACCAACCATTGGTTTTTTTATTTTTTCTCTTTTAAGAAATTCTGCGGCTTCTTCCTCTGCTGATCCTCCAATCTCTCCAATCATCACAATTGATTTTGTTTCATCATCTTTTAAAAAAAGTTCTAAGCAATCTATAAAATTAGTTCCGTTAATTGGGTCCCCTCCTATTCCAATACATGTAGACTGGCCCATTCCATTAGTGGTGGTTTGGGCAACGGCCTCATAAGTTAATGTACCCGATCTTGAAACTATTCCAACTGTGCCTTTTTTATGAATATTGCCTGGCATTATTCCTATCTTGCATTCTTCAGGAGTTATGATGCCTGGACAATTAGGTCCTATTAATCTTGAGGTGCTACTACCTAATATTTTTTTTACTTTAAGCATATCTATGACAGGTATGCCTTCTGTAATACAAACGATTAATTCAATGTTGGCTTCAATAGCTTCTATTATTGCAGCTCCAGCAAATTTTGGTGGAACATATATCATGGTAGCATTAGCTGAGGTTTGTTCCTTTGCTTCACTTACTGTATTAAAAACAGGAAGATTTAAATGTGTTTGTCCACCTTTTTTGGGCGTGACTCCACCTACTAATTTTGTTCCATATTTCAAAGCTTGTTCTGAGTGAAACGTACCATGTGTCCCTGTAAAACCTTGGCAAATTAATTTTGTGTTTTTATCTACTAAAACTGACATTTATTTAATCGCCTCAACAATTTTTTTTGCTGCATCGTTTAAGTCGGAAGCAGATAATATTTTTAAGTTAGATTCATCAAGTATTTCTTTTCCTTCTTTAAAATTTGTTCCAGCTAACCTTACAACTAAAGGAACAGATAAATTAATCTCTTTAACTGCATCAACTACACCTTGAGCAAGAACATCACATCTCATTATACCGCCAAAAATATTTATTAAAATTCCTTTTACGTTTTTGTCTGATAAAATTAATTTAAATGCTGCGGCTACTTTTTCTTTTGAAGCACCGCCTCCGACGTCAAGAAAATTTGCAGGTTCCTTTCCATAAAGTTTAATAATATCCATGGTTGCCATAGCTAAACCTGCTCCATTCACCATACAGCCTATTGAACCATTAAGTTTTATATAAGCGAGATCATATTTGCTTGCTTCGATCTCAGCAGGATCTTCTTCGTTTAAATCTCTTAGCTTTAATATTTCTGGTCTTCTAAAAATTGCATTATCATCAAAATTCATTTTTGCATCTAGACAAATTAATTCATTATTCTTATTTATTATCAAAGGATTTATTTCAATTAAGTTAGCATCTTTTTTGATTACTATATTATAGAGAGATCTTATAATTTTTGATGCAGTTTCTTTTTGTTTTGTTTCTAATTTAAATATTGAAATTACACTTTCGATTTCATTATCACTAGGCCCATCATCTTTTAAGTTTATTTTAGTGGTAATTATTTTGTTTGGGTTTTCTAATGCAACTTTTTCTATATCCATTCCACCTTCGGTACTACTAATAAAAGCGATCTTTGATGACTCTCTATCTACAAGACATGATAAGTAAAATTCTTTTAATATATCTGATGCTTCTTCTATATATAATCTTTTAACTTCTTTTCCCTCAGAACCTGTTTGATGAGTTACAAGAATTTTGCCCATCATTTTTTTTGCTTCATATTGTAATTCAGAAATATTTTTAATTAATTTTACACCACCTGCTTTTCCTCTGCCACCTGCATGGATTTGGGCTTTTAATACGAATTCTTTACTATTTAAGTTTGAAATTTTTTTTTCTATTTCATTTATTGAAGTAATAACTATTCCTTTAGATACAGGTGCTCCAAACTCTCTTAAAATTTCTTTTGCTTGATGTTCGTGTATATTCATACTTTTATTTGCTACAGGTTATTATTTTGTGCGATGAAAATCTTTTTTGCACAATTGTTTTACTTTCAAAACATACATCGGTAAAGTAATTTTTAACATTATCAAATAAAATTTCATTTTTTTGACCTAAGAGATAAATAACTTTTATATCATTTTCTCTAATATTTTTATTAATCAATGATTTATAAAACTCAAAATACTTATGATTTTCTGTTGGATGGGTGTTATTATCCCAAAGATACCACCTATTTATTATATTCAATTTCTTATCTAAAATTGTAGCAATAAACTGATAATGAGTAATTAAAGTTTTTTCTCTAACATCACTATCAATAATTTTTATTGCCAACTTAATAAGTTCTAATTCTTTTTTTGGTTCTTCAGATCTACTAATCCATCTTAAATTTTTAAAATTTTCATGAACTACATTAGCATTAATTGCTTTTGTCTTATCTACATTTTCTAGATCATGAAATTTTCTATCAATGTTAAACCTGTAATGAAACTTGATAGTTGAAAACAAGACAATAAAAATGATTAGATAGAATAACTTTGGATCTATTTTTAGTTTATTTAAATTAAAGTGTAATACCGCTGCTATTAAAGGAATTAAACTAAATATATAAATTTGATTCGCAGTAATAAGTTGATTAAAAAAGAAAGCAAATACACAAAAGATAGTAGTTAGATTTATTAAATTTGTTTCTTGTTTGTTTTTTTTAAAATTTTTAATTGATACAAATATAAGGGGGAAAAGTAAAATATGTATAAATTTAAATTCCCCAAACAATCTTTTAAAATTTAACTGATCAATCAAGCCAATATAAGCCATTTCATTACTAGAAATTCTTCCTTCCCCAATGGTTAAGGGAAATAAAATATATTGATATATAAAATTTATTATTGGTGTATTTGTAAAATAAAGAAAGAGTACAAACAATAATAAACCTATAATACTTCCTGATATGAAAAATTTTAAATTATCAAAATTTTTATGCCTAAAAAAATAATGTATTAATGAAATTAATAAAATTAATAAAATATATGCTGTTGGTGTTTGCATCGAAAGGAATGCAAACATACATACAAAAGGAAATATGAACCATAAAATGTTATTCTTATTTTTTATTGCTACAATTAAATTAAATATTGCTAGCAATGAAAAAATATATGCGTGAATATACGCAAATGGAGTGCCGCTCAATGGATAACACAAAGTGGTAAAGCAAATGCTATAAAACACTACATAAATAAATTTTAAATTAAGCTCTTTTAAAAAAAAGAATATTCCCAAAGTTCCTATAATATTCATAAATGAACTGTGGGCTAAATGGCTGTTCCAATTATTTCCAAAAATGAAAAGAAATAATGCTTCCATGTAGTCAACTAACAAACCAGTAAAAATCCAGAAGTCTCTTATTGGTAAATGTCCATAAAGAATGCTATGACCAGAATCAAGAAACCCAAAAGAGTCGATTGGTATTATTCCAATATTGCCGCTAAACCAGTTTATAAGATATGAATAGATTAAAATACCTATTAATATTGGTAATTCTTTTAATAGTTTTTTTTTTTTTAAAAACATGTTTTGAGGTGAAATTTATTAATATAAACTTAGCATTAATTATTTAAAATTAATATAATAATCATAATGTTTAAAATTTCAGAAAAAGTTCAGTTTTCTAAGGAAGAAAACAAAATGAGTTCAATAGCTGATATTAAAAAAGCTAGAGAACTTTATTATTCTAATAAATCTCAAAATGTAAAATTTTTACTTGATAAAAGATTTTCTTGGATGAATAAGTTTATATCAAATGATCATATTGGTATAGAGGTTGGTTCTGGTGCTGGTTTCACAAAAGATTTTATAAAAAATAAAAATTTTAAATTATCAGATTTAGGAAATGGTGAACATTTAGACTTTAAAAATATTGACGCACAAAACACTGGTTTTAACAATGAGAGTTTTAATTTTGTAATTGCATCAAATATGATTCACCATATTCCTTATCCTATTAAATTTTTTAAAGAAATGAATAGAATTTTAAAAAAAAATGGTAGATTGATAATTTTTGAGTCTTATTGTTCAGTTATTTTTCAATTAGTAACAATGATTATGAAACATGAGGGATTTGATTTTACACTTAATGTTTGGGATGAGGATAATGCGAAAAGTGACGAGTATAATGCTTGGCATGGAAATATAGCAGTCCCTCATCTAATTTTTGATAATAAAGAAAAATTTGCTAAGAATTTAGGAAAATATTTTGATATTGAGTACGAAAAGTTAACAGAATGTTTAATTTTTTTAAATTCAGGAGGCGTTACTTCTAAAACTAAATACATACCAATGAGTAATTTTTTTTTAAATATTCTTCATTCTATAGATAAATTATTAGTCAAACTTTTTCCTAATATTTTTAGTATGGGAAGAAGGATTGTTCTTACGAAATTAAATTAAAGCGAAGGATCAATTTTTTGAGCTGCATTAAATAATTCTCTAACTGCTTTTACAGATTTTTCAAAGTTTTTTTTCTCTTCTGATGTCAAATTTAATTCAACTATTTTTTCAACCCCTTCTGAACCAATTATAACTGGTACACCTGCGTACACGTCTTTTGCATCATACTCACCGTTTAAATAAACCGCACAAGGAAGTTTTTTTTTTAAATCTTTAAGATACGATTCTGCCATTTCTACACCCGAAGCAGCAGGTGCATAAAAAGCTGATCCTTTTTCTAAATATTTTACAATTTCAGCTCCACCTTTTTTTGTTCTGTCTACTATTTCATCTAGTTTTTCTTGTGATATTTTTCCTTCTTTTACTAATTCACTAATTTTTTTTCCATCTATCTCGGTTGCTCCTAACATAGCTACCATACTGTCACCATGTCCTCCTAAAACAAATGATTTTATTTTATTAACTGGTATTTTTAATTCTTGAGATAAAAAGTAAATAAATCTTGATGAGTCTAAAATTCCTGCCATACCGACAATCTTATTTTTAGGTAAACCAGAATATTTTTGAAAAGCCATTACTATTACATCCAGTGGATTAGTAATACATATTACGAATGCTTTAGGGGATGTTTTTTTAATACCTTCAGCAACTTGTTTAATAATCTTAAGGTTAATGCCAAGTAAATCATCTCTTGTCATTCCTGGTTTTCTAGGCACTCCTGCTGTAATTATTATTACATCAGAATTCTCAGTATCTTCATAATTGTCTGTTCCTGACAAATTAATATTAAATCCATCTACTGGAGAAGATTGAGCAATGTCCAAGGCTTTACCTTTCGCAATACCTGCAGCTACATCAAAAAGAACAACATCACCCAGTTCTTTTAATGCAATTAGGTGCGCTAGTGTTCCTCCAATTTGGCCTGCTCCTATTAAAGTAATTTTTTTTCTCATATATCTCCTTTTATTTCATTGTTGGCATAACAAATTCAGGGTTGGACCTTTGTCCTGATGGCCACCTCGATGTTATAGTTTTTAATTTTGTATAGAATCTTACACCTTCTGGTCCGTGCATGTGCTGATCTCCGAATAAAGACCTTTTCCAGCCACCAAAACTGTGAAAAGCCATTGGAACTGGGATAGGTATATTTATGCCAACCATTCCAATTTTTGCTTTGCTAGAAAAATTCCTTCCTGAGTCTCCATCCCTTGTAAAAATACTAACTCCGTTACCAAACTCATGGTCATTTACTAATTGTAATGCTTCATCAAAATCTTTTGCTCTAACTACTGATAGAACTGGACCAAATATTTCTTCTTTATAAATTCTCATATCTTTAGTTACGTGATCAAACAAACAGCCACCAATGAAATATCCTTTCTCATATCCTTGTAATTTAAAGTTTCTTCCATCTACAATTAATTTGGCTCCCTCTTTTTCACCAACATCAACGTAACTGATAACTTTATCTAAATGTTCTTTTGTTACTAATGGACCCATCTCAGATTGTTTGTCCATACCAGGTCCAACTTTAAGTTCCTCTACTTTTTTGGCTAAGGAACTTACTAATTTGTCACCAATTCCGCCAACTGCAACTGCAACTGATTGTGCCATACATCTTTCTCCTGCTGAACCATAGGCCGCTCCCATTAAGCCATTAACTGCTTGTTCTAAATCACAATCAGGCATGACCACACAATGATTTTTTGCACCGCCTAAAGCTTGAACTCTTTTTTCATTTTTTGCGCAGTTTTCATAAATATATTTTGCGATTGGTGTTGATCCGACAAAGCTCATTGCAACAACATCTTTGTTATCAATCAAAGCATCGACCGCTTCTTTATCTCCGTTAACAACATTAAATACACCATCTGGTAAACCGGCTTCTTTTAATAATTCTGCTAACCTCATTGAACATGACGGATCTTTCTCTGATGGCTTTAGAACAAATGTGTTTCCACAAGCTATTGCCATTGGAAACATCCACATGGGAACCATAGCTGGAAAATTAAACGGTGTTATACCTGCGCAAACTCCAAGTGGTTGTCTTATTGACCAGCTATCAACATCAGTTCCTACGTTTTCTGTAAATTCTCCTTTTAACATTTGTGGAATTCCACATGCGTATTCAACAACTTCTAAACCTCGGGTTAATGATCCTCTAGCATCCTCATACACTTTTCCATGTTCAGACACTATTATTTTTGTTAGTTCGTCTGAATTTTTTTCAATTAATTCTTTAAATTTAAACATTACTCTAGCTCTTTGAATTGGAGGTGTGTTAGCCCATGCATAAAACGCTTTTTTAGCATTTTCAACTGCTTTGTTTACATCTTTTGTAGTAGCTAATTTTACTTCAGACTCTTGCTCGCCTGTAGCTGGGTTAAAAATTTTTCCCGTTTTTTTTGATTCACCGCTGAAAGACTTTCCATTAACAAAGTGCTCAATAGTTTTCATGATGTAATTGATTAAATAAGGTTTTAGCTTGTTGCAAGCATTTTCTTAATAGAACCGATAGCTTTTGCAGGATTTAATCCTTTTGGGCATGAATTAGTACA
>Ga0213861_10003626_pt1 | contig 12727 bp, 8 predicted proteins | sample PICome_4_FD_160110 | JGI IMG/M metagenome (GOLD analysis project Ga0213861, IMG submission 160110) | Coastal seawater microbial communities near Pivers Island, North Carolina, United States - PICO131 | ecosystem: Environmental > Aquatic > Marine > Coastal | place: USA: North Carolina | collected...
CTTCGAATATATAAAATTGGCATGCCTTGGCCATTGGAACCAAGTGGTACTCGTCAATTTGCCAAAGGCCTAAGAGAAGTCTTGGTCGTCGAGGAAAAAAGAGCTGTTATCGAAAATCAGCTAAAGGAGCAATTGTATAATTGGGAGTCAGATGTTCGCCCCATGGTTGTGGGGAAATTTGACGAAAATCATAATTGGATTCTGCCTTCTGAAGGAGAGTTAACACCCGCTCGAATCGCGCGGGTCTTGGCCGACCGAATCTCACGCTTTTACACCAGCTCCAGAATAAAAGAGCGACTGGACTATTTGGAACAAAAAGAATCTTCTTTAAATTCATCGTTGATCAGCGTTAAACGTACGCCACATTTTTGTTCAGGGTGTCCACATAACACCTCCACGAAAGTCCCAGAGGGTAGTCGAGCCGTTGCCGGCATAGGGTGTCATTATATGGTTCACTGGATGGATCGTAGAACAGAGACTTTTACGCAAATGGGGGGTGAGGGAGCGTCATGGATTGGACAGGCACCGTTTACCGGTACCAAACATATTTTTGCCAACATAGGCGACGGTACTTATTATCATTCTGGTCTATTGGCTATACGGGCGTCGATTGCGTCAGGAGTAAATATTACTTATAAGTTATTGGTTAATGATGCGGTAGCAATGACGGGTGGGCAACCGGTAGACGGTAATCCAAGTACTTGGCAGATGGCCCACCAATTATATGGCGAGGGGGCTTCGAAAATAGTAATTGTTGCGGAGGATGTAACACCTTATTCCAAAGAGAATGTTGTTATCAAACTTCCACCCGGTGTAGAGGTTTTCGATCGAGACGAATTACCACGTATTCAGTTGGAAATACGTGAGCAGAGTGGAACAAGTATTATCATCTATGATCAAGTATGTGCTACCGAAAAAAGGCGTCGGCGCAAACGTGGAACGCTTGTTGACCCCGATTATCGGGTAGTCATTAACTCTGAAGTTTGTGAAGGTTGTGGCGACTGTAGCGTTCAATCCAATTGCCTAGCTGTAATCCCGTTGGAAACCGCACTTGGAAGAAAACGTACGATAGATCAATCAGCGTGTAATAAGGATTTAAGCTGTCTGAAGGGATTTTGTCCGAGTTTTGTTGTGGTAAAAGGTGCACGGTTGAAAAAACCTGAAACTAATTTTACTGACTATCTTCATCAGGTTTTGCCAGAGCCTTTATTACCAAAGCTATCTCGTCCCTATGCAATATTGATAACCGGGGTAGGCGGTACAGGGGTGGTAACGGTAAGTGCTTTACTTGGAATGGCCGCGCATATCGATGGCCGTGGCTCGTCTGTTCTCGATATGACAGGTCTTGCTCAGAAGTATGGCGCTGTCAGCAGTCACATACAAATTTCCGAGTCGGTTGGTGAGGTGAGTGCTGTCCGGATTGCGGCTGGTGGTGCTGATGTTTTGTTGGGATGTGATTCAATCGTTTCAGCGGGTTTTGATGCACTAAGTAAAATTTCAAATGATCGAACCCACATCGTTCTGAATAATCATCAGTCGAGTACAGCCCAATTTATACATAATCCTGACCTAGCATTTCCTGCAGATGATATTGAGAGGCAGTTAAGAAATGCAAGTAGCGATAACATTGATGCTTTTGACGCTACAAGCATTGCTGAGAAAATACTCGGTAATGCGATTGGCTCTAATTTAATGCTGGTTGGCTTTGCATGGCAACGTGGTTTACTTCCGTTGTCATTAGTGTCGATAAAGAAAGCAATAGCGCTAAATGGTGTAGCAGTGGAGTTTAACTACGCTGCGTTGGATCTAGGTCGACAGCTCGCACATAGGACTGGTTTAGCGACGGATCTGTTAAAGCTAGAGAATTCAAATGGTACGATATCGGTAGAACAATCACTCGATGATTTGTTGGTGAGCAGGCAGCAATTACTAGTCGCTTATCAAGGTGAATCCTATGCAGAGCAATACTCAAAAGTAGTTAAGTCTTTTGCTGAAAGTGAACTTAAGCAGACCGGATGTACTGCATGCTCTCAACTAGTCGCCAAAAATCTATATAAATTAATGGCTTATAAAGATGAATACGAAGTAGCACGATTATTGACTTCGAAGTCTTTTAAAAAGCAACTAGTTGATCAGTTTGAACCCGGTTTTTACACGGAGTACCAACTTGCTCCTCCGTTTTTAGCGAAATTAGACAAGGTGAGTGGACGACCCATAAAACGTAGTATCGGGCCATGGATTCAACCATTTCTTGTGTTTTTGAAGAAACTGGCATTTTTACGCGGTAGTTTATTTGACCCCTTTGGTTATCAACATGAAAGAAAATTAGAACGACAACTTATAAGGGATTACCTCGATGATATTGCAGAGGTAGAGCAAACTTTGGTTACGCATAACTTAATCCAACTTAAAAATCTGCTTAACTGGCCAGAGAGGATTCGTGGTTACGGGCCGGTAAAATTGGAGGGAATAGAACGCGCTATGCAGGAACGCCAAGTTGCTAAAGACAAGTACCTGAACCAAAGCAAATACGATAATGCGGCATAATACATATTCGCTAATTGTTCTGGTTTCCAGCAGGATTTTTACCCGGCAATTTGATTGATGCAGCATTATAAGGGTGACGTAAATTGAATAGTCTAGTTCATCGAATCTTTGCCGTGTCTCTATTGGGTGTGGGGGTTGGGTCATTAGCTGCGTTGGCAACCCTTGGCTTTACCTCAATCATTTTTAAGATTGATCGGCTATACCTAAATGGTTTCCAAAGCTCTCAAGAGTTTTCCTTTGTGCTGTGGTTGCCAATATTTCTTGGTTTGGCAGGTGCCGGATTGCTTGTCGCACTCATTCGTCGTTGGGCCGCACCCGGAAATTTGCAGGGTATAGCGCATTCAATCGCCGCTTCCCACGGACTCGAGGGACACATGCCGATTTCCAATGGGATAAAGTCTGTGCTGGCGAGTCTTGTGTCTTTATGCGGTGGCGCCTCCGTTGGGCAGTATGGTCCTGTAGGCCACCTTGGTAGTTTGATTGGCTTAATGTTGGCGAAATTAAGCCGGTCTGATCATAGTCGTCGAAGTGTTTCTATAGCGTGTGGAGTAGCTGCTGCCATAGCTGCCGTGTTTCATGCGCCGATCGCAGGCGTAGTATTTGCCCATGAGGTGATTCTGCGCCACTATTCGCTGCGTGCATTTGCCCCAGTAACTGTTGCATCTAGTATCGGTTATTTGTTGGCTCGGTTTTTTACCGATCAACAACCTCTTTTTATCGTGCCAGGTATAGCAAAAGCTTTACTAATTGACTATATATGGTTTGCAGCTATAGGCGTCAGCGGTGGTTTAATCGCGGTGCTTATGATGCGCTCGATTGGTGTTTTTGAGGGATTGGCAAAACAATTCTCTATACCTGACTGGGTTCGTCCTGCATTAGCCGGGGCAATTCTTGCATTGGTTGCAATAATGATTCCCGAAGTTCTTGGAACTGGAATAGGTACACTTAAAAGTACTTTGTCTGGGCACTTTGAGTCTCATTATTTGCTGGTGATTTTGATCGGTAAGTTATTTGCCACGGCACTCTGTATCGGATTAGGTTTTGTGGGAGGAGTGTTCAGCCCTGCGTTACTAGTTGGCGTCGTATTTGGGACGCTATTTGCTCAAGGTTACATCGCTTTTTTCCCTACGGAAATCACATCGGTACTTATGTATGCAGCATGCGGTATGGTCGCTGTTGTTAGCCCGGTCATCGGTGCGCCACTTAGCGCAATATTATTGGTTTTTGAACTTACTGGAAATTATACAATAACCACCGCAGTGATGGTCAGTGCGGTATTTTCGAATCTAGTTTCTTATCGGGTTTTTGGGCGATCCTACTATGATCATCAACTTAGTCAGGCGGGCTGTGACATGACCTTTGGTCGTGAACGACTATTGCTTAATGATATAACCGTCGGATGTTTAGTCGATTCAAGTGCCCGAGTGGTTGACGGAGATATGAAAGTATCTAAAGTCATTGAGATTATGCGTCAGAATCGTTGGCTTCATTTGTTAGTAACAGATACTAAAAGAGCCTATCTAGGCACGTTTGCTGTTGAACAGTTAGTTTTTATGGAATCAGTAGATGGCAATACACGAGTTCTCGAGTTAGCCGACAAAGCGATTTTACCCATTAATGAGTCGGCATTGCTTGGTGATGTGTTGGAGTCGATCTCTGGTCAAAGTGTAAGTGTCTACGCTGTGGTTAATTCCTATGGAATGGTGGTCGGCTCGGTTACGTCGGAAGTATTGGCACGTAATGGTAGATCAGTTTCCAACCGTGCGGCGCAGGAAATTAGTGATCATGATTAACGTTCACTCGTGTATATCTAATTCGTATTAAATGAGTAGAGGATCAGTTTTGTGTGCAATATATCGCACTACGACTAAATCTTGTGGAATTTCTGCGGTTTTCTAACCCGGGGATCAAAAGAGTCCCGGGTCAGCGGCGAAATCTTTTTGCTAGAACAAAGTGTAAATGAAGGGTGCAACTGCAGAACCTTCGGCAAGCACGATAAGAGCACCGAGTAGGATCAAGACTAAAATAATGGGTGCTAACCAAAATTTCTTCCGCTCGCGCATGAAACCCCAAAGGTCTTTAAGAAGGTCGATCATAATTCGTAGTAGATTTAAAAGTTAGTGTATATAGAAAAGTTTGAAGCGCTATTATCCATTATTCGATTGTTGAAGGAAGCTCTACTTTCCTGCTAACAAGAATAAGTGGATCTATGAAGGACTGGTTCATAACAACGCTCCAATCCGGTAGCAGGGTTTTATTTCGGTTACCAACTAAAACCCCAATATTTGCCCCTTTAGCTACCCAATCCTCGCTAGCTACATCAATACTTGCCAAGTTTTGGAATATGCTAAATACATTTCCACCGTGGTCGATTACCAATTGTTGATTGCCAGATTCAGTCGCCGTTTTTACTACTTGTCCGAATGATGGATTTACCAGTTTGATAGTATTCGTATTATCAAAGCCGAGGCCAGGATAGGGTAGAGTATATTTAGGTAAACCTAAATTTATCCAACCATAACTATATCGAACTGATACTTCAGTAGGCAATAAGTGATCGAGGTCTGGATTGTTTTCTGGATTTGGCGGAAAGTTGGATAATAAGCTTTCAAGTGCTTTCATGTATCGCGGTGCGACATGTTTAGGCCTTCTGGACTCGCCAATATTTATCGTGTAAACGGGCCTATTGACTGGTTTTATACTAAATGTATTACTATTTACATTTCCGTTAGAGTCACGTGATTTAATTACATAATGTCCAGGGGACTGTTGCCAGTTTATTCCTGCGATAGCAACCCAATGATCCTCATAGGGTTCGACGAGTATCTGACGATTACCGAACCAAGCTTCAGGTTTTTGGCTATCATTACCGTGCAACAACACTCCAGCCACACCACCAGGCGTAGATTGGAAATTATCAAATGCTAGGGTTGCAGCGGTAAAAAAGAGGCATATCAGTAAAACAGGGTTTATCATTTTCGCTAATTCCTGACTTTCAATGGTATTCTGCCATCAGAAACCAAGGCCTCGACTTTCTGGTCTTTCATAACATCCTTAATACTGGATATGATTGTCCCATCTTCACGAGTAAGCGCGCTATAACCGCGGGCGAATATATTGGATGGATTTAGTTGGCTTAACTGCCGTTGATTGGATGTTAATGCAGCATCGAATGAAGCGAGTTTTCTCTTTATACTTATTTCAAGCAAGCTTTGGATATATTCAAGCCGGGATTTGTCGGCAGAAACACGTTGTTCTGGTGACATACGCTCCAGACGTTGCTGAAGATTGGAAAGTTCTCCGCATTTGTCATCCAGTGAGAGTTCACCCATACGCTTGAAGCGTTGTTTCAAGTTCTGTAGACGGCTTGAGAGTAACTGAATAGCTTCTGTCGGATGGCGTAATTTCGCAGCAAGGGTATCAATGAGCTGTGTAAGGTTATTCAATTTATAATCCATAGCACGGATTAGTTTGTCTTTATGCTCGACCAAATGATCCAATCGATCTTCAGACTCGCGACAGACGTACTGGGCTGCCGCGGTAGGTGTTGACGCTCGAACATCGGCAACAAAATCCGCAATGCTTATATCACTTTCGTGGCCTATTCCTGCAATGACCGGTAACTGACAGTTAAATAAGGCGCGAGCTACTGATTCAGAATTGAACGCATTAAGATCTTCAAATGAACCCCCGCCACGAACTAATAGCAGAACATCACAGTCCTTGCGTCTATCGGCGGTTTGTATCGCGTTTACAATAGCTTTTGGTGCATCCGCTCCTTGAACCAGTGTTGGATAAATAACAACCGGGATCCAAGGTGCTGCTTTCTTGAGAGTAATTAGAATGTCGTGGATTGCAGCACCGGTTGCCGAAGTAATAATGCCAATACCTGCAGGTATTGCTGGTGGAGGCGTTTTGATCTCGTTATTAAATAGGCCTTCGTTCTGGAGTTGCTTCTTAAGAAGTTCCATGGCGCGTCGAAGTGCGCCTTCACCGGCATCTTCTACATAATCGACAATTAGTTGAAAATCACCACGTGCCTCGTAGAGCGAAACACGAGCGCGCATCAACACCTGAGCACCTTCGGTCGGCATTACCGCACAACGTAATTTGCGCTGTTTGAAAAGTGCGCATCGAATTTGTGCTTTCTGATCTTTGATTGAAAAGTAACTGTGGCCCGATCGTGGATTGGAAACACCGCTTACTTCTCCTTCAATCCAAAGTTCTGCATAACTTTGTTCAAGTAGATGCCGAACCTCAGAGCTAAATTCGGAAACGTTATATACGCGCTTTCCGCCGGAAACGTAGTTTTCCCTTTGCATGTTTGTCGACTTTATATTTTAGTTTATGAAACTCGGGAAAATAGTGTAAATATATGAAGCTATACCGAGGATGATTATTTACGGCTTCATAACTGAAGAGTATAATTCGTCGATGGAAAAGATAGAAGAAGCACTTACATTCGACGACGTACTACTCGTCCCCGCATATTCCGAAACATTGCCGCGTGATGCCAGCTTGGCATCGAGCCTAACTCGGAACATTCGCCTTAACATTCCTTTGCTATCTGCAGCGATGGATACCGTTACCGAATCTCGGGCTGCGATCTGTATGGCCCAAGAGGGTGGTATAGGCGTGGTTCATCGAAACTTGCCGCCGGAAAGACAGGCGTTAGAGGTATCGCGAGTCAAGAAATTCGAGAGTGGTGTGATCAATGACCCAATTACGGTCAACGGCTCAGCTACTGTGCAGGAGGTTCTTGATCTAACCCGTCTGCATCAAATTTCTGGTGTTCCTGTAATTGATAATAATCAGCTAGTGGGTATCGTTACGAGCCGTGATTTACGTTTCGAATCCGGTTATGGAAAACCTATCAGCTCTGTGATGACTCCTAAGGACCGCTTAATTACAGTGCGTGAAGGAGCGAGTAAGGGCGAAGTTAAGGAATTACTGCATCAGCATCGGATCGAAAAAGTTTTGGTTGTCGATGACGAATTTAACCTCAAGGGCTTAATTACGGTAAAAGATATCCAAAAGCAAACGGAACATCCGAATGCCTGTCGCGACCAGCATGGACGGTTGTTGGTTGCTGCAGCGGTAGGTGTCGGCGCTGATGCCGCAGAGCGTGTTGAACGTCTTTCTGAGGCCGGTGTAGATGCCATTGTTGTCGATACAGCACACGGACACTCTCGCGGTGTAATAAGCCGAGTTGCCGAAATAAAGCGTCAGTATGAACATATTCAGATAATTGGTGGGAATATCGCTACCGGTGATGCGGCGAAAGCCCTGTTGGATGCAGGAGCAGATGCGGTCAAAGTCGGTATTGGTCCCGGATCTATCTGCACGACACGAATTGTTGCAGGAGTAGGTGTTCCGCAAATTACTGCCATATCTGATGTTGCAAAAGCTATAAGAGGTACAGGTGTTCCCGTGATCGCCGATGGTGGCGTGCGCTATTCAGGGGATTTAGCAAAAGCTATTGCCGCTGGTGCTCATGCTATAATGATGGGGAGCCTGTTTGCCGGAACCGAAGAAGCACCAGGACGAATCGAGTTATTTCAAGGGCGGTCTTATAAATCATACCGTGGTATGGGATCACTGGGTGCAATGGCCGATGGCTCGAAGGATCGATACTTTCAGGATGGTGAAAGTGACCCAGAAAAATTAGTCCCTGAAGGTATTGAAGGTCGAGTTCCCTATAAAGGCTCTATGTCAAAAATTATTCACCAGTTAATGGGCGGTCTTCGTGCCAGTATGGGGTATACCGGAAGTGCGACCCTGGATGATATGCGTGAAAACTGTAAGTTTGTGCGTATTTCCAATGCGGGAATGAGCGAAAGTCATGTACATGACGTAACTATTACCAAAGCCGCGCCCAACTATCAGGGTAAAAGTTAATCTATTCTAGAAAGGTCTGATCATGCATCGAGATCCACATTCGGATCGAATTCTTATACTGGATTTCGGGTCCCAGTATACCCAGCTCATAGCCCGTGTTTTACGCGGACTGGGAGTATATTGTGAGATTTATGCATGCGATGTATCTGCAGCAGATATTCAGAGTTTCGCACCTCGTGGTGTGATTTTATCGGGTGGTCCTGATTCTGCTTATAGTGAGGATCGATTAAAGCCCGATTCCATCGTTTTTCAGATGAATATTCCTGTTCTCGGTATCTGTTACGGTATGCAGATAATGGCTAATGATTTGGGTGGCCGAGTCGATGACTCAAGCGATCAGGAATATGGTCATGCTGAAGTAGACGTTATTTTACAAAGTGAACTGCTGGAAGGTTTAAAAGATAAAATATCAGCTAATAATCAAGCTCAACTTGATGTCTGGATGAGTCACGCCGATCGAGTAACTCAATTGCCAGAGGGCTTTTCAGTTATAGCATCGAGCCCTAATGCACCAATGGCTGCTATTGCCAATCCTGATAAGAAGTTTTATGGATTGCAGTTCCATCCAGAAGTAACTCACACTCCTCAAGGCAAAAATATACTTGCAAACTTTGTTGGAAAGATTTGTGGCTGCAGATCTGATTGGACATCTGGAAATATTATTGAGGATCAGATTCAACGAGTTCGCGATCGTGTTGGAACAGAAAAGGTCATCCTTGGCTTGTCTGGCGGGGTAGATTCATCAGTTGTTGCCGCGTTGCTGCATAGAGCGCTAGGTAATCAGTTAACCTGTATTTTTGTTGATACAGGATTGTTGCGTCACGAAGAGGGCGATCAGGTAATGGCTACGTTTGCAGAACACCTTGGCGTTAATGTTGTGCGTATCAATGCCGAAGATCGGTTTTTAAATGCCCTGGCAGGCGTAGAAGACCCTGAAGAAAAGCGCAAAGTAATTGGCGGTCTATTCGTTGATGTTTTTCAGGAAGAGTCTGCCAAGATTGATGATGCTAAATGGCTTGCGCAGGGCACAATTTATCCAGACATTATAGAATCAGCAGGATCCAAAACGGGTAAATCCAAGGTGATTAAATCTCACCACAATGTGGGTGGCTTGCCGGAACGTTTACATTTAGGCTTGATTGAGCCGCTTTGTGAATTATTTAAGGATGAAGTTAGACGGTTGGGTGCTGAATTGGGTCTACCGGAAGTGATGATCAATCGTCATCCTTTTCCTGGCCCCGGTCTTGGAGTGCGCATCCTTGGGGAAGTTAAGAAAGAATATGCCGACATTTTGAGACTTGCCGATCGCATATTTTTAGAAGAATTACATCGCAGTGATCTTTATCACGAGACCAGTCAGGCGTTTGCCGTTTTTCTACCGGTAAAGTCGGTTGGTGTTGTTGGCGATAATCGCGCCTACGATTATGTGATTGCTCTGCGTGCTGTAGAGACTGTAGATTTCATGACGGCAAATTGGAAACGACTACCCTATAATCTGTTAGCCACGGTTTCGAATCGCATAATTAATGAAGTGCGTGGAGTTAGCAGGGTTACTTACGATATATCAGGCAAGCCTCCAGCGACTATTGAGTGGGAATAACTTATTATTTATAAATATTTGATATTATTGATAAATGTACATACAAACTTAGTTCAAACTTTTAAAAAAACCCTTGTAAATCAATGCCGTTTGTGAGTAGCATACAAACTTTGATACAAAGTTAGTGTTTCTATTCCGTTTCATAACAAACGATGGCAAGAAAAAAAACGAAAAAGTAAAGGGAAGGTTATCCATTCTCAGCATCCAGTCCTTGATGGAATGGCAAGCATATTTCGCGTTCCTCAGTCTGGCGATGTCTGGCAATTTCGTATGTATGTTCGTGGTGAGGATAAACATTACAGAAAATCTTTACGAACCCGCGACCTTGAAACAGCACTTCAAAAAGGTCGGGAAGAAGGATTGTTAATACAAGGAAAAATCCAAAATGGTGTAAAGTTATTTGGTTATTCCTTGAAAGAAATGGTGGATGCTTATATCTCATATCGGCAAAGGGATGTCGATGTTGGAATAATCACCGCAGGACGACTCATCACCATCAAATCGCAACTCAATCATCTCCTTCGTATCAAGGGTGAAATTCTCAAGGTTGGGGAATTATCAAGGGATAGTGTCTATGACTGGAGATTGATGCGACGAGAAAAAAATAATGATGTAAGGGATGTGACGGTTCGCAATGAGATGGCAACCATCAATGCTCTTTGTAAGTTCGGGCATAGAGAAGGATACACCCACTTTGACAGTTTCAATTTCCGTCCTCTTCGTATTCGGCAAGACCAGATTGGGAAACGGGATACTTTCACCTTGGATGAATATGATGAGTTGGTACGATTTCTACGAACCTATGTTTCCAAAAAGGAATGCCCAAATGACGTAGAGCGGCAGGAGAGATTACTGATTAGGGATTACATCCTCATATCATCCAATACCTTGCTTAGAGTTGGAGAGGCAAGACAACTCGTTTGGGGTGATGTGGAGAAAATTGAAAACAATTATGATAGTGAAGAACGGGCAGTCAAACTTGTTTATCTCAAGATAAGACCTGAGACATCGAAGGTGAGAACAGCACGAAAGGTGATTACCAGAGGTGGTGAATATTTCCAACGATTGCGTTCGCGGCAAGACTACATAGATAAGAATGACCTTGTATTTGCCATTCCCGGTGGAACATCTCCATTAGAGGCAAGAAAGTGGGCGAAACATTGGAGAAATCTAATGGAAGGTATTGGCATTACGGATTGGAAAAAAAGAAACCTTACTTGGTATTCATTACGGCATTTCGGCATCACCTGTAGGATAAAGGCAGGAGTTAGTCCTGTGGATGTTGCGAAGATGGCAGGCACCTCTATTTCCCATATTGAAAATACATACTTGAAATACAGTGAAGAGATGGCAGTTTCTGCGGCATTGAAAAACTTTTCTGTCTCCTCCAACGGATTGAGTTTCAAAGAATGAAGGGATTTAAAAAACCAACGATTTTGGATTTCAATGATTGGTTTGCGGTGTTAGATTATAAGCATGGACGTATATAAACTAAAAAGTGGCACCCTGAAACAGGTCGAGTCGAAACCATTCGCACTTGAACGCGAAATTCAGAATCTTGTAGAGTCAAATACAGAAGAAATTTTTGGATTGGAGTTCGTTGCTTCTGAATTGTCGGTTGGTGATTATCGACTGGATACATTGGCATACGATCGTGAATCGTCTTGCTTTGTTATTATTGAATATAAAAAGGGACATAGTTATTCTGTAATCGATCAAGGATACTCATACTTGTCGACGATGCTTCAGAAGAAAGCAGACTTTATTCTTGAATATAACGAAACAAGAGAAGACAACTTAAAACGTGGTGAAGTGGACTGGGGATCGTCACGAGTTATTTTTGTTGCTCCATCATTTAATTCCTACCAAAAACATAGTGTTAATTTTAAAGATGTTCCATTTGAACTATGGGAAATTAAACGATTTGATGATGATACGATTGTCTTAAATCAGCATCGCACTACGTCTAGAGAAAGTATTGTCTCGCCACCGATAGTAGATACAAATAACTCATCGCTGGGAGAAAAGAAATCAACGGTCAAATCACATACCATTGATGAAATGCTAAGCAAGACTAGTGCGGAATGCCGAGACCTTTGGAATGCTATCTACGAGTATTTTGATAATTTGGAGGATACCCGTATCAAAGTCACTCGCGATTACGTAAGCATTCTTAAAGGAAAGAAAACGATCTGTTATAACTATTTGCGGAAAAATCAGATTCTTATCGAAGTTTCGCGAGGAACCCAAAAGTCAGACGGAACTCTTTCAAGAGGATACTTCAATTTTAATGACCCAGATCACTTAGCAATTGAAAATGACTGGACTTGGAAAAATGGTGACAAAGGAAAAGTCTACCAATTTAAGGTGAAAGATACGTCAAAAATTGACTACTTACTTTATCTACTGAAGCAAAAGTATGACGCAATTTAGTAGAAAGTCATAAGCACTGTTGTAACCGATTATCCCGACCCACAAAATCATCCGATTCCCTATCCTCACAGAGAATGAACCACACAGAATATCGAGTTTATCAAAAATAATAATATTCCTATCAATAACTCACACTAGAGTTAGGAAATGGGTAAGCGCCGAGTGAACACCCTACTTGCAATTTTGAGGTAGTAGGTTATCGACATCATCATAGCCGGTGATGTTAGGCAGTTTGCTGAAGACCGTCTT
>Ga0213861_10003629_pt1 | contig 12725 bp, 13 predicted proteins | sample PICome_4_FD_160110 | JGI IMG/M metagenome (GOLD analysis project Ga0213861, IMG submission 160110) | Coastal seawater microbial communities near Pivers Island, North Carolina, United States - PICO131 | ecosystem: Environmental > Aquatic > Marine > Coastal | place: USA: North Carolina...
TATAGAATAAGTCTCGCTGTGGATATCCTCCATTGCCATTTGCCAATGGTAACATGTAAGGATTATTGGGACTTCAATGTCTTCACAAAAACGGGTGCTTATATTTTCATTCACGATTAAATCACTGCCCGCAAAGAACGCCACCACGTACGATATAAACCGCTGTTCCCCTTCGCTCATCGCCTCAAATGCTTTGGCATCATCACCGAAATCAACCTCGGGAGGTGTCCAGAAACAAGACTGTTGTTTTTTATAAAGTTGGTAGATGTCGTCATGTTCTTGTAGTCCTGCCGTGAAAACGTATTTATCTTCTTTCAAGGGTTGCAACAGCGGTTCACGTTCGTCCATTGGATTCATGATATTGTATAATTACTAAAGATTTTTATACTATATCTTCCGCCCGTTCGATGGTCTGCGTTTGGGGGATTTCTAAATCATGGCTAGAATCGCCACGGCTTACCGTTCTAATCTGGATATGTTCGTCACAACATGACGACGACGATGCGATCCGCATGCGGTATACCTTGTACGCCAACACCATTAAAAAAGCACTGCCTGCAGTCTCTACGGAATATTGTGATATCTCACTAAATTCCATCTATATCTTATGGATAATAAAAAAATCTTTGTAAGTCCTATATTTCTTTCCGTGCGTCCGTGGTTTGAAATCGTTATAAGTTATTTTGCCTTTCGTGAATTCTATTATATCCTTCTGAAAAATAAAGAGGCGATTGAATATTAACTGCCCCTCGATGTCTACGATGGATAATTTATACATTATATATTAGGATTACTTTTTTTTATCTTCTTTTTTTTGCGGTTTTTGTAGTAACTTTAACTGGCTTGGGCTTGTATATATTATTATTTTTTTTAAAAATGGATGTCATTAGGTTTTTGAGTGACCCCTCGGGCGCCCCATCGTCCAATAAAGTTTGGAAGCGGGGGTCAGTTTTTAATTTCTTACTCCCCTTGTGATGATCGCCCATGATTGTTTCAAGCATTCGCCGTGTTTGTGCTATGTTCTCCCTCGTCATGGGTGTGCTGGTTTTTGCCCCTTCTCGTCTGCCTTTGGTTGTCGTTTTTGATGTGCCGTTGTTCTGTTCTTCTGGTGTTGCTTCTCGAATCAATGGTGTATCATCGCCTACACTGCTTGACCCTTGGGGTGTGGGTGCGGGTGTAAGTGGGTTAGGTGGTGGAGGTTCTGGGATATCCATGGGCTTGGTGGATGGGGCGGGTGTAAGGGTGGGTGGCATTTCTATGGCGAATTCGTCGCCATATATATCTTTTAACGCTTCCATTGCTCCCGTGTTTCCCGCTATCTGCTGGGTTGCTTCCGTGTTCATAGCCCCTTGCCGTGCCAAAAATGCCATACCCTTGTCCATGTCGTTCCGTAGTGTGGAAAACGCATTTATCCCACGGGTCATATCTGCTTGTAGTCCCTCAATGGCCTTGCCCCCGCGGTTTATATCTGTTTGTAGTTTAAGCACACTGTTGCCTTGGTCATATTGCCCTTGTGCAACATTCGTAAGCCCCTTTGATAGCATTGCCATGGATTCCCGTGTCTCATCGGCTTTTCTCGCTTGTTCGTCTTGTTCTCGGCTCACCGCCGTCATGCCTTTGGCTACCATTGCTAACGCTGTTTGGGTGTCTTCATTTTGCGTTAATCCCTCGTTTATTGAACCCCGCACGGATTCCAAGTCACGGGTAATTCCTTGGGTTAAGGACTCTCTCATCATTTCTAGGGCTTGTTGTTGTCGGTCGGCAGTATTCTGCATCCCTTGTTGTACTTCTTGGCGATATTCTAGTTGTGATTGTGCCACAGCGTCCAGTGCTTTGCGGGCATCCTGTAATCCTAGGCGGGTAGATTCTCGTGTGTCCTTAACCTCTGTTCTTATATTCCCCTGCATAATGTCTAAGGCTTTTTGTTGTCGTTCCGCATTTTCCTTTATGGCTAGGTTAACGCCCTCTTGGAATGCTGTGTCCCTAATGCCCCCCGCTCTTTGCTGGTTTTGTACGTTTATTACTTGCGTCCCTAACCCGTCTACCCTTCTTCGTAATACGTCAAAATTGCCAGTAAGGTCTTTTAGATCCAACCCCTGTTGCATCGCACTAGAACGAATCCCGCTAACATTTTGCATTATATTGGTATTCATTTCAGCCTGTCGGGAGTTGTTCGATAAATTGCCCCTCCCCCGTTGTCCCCGCATGCTGGTCGTACGTGCGGCGAATCCTTTGGCGGTCTTTGGCATTTTGGGTTTTGGGTCTGCTCCTGATTTTCCTACATTGATATTTATAGTAATGCCTTTTGGGATTTTGGACTTGTCCTTCTTCTGTTTCTTCTTGCCTTTTTTGGTCTTCTTCTTCTTCGTCCTTTTGGTGATGGGGTTTTTGTCTTGTTCCGTTTTTGACATTATATATTATCATTATATATTTAATCTAGAATAATTTCTTCAAAGTTTTTGAAAAATCTATATGACGACGACTTCTTCAATGTTTGGTCTATCATCAAGTGGTTGTATCTTCCATTAAATATAAAGTTGAACAAATCTAAAGAATCCCGCTTGTGTATCGGCAACAGTTCCCCGCATATGGCTTCCTGTTCTTGCATGGTTTTCGGTCTAAACAAAAAAATGACATTGGCGTTGTTTCTTATCTGTGTTGGTAGTTGGCGGTATGATTGGACTAATATGATGCATGTTAAATTTTTATGCCGTCTGTTCTGTAAAGTCTTCGTGAGTAGGGTCTCGTTATGCCTGTTTTGGCGTAGGGCGGCGGCTACATCATCTAAAATCAAAAGGTTGAATTTGGTTTCGCCGTCTTGTTCTCCTTCCATCATGGAGGCATCTAAATGCCCGTCAAGGTCTTCCATGCACTCATGAAAGTCATCATATTTTTGTGATTTTGGAATTTTAAAAACGTCCTGCTTAAGAGTCGCCAGACTGGGCGAGGTTAAAATAACTTTATGAAAACACTTGCGAAAACTCTGCTTATAACCGTTGATTGATCCCGGCTTGCTTATTAGATTTGTCATAAGCGACGTTTTCCCTGAACCACTGGAACCAACAATCAAAATAAGGCTACCATTGACTATGATATCCAACGGCTCACATATGTTTTTGCATAAGGTGTGGTCTGTATCCATCGGGACGGCTCCATAATTTATGTTGTCGTTTGGTATTGTTTTATACATCTTATATATATATAATCATAATATTTTATTGATTCATTTAAATATGAGAGTAGGGCGATATGGTTGTTGTGGTGGTTGTGGTGTGGGTGGTCTTGGTGGCGGTGTGTCGCTGTCGCTGTCGCTGTCGCTGTCGCTCTCGCTACTGCTAACATATACCTTTTTGGGTTTCCGCTTTGGTTTTGGTTTTGCCTTCTTCTTCTTTTTCTTGCTTACATACACGATCTCGTCCTCACTGCTGTCACTGCTGTCGGATTCAACAACGACTACCTTTTTTTTAGGCTTCTTCTTGGTCTGCTTGGCTTGTTCCGCCTCACCTTCAAGCCTTTCAAGTTTGGATTTAGCCATCGCCAAAGCCATATTTTTGCGTGATTTCTCACGCCCTTTTGCTAGGGCTTCTTTTTGTTTATCAGAAAGCGGGGGGCGACCCTTACGGGCGGGTTTTTGGATTGATTCGGGTTCTGGTTCTGGTTCGTTGGTGTCTTCAATTTCTGCGGTGTTTGGTTCTACGTCGGGGGATTCCATTGTTTATAACATTCTATAGGTTTTTAAATTATATTTTTTTCCAGCGGTGGAGTTTTTATTAAATTTAGATATTTAAAATAAAACCTATAGATTATATATATACAATGACAACCAAGGAAGCATGTACCAAAGAACCACCACAACAAAAGCAACTAATCGAAGATGATTTTGAAGAGAATCCCGAGAAATGGAACGCCGTACCCGCCTCTATGTTGGGTATGTTTGGGACAAATGACAACACGGATGCCGTTGATAAAACAAATTGGGACGCTTTGGACTACAGTGCAGGGCGTGATATCAATTGGTACCGTAAACGGTTTGGCGGTTTCGGGGAAGATGTGCTGGAGATACTGGCACATTGCGACGGCACCAACACTAAGAAGGATAGCAATGGCAAAAATCACTATGACAGAAAAGAAGACTTGGAAGAAGAACTAAAGAAAAAACTCACGGTTAGTTTTGATTGATGCAAAATTTTGATATGTGCATAATCATGTAATAGCATAACTTATGTTTATTGAATATTTGCTGGCGGATAATGCAACCATGTACTTTTCGTTGACGGATTAAAAACCATTGACGCTTCCAATATTCTAAAGTGCTGCCGTGGTATGTTTCGTATATGGACGGGTGTATGTCCATAGTGTTGGCCATGTCTAATACAGACTTATAAACTCGTGCCTTCTCGGTTGATACCATTTTAATATATATTATATATTATATATAAAATGAGTAAAAATTTACGTGGTTTGAGCGGTTCAAGTGTTACAATAAATTTACTCGACATTGATGCGAATTCTGTGACGGCTACTACTGGCACTTTTACGGACATAATTGCGACCAACTATTCGATAAATAACGTTGCTATAAACAACCTTATTGTGAGTGGCGTGGTTCGCCTAACGGGTATTGTAAACGCACCCGTGACATTACTTCCCGAATATGAGATTTTATTCAAAGACCCTTATAATAACTTGGTTTATAAATTCTCCAGTCTGGTTTTTAACACTACTTCAGGCACTTTGAAAAGTCCAGACATCATAACGGCTACGATGACAGTCGGGGACATAACTTTGACTGGCATCCTTACTTTGCTGGGTTCCATCGATTCCCTTCGCGTCCAATCACTTGCGTCCGTAGCAAGCAATAGCGTACATCCCTTAGTTTTATGGAATTCAACAACGAAAGATATATCACAGGATAACACAAAACTTTATTATGACACTACAACGGACACCTTATACACTCCTAAAATAAGCGTGACAGACTTCAATATCGTCCCCGTGACTCGTTCGGATAATGTGGAATACCCAGTCGTGTTTTATGACTATGGCAGTAGCAATTTAGCCGTCGATAGTATAGCAAGTAATATACAATATAACCCAAGCACCAACCGTTTAACGTTGCAGGAATGTAAAGTTACTGGCAAAGTCATATGCGATGTATTGGCAATAACAAAAGAAATTGTAACAGGTACAGACTCTCAAGTTAAGTTTTTTATAGAAGATGGTTTTAATTTCAAAATAGATGACACGACAAACATAGAAGGGTTTTATTTTTTCAGCGGTGTCACGGAATGGATGCGAATAGCAGTAGGCGAAACAAGAATCGCCACAGATGTTGAAATAGCAGGCGACGCAACTTTAGAAAGCAGTCTGACCGTCGAGTCGGGGACATTTCTGGGTAGTAGTTTGCACGTGGATGCCCTTGACCCCGTCGTGGCCAATACATCCTATGCGGTTTTATTGTGGGACATTACAAGCGGGGATGGCAATCGGTCTGTTACATATGATTTTACGAATTTTTTTTATGACACTTCCACGGACACGCTACATGTCCCAAATATAATCGCAAATATACCAAATTTACAAATCACCCCCGTGACTCGTTCGGATGATGTGGATCATAAAGTCGTGTTTTATGACTATGGCAGTAGCAATTTAGCCGTCGATAGTGTTTCCAATGCTTTTACGTTTAATCCGTCGAGCAATAAATTGAAGACTATTTATGTGGATATTGTACATGATTTGGCAGTGGGTCGAGACACATTTTTGGAAGGTCGCCTGTATGTGAACAACCTGAGTCCCGTGCTATCAGGGGAGCAATATCCGCTTGTATTATATCACATAAATGCAAGTAGCGGGAGTAGGGATATCGCAGATGATTTTCAAAAATTATATTATGACACTACAACCAACACGCTATTTGCCCCAAATATATCCATAACGGATGCCACCATGACGGGAAATTTTATATGCAATGGGACTGCGACGTTTGGAGACGAATGCACCATCACCAGTTCGAAGAATTTAAAATTCGTAGAGGCATCTACCACGGTTGTTGGCGATAAAGGTATAATTTACTCACAGGATATAGGGAGAGTAATATTTCGGCGGTCATCCTCATTAGACCCAGTTGTCCAATTAGTTAACGAGATTGCAAGAACCAACGGCATCTTCGGTTCATTTCAAATTCAATTATCCGCAGTTGACGTGGACTTTAACACGGTATCAACTGGGACTATCCGCAACAGAGTAGACGGCAACGTCAAAACAACGCTAACTAATACAGGTTTCACGGTTTCAACTGACATGGAGATAACGGGCGATACCACCATTAAAGCAGTCAATGCCATAGTAACGCCACAAAATACCAACTGTATGCTACTGTACCTAGAGGGAGGCGGGTTAACAGGAAGGATATCTGGTAATGGATGCTACTACAATCCAAGCGGCGATGTGTTGTTCGCCAACCGTTTACAAGGGTCTATACATTCCCGCAGCCCGCTTTTTATAATTCTAAATTCGGCAGTGGGTAATGCTACTATCCAACACGCAACCCACACCGACACCCAAGTTTATTTAAGATACCACCAAGCAAATGGGCATCTTTTTAGAATCGGTTCTTCGCCCAGTCTGTTAATAACAAATAGCCTATCTACTTGTTATACCCCGTTTAGATGTGATGGCGATTGTACTATTGAATATAAGCCCGCATTGGCATCCGAAAACCGAGATATGAGGGTTGTGGTCAGTGATGTAGACGCAACGGATAAGACGATAAAACAGCATAATCAGTTTACATTTAATCCGTCCACGACATTGCTATCAGTTCCAAACATAGATGTTACAAACAACATGACAGTTGGTGCATTAACGTTAAATTCCGTACCAACCGTCCCATCTACCTCAAATACGGATATATTGCTTTTGGATTCAGCAACCAACCAAATATCAAAATCTGGGCTAACCTTTAACGCAAGTGGTGGTGTTTTGTCAACGGCCAACATCACTTTGGCGGGGGCTTTATCGGCGGCATTTGTCAACACAGCCGGTGATGCCACTATAGGCGGTGATTTGGGTGTTGCAAACAACATGACAGTTAGCGGGACTTTTACATGCGGTAACATAAACTTTACCAATTTAGATTCTACAAATACCGCCTCTAAAATAACAGTACAAAAACCGATACATTATGGGGCGGGGGCGTTTGCACAACCCCTAAATTATACAATTAAAATAGGCACCACTGACTTAATTAGGACGATAGACACGGCAGGTACGGGTTTAAATAGTGGTAAATATGGGAACGGCGTGACGCTGTCAATTTTGCGGTCAGGTGTAAAAACAACATCTTATGGTCAAAACTCTGAAATTATTTCATGGAACCCCTACATTGACGCAACCAACACCGCAACAAATTTCACACTAGGAGGGCTTCCGGGACTATGGGATATTAAGATGACTTGTAAATATACCTCCGCCCAAGCGGGCAATAACAATCGGGTAAACCCTATCGTCAGGGCGGTATTAAACAACACTACAGCCATCGACGGGGGTGACCAAAGTTCTTATATTCGCCACCAATACGGGCGGGTAGGGTGTATTGTTTGGCATAATAAAATATACCTCAATACAGGCGATAGCATCCGATTTGATACTTATGTGAATTATTTTACGACGTTAAATTATACAAGTATTATGTCCTCTACCGACTTTGATTTATCCGACTTTCTTTTTATTGCAACGTTTCTGGGGCCACTCGACGAATATGACAAAACACCCGCATAAAATATCTAAACATGATATATATATGACATGGCTTTATTGCGTTGCCTTGTTATTGATTGCTGTGATGTGGAGTTGTTTATAAAAATATCTAAACAATGACAATGACATCGTTAATTTATTTTGGTAAATCAACACGAGATAAAAAAAGGTTTGTTGCAGTGTTCGACAACCCACGGCGGACAACCCATTTTGGATTACTTGGTGCAAATACATATATCGACGGTGCGGATAAGTCTGTCCGATCTAATTATTTGAAACGCCATGCCGTGGACTTGCGAGGAGACAAACTAAAGGCGGGCTATCTGTCATATTACGTGACGTGGGGTAAACATAGGGACGTTGAAAAGAATTTGAAATCGTATTTGAAACGGTTCAACATCAAAGATAAAAGGGCTTAAGAATATATATACGTATTATAATAAAATGGATAAAGCACAATACCAGAAAGCATATCAAGCAATGTATAAGAAAACCCCAGAGTTTAAAATAAAGAGGCATGCGACCATGAAGCGGTGGACATGCGAATGTGGTGGGAAAACAGACAGCGATCACTTTAATCAACACTTTTCCTCAAAGAAGCATCAACGGTTTTTGATGAACATGGACATGGTTGATTTTATCCCACCTCCTTTTGAAAGCAACGCCCCTTTTAGTGCAACAGATAGTGACGACGTGGACATGTCTTTTTTGGATGATTTCGATATGACGGCGAACGTTTTTTCGGACGATGACGACGATGATTTTGAATTGAATTATGACTCCAACCGCATTTAACCGCAATGCGTTAAAAGGGTTTAAAGATAAATATATATTATATTATATATATAACAATGGAGAACAACGCAGAACTCGTTAAAACCTTTTTGGATGAACTCGACATTGGTGCCACCACCAAGAAAGACTACACCGTGAAATTGAACAAACTGTCAAAGGAGATTAAACTTGATGACACTGAGGACAATCTCGCAACCTTTTTTAATAAAATTGAAAACCCAAACACCAGAAGCAATAAAATCTTTGTTGTCATCAGGCTTAGGCGACATTTTAAAATGCCGACATCTTTGTTGGAAGACATGCGGGGAGAACTAAAAAAGGAAATCGTTATCCACCGCAAGAAGAAGGCAAAAGACAATGTCGAATCCTTAGTCAGTTATGAAGAACTGTTGAAAGAATTGGACACCAAGACGGGGCGGGATTACTACATGAATCATATGTATGTAAAACACGGAGTACGCAATAAAGACATTAATGTGAAAATTGTACACAAGACCCCAAAACAAGACCCGACCGAGAACACCATGGTGTTTAATCCAAAACTAAAAAAACCACTTATCAAACTGTACATCGTCGACTACAAGACCGCAGACACTTACGGTGACAAATATTTCGAAATCAAAGATAAGCGTCTTTATGATGAAATCAAAAGCCTATCATTGAAAAATAACGACTACATGTTTGCAACACGGGACGGACAAAAAGTTAATGTAAATTATATGAATGTATTGGCGACCAAAAACAGCCTATTCAAATACGGCGAAGGACGCATCGCTAAAATCTACATTAAACATCTACTCGACACGCAACAGTTTGATAAGATTGACACGCTTTCAAAACAAAGAGGCACCAGCCTCGGGACACTCTACACGTCTTATAACATCATGGACAACAAATAGACACATAAAATAAAATCATAAAATAAAAAATGCCACTGACAATAAAAAAGTTGGTGGCATTTTTTATTTTATATTAAGGGTATATAAAGGATATAATACTTTTTGGGGTTGTGCGTTTTATAAATGGTTTAAAGATGTATAGATATATATATTAAAAAGATGATTGACGATAAAAAGATTATCGAGTGTTCATTCGACAACGGCGTGCCTAAGTTTGCATACGGGTGGAAAGATAAAAAGGAGTTTAAAACTTTTGATGAGTGCCATGGCGATAGTGCGGTTATGTGTGGCAGTTGGTTCAAAGACGGGAGCCGTACCAAATTCCACCACGACAACGACATTTTTATTGTGGACTTGGATTTCTACAAACCGAAAAACGAATGGGAGATTGAGACACACCCGTTTATTTTAAAGTTTGGCGACTTTATCAAAAAGTTCAACACATACACCGTCAAGACCAAGTCTGGCGGATATCATCTGTATTTTAACTACGACGAACGATTTGACAAAACCAACATTAACCCGTTTTGCGATGACGGCGAAAAATTGGACATTGATATTATTTCGAACGATGGCTTGGTGTTTTCTCCCCGTTGTACCAACTACGAGATATGCAAAAACAAATCCATCCAAGACATCCCCGAGAGTCTTGCCGATTGGCTATTGTCCCGCATACCAACCAAGAAACAACCAACCAAGAAACAATCACCCAAACAACAACCAACCAAACAACCACCACCACCGCCAGCCACATGCGACGGCGAACTTTTGGAAATATGCCAAAACATAGACGTTGAATACATTGACAATTTCCGTGACTGGTTAAAAATCATATGGGCTTGTGCAAGTATCGATAATGAAGACTTGGCGATTGGCATTTCCAAACGTGGGGCAAAGTGGAACCAAGAATCGTTTGACAATTACTACAACAGGTACGAGGACGGGAGAGGCATCACAAAAGCCGTTCTTTATTATTATTCCAAAATGTCAAATCAAGACCAGCATTTTAAGATTATGAAGAAGCACCACCAGTTCACAGAAATTGAGAAACCACAAGACCAAGAAATAGCCATCACGTTTTGCAAATTCTTTGGGACTGATTTTATTGTGAATGATAAAAAAGAATATTATTTCAACGGTGTCTTCTGGGAACAAAAATCAGTAGAACATAAAATCAAAATGAAACTTTACGAAGACCTAAAACAACTTTATAAAAAGATGATTGTCCTGCCCACGACCGAAGAAATAATCAAACAAAATAAAAAGATTGACGTTGTTGTGAAATATTTAGGCACCGAATCAAAAGTTCATTCCATTTACAAAGTTATTAAAACATACATCATCAACGAGGACATCCAATTCGACAACAAGCCGCATATTTTCAATTTCAAAAATAAATGTTATGACCTGCACGCCAACGAATGGATCGAACCGAATAAATTCGACTACGTGAGCCAATCAACGAGACGGTCATATATGAAACCAAGCAAGGAAAAGGTCGAAATGTTAAAGCGTGAGATTGTCAAAATATTCCCGAACGAAGAAGAACGCACGCTATATATGACGGTTCTGGCGACTGCCCTATATGGCAAGACATTGGAAAAATTCACCGTGGCAAACGGCACAGGCGGGAACGGGAAGGGAATGCTAAACGAACTGATGATGTTCATGATGGGCGATTATGGGATTAATGCCGATTGCTCAATTGTCCTTGGCAACGGAAAGCCCAAAGATGGCCCAAATGCCGAGTTAGCATCAATCGCTAAAAAACGGTTAGTCATCATGACCGAACCAAATGAGAAGCAAAAAATAAATATTGCAGTGATTAAAAAAATGACGGGTGGTGATTCCATCACGGCACGGGCGTGCCATTCCAATAAAACGGAACACGACATTTTTATCACCCTTATCATGGAGTGCAACAAGAAGCCACAACTAGATGGACGCATGGATAAAGCAATATTGCGGCGGATATTAGACGTGCCGTTCCGAGCCACCTTCACGGACGATCCTAGCCAGTTCGAAGGCGAACAACATGTATATGTTGGGGATTCGAACGCAAAGTCACGAGACAATAAACTTGCACAATATAGTTCACTGTTTAATATCTTGTTGGAATATTGGAAAATGTATCAAAGCAATAATCAAACGCTATTTGTACCCGAATCAATCAAGCAACGCAACATTGAATATATGAAAGCATCCGACGACATATTGCAGTTTTTGGAGACTAACTATGAGAAGACGGACAACCCAAAAGATTTTATAAGGTTCAAAGACGTGTTCCAGCAATATAAATATATTGTATACAAGAAGGCAAGCATGAAAGAAGTACGGGAGAAGGTGGAAGAAAACGACTTTCTGAATTATTACAAAGAAAAACAAATCGACGGGAAGAAGTTGAAGTCAATCATAACAGGATACAAGATGAAAGAAGAAGACGAGGACGAGGGATTCAACGGAGGATTCAAGGAGAACCCAAAATACAAAGGCCTATAAATAATAAATAATAGATAATAGATAATAGATAATAAATTTAATTGGAAAGTCTGTATTTTACATAATGTTTAAGGTCATGGTCAAACCATATGTCATTTTTGACGCACCATTTAAGGTAACTGTCGGGGACATCTTTCCACTGTGTTGTTTTGTATTTCCCAAAGCGGGGGTTTTGGTTTCCGCAATCTCGGATAATGGTGTTGAGGTACTCCGCTTTTTTAACTTTCTTTTTAATAACCTTGCGGCACATTTTTTTAACATCTTTCTTGTGTGTCTGTGCTTGTGCCATCTGTCGTTTCGTCGCAGGCATAAACTTGTTAATGCAACACGACCCGACAACGGCCGGGTCGTGTCCTCGTCTTGACACGACGCAGTTTAATTTAATGTAATGTCCGCACATGCAATGGTTCGTATATTCTGGGATTGGTGCGAGTAGTGAGTGAACCCCATGCCCCTTATCCCCATTGGATAGGAGATTCCCGCAATGGCTCCAGAGTGTCTCCAACTCTTCAATGTCAGCATTATATAACTTTTTAAAGTTACCATAAAAGGTTTTTGCCCAATGTGATGTCATGGATAATGTAATGTGCTTTTATCCATAGTGTATCACCCCCCTTTATATCAGTTATGGGGAAGGCACGCAATAAAATTTAAAAGCAATTGAACCAAACACAGGAACCATAAAATAAAACAATGCTATGAAGCATAGTTTTATTTTTTTTTCAGATCGAGGGACTACTTAAAGGATGTGGAGAAAGGCCATCATTCACT
>Ga0213861_10003630_pt1 | contig 12723 bp, 14 predicted proteins | sample PICome_4_FD_160110 | JGI IMG/M metagenome (GOLD analysis project Ga0213861, IMG submission 160110) | Coastal seawater microbial communities near Pivers Island, North Carolina, United States - PICO131 | ecosystem: Environmental > Aquatic > Marine > Coastal | place: USA: North Carolina...
CCGAATTTGCGATGACCAATGGTCTAGACCTGAACCACCTCGGGGGCGTGTTCGGTGGCCTCGCCATCAAAGGTCTCGTCAGATGCGTCGGCCTCGGCCTTGGTCTTTTGGATCAGCTGGTCTTCGTGATGGGGTGGGCCGTAAATCGTATAAAGCTTGAGGGAATTGTGACCCGTGCAGATCACGTTGTGATGGGCCCCGGCCGGAACGACAAAGCCGTCCCCTGCCTTGATCTTGTGAGTCGCCCCGTCGATCACGACCCGGCCCTTGCCCTTTTCGACCCGAAAGAACTGATCGGTGTCCGCGTGAATTTCACCGCCGATCTCTTCGCCCGGCAAAAGCGACATCAGGACCAGTTGCAGCTTGGACCCGGAATAAAGAACCCGTCGGAAGTTTGCGTTCTCTTCGGTCAGCTCTTCGATATTTGCATGAAATCCGATCACGACGGGCCCCTTTCCGTTGCGTTGTCCTAAACCGGCAACAACCACATGACTGCACCAAGGCGGGTGCATCCGCACTGATCCGGGTTAGCAAGTATGGTCATCTTTATGCGACCGCGCGTTCTGCATAGCGGCCGTCCTCCCAAGGGGCTGATCTGCGTCAGCACCGTGACCGTCGCGAAGCGGTATCCTCCCACGACCTTCGCACCACACTTTGGATGGTCCGACAGGTACCAGACAGGAGAACGACATGGCAGATGCCAGACTGCAACTTGGCCAGGATCCGGTCTTTGAGCGTTTCCTTGGGGCCGCAGTGGGCGAGGATGCCCGGGGCACAGACGTCACCGTCCGGTCGATGTTCGCCCGGCTTGGCGTGGATCCGTGGAGTGAGGCGTCGGAACTCGCATCCCTCCCCGAAGGTCCGGCGCGCAAGCGGCTGGAGGCCCTTTTGGAACGCTTTATTGATGTGCCGACGGGAAAGCCCGATCAGAGCAGCATCGCCATGAACCTGCTTTCGTTCCTGCCGCGCAAGGTCAAGATCAAGGTCGCGGCACCGGACGGCACGATCACGCAACGCCCCTCGTGGAGCCTGCCGACCATCGGAGCATCGTTCTACTGGATCATGGGCATAGCCCTGATTTTGGCCTGGATCGCCATGCTGGGACAGGGCGGCTAGGATGCTACGGCACTGTCGCCCTAGCGATCCGGCGGTGTCCAATCCTCTTCCTTGGGTGCCCTTTGCCCTCGCAGCCGGAGCAACAGGCTAAGCCCCACGCCGGTCCCGATGGCCACTGTGAGGTCGGCAAGTACCGTCAGGACCAGCGTGAGCAACAAAAGGAAGACGTCTGTCGGGCGGGCCTGCAAATAGCCCCGCCACTTGTGCGGCTCGCTCATGTTCCAGGCCGTCAGGATCAAAAGGCCCGCCAGGGCAGGCATAGCCAGATAGCCCGCGACGGGGGCCGCCACCAGCATCACGAGCAAGATCGTCACCGCATGCACGATCCCCGCCACCGGGGTCCGGCCACCGGCGCGGACATTCGTGGCGGTCCGGGCAATGGCACCGGTGGCCGGAAGCCCGCTGAACAGGGCCGATCCAATATTGGCAAAGCCCTGCGCCAGCACCTCTGCATTCGGGCGGTGACGACCGCCGATCATCCGGTCGGCTACCATGGCCGACAACAGGGATTCGACACTTGCCAGAAAGGCGATGACAAGGGCCGAGGGCAAAAGCTCGATCACCCGGTCAAGCGTTATGACGGGCAAGGTCGGCATCGGAAGCGTCGCAGGCAGTGCACCGAACCTCGAAAAGATCGTATCAACCGGCAAGGCGGCAATGGCCACGATGGCCGAGGTGACGCCAACCGCCACGATCAACCCCGGATATTTCGGTGCCAGACGGCGCAGGACGACGATCAGCAGCATCGTCACAAGACCGATCCCAAGGGCATAGAGGCTCAGCGTATCGCGGGCGGTCCAAAGGGCCTCGATCTTGCCAATGAACTCGGCCGGGACCTGATCGACGGACAGGCCGAACAGATCCTTGAGCTGGCTTGTCGCGATGATGATCCCGATGCCGATGGTGAACCCGTTGATGACCGGTTCGGGCACAAAGGACACAAGGTTTCCGGCCCGCAGATACCCTGCCACCAACATGATGAGGCCGGCCATGAAGGTGGCAAGCACCAGCCCGTCATAGCCATGTTCGACAATCACGCCAAAGACGACAACGATAAAAGCCCCCGTCGGCCCGCCAATCTGCACCCGGCTGCCGCCTAGAAGCGAGATCAGGAAACCGGCCACAATGGCCGTCACCAGCCCCTTTTCCGGCGCCGCGCCCGAGGCGATGGCAATGGCCAGGCTTAGCGGCAGGGCCACCATGGCCACTGTCACCCCGGCCGCCACATCGCCGGCAAATTGCTGACGATCATATGTCGCCAGCGTCGTCAGAATTTTGGGTTTCATGATGACAGCTAATACCCTTGGTGCGGCGAACACAATTCTGTAACCGACACGTGACCTTTGCCCCTCGGTCGGCGGCGGTCGCGCACTGTCAGGCCAGGATCGGCCCGACCTGATCGAGGTAGGTCGGATCAAAGTCCGCAAACTCGGTCAGTTTGCCGTAGTTGTCGAAGGTGACCTGCCCATCGCGGAACGTCAGCAAACCCTTTTCTCGCAATTGGCGCAGGACACGATTGACGTGAACCGCACTTAGGCCAAGCGCATCGGCCAGCAGGTATTGCGTCAACGGACAGGCAAACCCCGCCTTGCTGCCCAACCCGACCAGAGCCAGCCGGGACCCAAGCTCCAAAAGGAAATGCGCCATGCGTTCAGCCGCATCGCGCCGACCAATGCCCACCAGATGTTCGACCACCATCGCCTCGTCCCGCGACGCAGCCCAAAGGACGGCAATGGCCAGTCGGGGGGTCCTGTCAAAGGCGCCAAGTAGGTCTCGCAGATTGACTTCTGTCACCTCGATGTCCGTCACCGGCGCTATGCTGTGATCCGAAATATGCAACAGGACACTGCGAAGCCCCAGAAAATCCCCCGGGATCTGAAAATCAACGATCTGCCGTTCGCCGTTGGCCAAAAGCTTGTACGAATAGGCCCAACCGGTCATCAGGACATAGGCCGCCTGTTCCGTTTGGCCCTGATGAACAAGGTCGCGACCGGCCACAAAGGTGCGACGGCGCTGGTGCATGGTCTCAAGCACCGACAGTTCCACCGCCGACAAGGCAACGAAAGCACCGAGCTTACGCACGAGTGGTTTGATCTCGATAATGGTCCCCTTTTGGCTGATCCTGTGACACGTGCAGCGACAAAATTGCAGAATGGACTGATGTCGATCAGCCCGCAGCCATGGTCTTTCTGACAGTCTGACAAGATCGGTTCTCAGGCCCACAGGGCAAACGGAACCGTCTTGAAGGGCGAATTTACGATGAATGACCATAGCACATATTCCGGCTTGGCTGCCCTCTCAATTTGCGAGGCTTTGCTTCTTGCCCTGAAAGATGCCCAAATCCTCCCCGAAAGTGAGATTATGGGTGTTCTCAAGGATGCAGCCGCCTCGCATGAGGCCGCCTCACAGGGGGTGGTTGAGCATGGGGTGGACGCCACCACGGAAAACGATCGCGCAAAGCACAAGGGTGCGGCCACGCTGATCAATCAGATCCTGTCCAGCGGCAATTCTGTCCGCAGGACCTGACGGGGTACCCGGCCACAAGCTGGACTTGTCCCTCCAAAGATGCGGGGACAACGGCGCCGGGCGGCGACTATGATGCGGCAAAGTCGCCGCCTTTGGCCCGGTCCGCTTAAATTTGACCCAAGGCAACATAGAAGATGCAAAACGGCTCATTCCAGCCGCAAGGTCAATTATGTTGCTCTTTTCATGCGACATTGAGTGGCTCACACATTGGGCCAATGCAGGTTGCGACAAAGACCGTGGGGCAGCACGCTTTCTTTCCTCACCTCCGGCAATCCGATGATGCTGCTGCTGGTTGAGGATCATCCCAGTCTGGCAGAGGCGTTTCAGGACGGATTGTCCCGAGCAGGCTTTGCAGTGGATCATGCCGGGTCGATTGCCAGGGCCCGGCAGTTTGGCGAACGCTCTGCCGATGATCTTGCGCTGCTGGACCTTGGCCTGCTCGAGGGTAGCGGCCTTGAGTTGCTAGCGGAATGGCGGTCGGCGGGCACTATGCCGGTGATCGTGCTGACCGCCCGGGGCGGACTGGGCGACCGGGTGGACGGCCTGAACAAGGGCGCATCTGGCCAAGCCCGTCGAGATGCCCGAATTGGTCGCCCGTTGCCGCGCGGTCCTGCGGCGTCCCGGCAACCGGGCCAGCCGCTTTCTGGAAACCGGGGCCTTGCAACTGAACACGGCCCACCGCGAAGTAAGGTTGCGGAGCGAGATCCTGCCTCTAAGCCGACGCGAGATCGGGGCCCTCGAAATCCTGATGCAGCGGGCGAACCACGTCGTCTCGCGCCGGGCCATTGAGGATGCCGTTTATGCCGAAGATGCCGATATCTCGCTGAACGCCATCGACGTGGCGGTGTCGCGGCTTCGTCGCACCCTCGATGCCCACGATGCGGATGTCAGTTTGTAGACCATTCGGGGCATCGGCTGGATGCTCCTTGACCGGTCAAACCTATGAGTGGCATCCGCCCCCGGGCGCGGCTTTCCACGCGGCTGATGCGCCGCCTAACCTGGATCGCCCGCAAGTTCGCGACCGATACGGACGAAGCCTTTGCATCGCATGTAGTTGAACGCCCAGAAGGACCTTACCGGGTCTATTTTGCAATCCTCGCCGATCCGGCGAACCTGATCGGCGGCGAGATCTTGGACCGGTGCGCGACGCGGCGACCTGGGTCCGGCAGATCCGCCCGGGGCAGTCCTCTGACCCGTTCTGGCACAAGGATCTTCCGGCCGAGATCGAGGATCTGATAGACGCCGTCAACAGGGCCATCGCGCGTTTGAACAACGAACTGGAAAACGAAAAGCGGCGCGCGGCAGAGGCGGCGCACGCCCTGCGGACACCTGTCGCGGTCCTTGTGGCGCGGCTGGACAGTCTGGAAGACGACCCAGCCCTGGTCCCGTTCCGGGCCGACATCAAGGCGCTGTCCCGCACAGTGTCGCAATTCCTTTTGTCCTCGGGCGCGGACCGGCTGGACATCAGCGACGACACCCAAGTGGACCTCAACCCTATCGCCGAAGGGGCCGTCGCACGCCTTACGCCCTTTGCCCTGCTGAACGGGGCAGAGATCATCTTTGAACCCAGCCCGACGCCTTGCCGCGTGCAAGGCTCGGCCGAGGGGATCGACCTTGCCCTGACCAACCTCATCGAGAATGCCGTTTTTCATGGCGGCCCCGGTCCTATCGAAATCAAGGTCGGTCCCGATCTGGAACTGTCGGTCCGCGATTCGGGGCCGGGGTTGTAAAATCCATTGAACACAGAAATGTTCGATCCGTTTTGGCGCGGCGCGGGCGCGCCAAAGGGTGGCGCCGGGCTGGGCCTTGCCATCGTGTCGCAGATCCAGCGCGCCCACGGTGGCCGGGTCGAGGCGTCAAACCACCCCGACGGCGGGGCAGTCTTTCGCCTGATCTACAAGGCCCACGACTGAGTCTGCTTTGGCAAGGGCCATTTGTTCGAACCTGTTAGCGAACCGTCAGGAAAGCCTGGAAAACCGTTTCCTTTCAGTCAGCGCTATGCCCCCTTTGACGCGGCACTCGTCCCCCACCAAAGATCATCGCGGACGCCCTCATACATCTTGTCCCGCCCCGCCAAAGAAGGCTTTAGTCGCAGCGCAACGCCCCCCGGTGCGTCCGGGTCCTCTATCCGGCCCCAGTCGCACGGCCACTCAACGGTTCAAAGGTATCCGCCATGCGGTGCCGCAACCCAACAACTGCAGGGACTTCCTCCATGAGCACATTTGACGAGGACCTGTTCCTCAAAGGACTGGAACAACGCAAGGCCACCCTTGGCGCGGCCTATGTCGAGGGCAACCTTGCCGCCGCCGACGACTTTACCCGCCCCTTTCAGGAGGCGATGACAGCCTGGTGCTGGGGCTTTGGCTGGGGCGACGACGTCATCGACCCAAAGACCCGGTCGATGATGAACCTTTCGATGATCGGTGCCCTTGGCAAGATGCACGAATGGGAGCTGCACCTGAAGGGCGCCATCACCAATGGCGTCAGCAAGGAAGAGATCCGGGCCATCATCCACGTCATCGCCATCTATTGCGGCGTCCCTCAGGGGGTCGAGTGCTTTCGGATCGCCCGCCGGGTTCTGGAGGAGATCGCGCCCGAAACGTCCTGAGACAGGCCCTACGACAGACCGACCAGACCGCGGGTCAGGTCCCAATGCCGGGCGGACCGTTCGGCATCTGTCGCCTTGGACGACAACCCTTGGGAAAACGCCTCGCGGCCTTCTTTCTGACGGTTGCCCCAGCTCCAATGCACGCCTGAGGCCGCAAAGGCGGGGTCAGCCACGACCTGCGCCACCCGGTCCCCCGACAAGGGCTGCGAGACGTAGCCCTTGGTGATGGTCTTCTGAAACCATGGGAAAATCTTTTGAAACATTGGCGGGGCGTTGCGGAACAAGGGGGTGTCGGCAACGCACCCGGGGTAAAGCGTGCTGAACACAATACCCGTCGCCGCATGATGGCGGGTGTGCAATTCCCGGCTCATCATCATGGTGCACAGCTTGCTGTCCTTGTAGGCCTTGCCTGCCTTGAACGGTTTGCCGTCGATCATGGCGACCGGGTCCTTGAACCCCGCCACAAGCCCCTGAAAATCCCCCAGATCGGCGGGGGCCGGGATCGGCACCTTGCCCCCGAACTCTTCGGAATTGGCGGTGACGGTGCCCAGTGTGATCAGCCGGGGTGCCTTGGCCTTTTGCAGGTCCTCGAGCATCAGGTTGGCCAGCAGAAAGTGACCAAAGTAATTCGTGGCCACGCTGATCTCATAGCCTTCGGGGGATCGGGCGGGTGATTTCAGAAGCGGCAGGTAAACGGCTGCGTTGCAGACCAAAGCGTCGAGCGCCCGCCCCCGCGCCCGAAAGGCCGCGTGAAAGGCCCGGACGCTTTGAAGCGAGCCAAGGTCGATATGGGCAATCTCATAAGACCCTTCCGGCAGGTCCTGCGCGCGGGCGGCAGCATCGGCCTTGGGCAGATCGCGGCAGGCCATGATGACATGCCAGCCCCGTTTGATCAGGGCGTTTGTCGCATGCAGCCCGACCCCGGACGAGGCGCCGGTCACGACGGCGAGAGGTGCAGTAGAAGAAGTCATGGCGCCCTATCCAAACGTTTTTCGGCCAGCCAGCGGTCTGCGGTCCAGAGCCGCGTCATGCCGTCCGGACAGCATCAGACCGATTGGGCAATGCCGTTCTCACGATCCCGGCGATCCGGACACTGTAGGCTCCGGCCCTTGAAGGCAAGCGGCCCCCCCGGCCTCGGGCAACTTTGCCCCGATGCAGGCTTCGTGAAACGCGATGCGGGCGAGGGTCTCTTTGGTCAGGCTTGTTGCCGTCGCCCCGTCCAGCCGGTTCAGGGCCGACAGCCATGCAAACCGGGCCGTGGCCTGCATGAAGTCATCGGCCAGCAAACCGACATCGCCCGCAGCCCCCACTGCCTGCCGCAACCGGGTCCAGCGGGCAACCGTTGCAGGGTCTAGCCCTTTGGCAAGATAGGCCTCAAAGGCCTCTGCCCCGCCCGGCTGCGCCAGCCCGCGCCCGGCCAGAGCAAGGGCGTGGATCTCATTGGTGCCTTCGTAGATCGCGGTGATCCGGGCGTCGCGGTAGATCTGTTCCATCCGGTACTCTGCCAGATAGCCGTAGCCCCCCAGAACCTGAAGGCCGAGGTCCGCCGCCCGGATACCGGCCTGCGAGCCAAAGACTTTGCAAACAGGCGTCAGAAAATCCGCGAGCGGTCCTTGCCCGGTCTCAAGGGCGACAAGGGCATCAAGGCACATCAACCGTCCGCCCAGCGCCAGCGCCCGCTGCTCCTCCAGCATGCGCCGCACCGTCGGGTGCTGGTCTATGGTCACCGGGCCTTGGTGGCCCCGGCCCTGTTCCTGGCCCTGTTCCCGGTCAGCGGCATAGGTCGAGGCGATATGATGGGCGCGGCTCGCCAGGGCGACCCCCTGAAGGGCAACATCGATCCGGGCGTGGTTCATCAGGGTGAACATGGCGCGAAGCCCCTGCCCCGGCGCTCCCAAAAGCTCGGCCTCGGCCCCGTCAAACACCATGTGGCATGTGGGCGAGGCATGAAGCCCCATCTTGTCCTCGATCCGGGTCACCCTTACCGCATTACGCCCTTGGCCGATTTGGGATGGGCACAGGAACAGGCTTAGCCCCCTGACCCCCGCCTCGTCGCCCGTCCGGGCAAGAACGAGGTGCAGGATGTCCTTGGTCAGGTCCTGATCTCCGCCCGAGATAAAGGTCTTTTCCCCGTCGATCCGCCAGGCCGTGCCGTCCATCCTTGCCCGGGTCCGAATACGGGACAGATCCGACCCCGCCCCCGGTTCGGTCAGGCACATGGTGTTGAGGATGTCGCCAGAGGCCAGACGGGGCAGCCAGCGCGCCTGTTGGTCGGGACCGCCAAAGGCAAGGATCGTACGGGCCGCCCCTGCGACCAGCCCGGTCACCATCTGCAACGACAAATTCGCCCCGGCAAAAACCTCGGTCACACTCGCGCCGATCAACGGCGACAGGGCCTGCCCCCCAAAGGCCTCGGGCAGGGTCAGCCCGGGCCAGCCGTCGCGGGCGTAGGCCGCATAGGCGGCGGGAAATCCATCTGGGGTACGGACCCGCCCACCCTCGATCCGGCAGCCCTGCCGGTCGCCGATCTCGTCGAGGGGCGCCAGCACGCCTTCGGCGAAGGTCGCGAAATGGCCAAGGACGTCGCGGGCCAGGTCACCGTCCCAATCGGGCAGGTCCTGCCCGTCCGTGGCACGCCTCAGCGCCGCTTCAATATCCCCAAGCGGGGCGGCAAACGGGATCATGGTCAAAGCCTCCTTGACCTGGCGAGGGTGGTCAGCTGACCGGACAAGGCGAGGGTGGCCTGCGCACCGGGACAGGTCCGCCCAAGCAAAGAAGAAACGTGGACTTTTCGCTGCTGATTTGTATAACAGTTTAGCAGCTAAACAATCCCGGCATAATGAATTTGCTCAATGTGGCCGGGTGTGCGGGAGGACGACATGGCGAGGACGGCATCCAACGCGGCAACGGCAGAGCCTGACACCTCGTCCGCAGCAGCGTTAGTGGGGGAAGTCGGGGTTGACGTCGGGGACAACAGCCTTGACCAGCTGATCGGCTACAACCTCAAACGGGTGTATATCCTGTTGCAGATGGACTTCCGCGAGGCGCTGGCGGCCGACGACCTTTCCGCCCGGGTCTTTTCCGCCCTCTCGGTAACGGTAGAGCATCCCGGCATCAGCCAAAGCGACCTTGCCCGCCAGCTTGGCATTGAACGGTCCGGCCTTGTGGCCATCGTGGACCAGTTGGAACAGCGGCACCTTGTGCAGCGCGTTGCCGTGCCCGGGGACCGTCGGGTGCAGGCCCTGCATCCCACCGACGCCGGCCGCGAGACCTATGCCCGCGCGCTTGCCACGGTGCACCGCCACGAAGAGGCGTTCTTTGACATGGTCACACCGCAGGAGCGCGACCAATTGCTGGCCATCCTGCGCAAGATCCGCCGAACCGCAGAATAGGACCCCCCGATCATGACCATTGCAACCGATGCCGTCGCCGTCGTGACCGGAGGGGCCTCGGGCCTTGGGGCCGCAACCGCCCGCGCCCTTGCCGACCGGGGGATGCAAGTGGCGATCTTTGACCGCAACGCCGAGGCCGGCGAGGCCCACGCCGCAGCCATCGGCGGCACCTTCCATGCCGTTGACGTGTCGGACCCCGAAAGCGTCCGGGCGGGCCTGACCGCCGCGACGGGCAAACGTGGTCCTTTGCGGGTTCTGGTCAATTGCGCGGGCATCGGCCCGGCGGCCAAGACCGTGTCACGCGGTGAGGCGCATGATCCGGAGGTGTTTGAACGGACGATCCGGGTGAACCTGATCGGCAGCTTCAACTGCGCGTCGCAGGCCGCCCGCCTGATGGCTGCCGCAGACGGGGTTGGCCCGGATGCCGCAAGGGGCGTCATCATCAGCACAGCCTCTGTCGCGGCCTACGACGGGCAGGTCGGGCAGATCGCCTATGCGGCCTCCAAGGGGGGCATCGTCTCAATGACCCTGCCGATGGCCCGCGATCTGGCCGACAAGGGCATCCGGGTCTGCGCCATCGCGCCGGGCCTGTTCCTGACGCCGCTTCTGGAAACCCTGCCCCCCGAGGTGCAGACATCGCTGGGCCAGCAGGTGCCGTTTCCCTCGCGGCTGGGCGATCCCTCTGAATATGCCGCCCTCGTCTGTCACATCATCGACAACCCGATGCTGAACGGCGAGGTCATCCGCCTTGACGGGGCCATTCGCATGGCCCCCCGTTAGGGACCGACGGCCTAGTAGATCGCCCAGACCAGCCAGAGTGTGATCGACGGGAAAGACGCCAGAATGGCCACCCGGATGATATCGGTGGTGACAAATGGCAGCGCCCCCCGAAAGGTCTGACCGATCGGAATATCGCGGGCCATCCCGTTGATGATAAAGAGGTTCATCCCCACCGGCGGGGTGATCAGCCCAACCTCGACCACGATCAGCACCAGAATGCCGAACCACAGGCCAAACTCGTCAGGCGACAACCCAAAGTCGAGGGCGAGCATGATCGGATAGATGATCGGGACAGTCAAAAGGACCATCGACAGCGAATCCATGATGCAGCCAAAGGCCAGATACATCAGCAAGACGATGGTCAGGATCAGCCAGGGGGAAAACCCTTGCTCACTCACCCAAAGGGCCGAGGTCTGGGGCAGCTGCGTCAGGGCAAGGAACCCATTGTAAAGGCCCGCCCCCAACACGATGAGAAAGATCATCGCCGTGGACGAGGCCGTGGCAAGGATCGCCTGGCGCAGCTTGGCCACGCTCATCTGGCCTGATGCAAGGGCCGCGATCCCGGTCCCGGCTGCACCAACCGCAGCTGCCTCGGTCGGGGTAAAGATGCCAAGATAGATACCGCCCACGACGACCAGAAAGATCGTCAGCACCGGCCAGACCTTGGCCAGCGCGATCAGGCGTTCGGACCAGACGATCCGCTCGCGCACCATGGCCGAGTTTGGTGAGACGCGGACCCAGATGGCGATCGCCAGCATGTAGCCCAGTGCTGCCAGAATGCCGGGGATCATCGCCGCCACGAACAGTTTGGCGATGTTCTGCTCGGTCAGGATGGCATAGATCACCAGAATGACCGAAGGCGGGATCAGGATGCCAAGGGTGCCCCCCGCCGCCAGTGCACCAGTGGCCAGCGATCCGGGGTAGCCGAAGCGCCGCAATTCGGGCAAAGCCACCTGCCCCATCGTGGCCGCCGTGGCGAGCGATGATCCGCAGATCGCGCCAAAACCGGCACAGGCGCCGATGGCTGACATCGCCACCCCGCCCTTGCGATGGCCAAGAAAGCTTTCCGCCGCCCGGAACAGCGAGGCCGACATTCCCGACAGGGTGGCAAACTGGCCCATCAGCAGGAACAGGGGGATGATCGACAGCGAATAGCTGGAAAACGTGCCAAAGGTCAGGTTCTTGAGCTGGTTGAGCGTCATATTGGGCGTGCCCGTCACAAGGAACGTGCCGCCAAAGCCCACGGCCAACATCGCCAGCGCGATGGGAATGCGCAAGAAGATCAGGAACAAAAGGACCGGAAAGGACCAGATCGCCAGTTCGATGTTAGACATGTTCACCCTCAAGCCGCGGCAACACCAGTCGGCGGCCTGAACGAATGACGCAGTAAAGGCTGACGACCGCAAAGGCCACCGCCCCGACAAGTCCGGCCGCATAGGCGGTCCAGACTGGGAATTGCAGGATGAACGTCGTCTCGCCGTAGCGCTGTTTGTCCAGCATGCCCAGCCACAGCCGCCAGGCTATGATGGTGGCGGCCGCAAACATGCCGAGGTCGACGATCACGTCGATGACGCGGTTCATCGCCTTGGGAAAGACCGGCTCGAACAGGTCGACCGCCGCATGGCCCCGCTGCAACTGGCACCAAGGCAGAAAGGCAAAAATGGCAAAACCGACGCCGATCTCGATCCATTCGAAATCGCCCTTCACCGGGCTGAACCCAAAGGGCACAAGGGTCCGCCCCGCGATTGAGATGCAGGTCATCACGACCAGCGCGATCAGCGTCGCGCCGCCGACATAGGCCATCGTGCGGGCAATGAAATCCGCCACTTTGGTCAGAAGGCTGTACATGTCCATGCTTTCGAAGGGGTTGAGGGTCGACCGGGCGCCAGCAGCGCCCGGTCCGTCGCCAGGGTCGGGCCAACCTCGGGTGGCCGTGACACTGGCGCTCTTACATGGCCGAGTTGGCCGCGATCCGCTCGCGGGCTTCGTCGATCAGGGCCTGACCGTCGATGCCTTGGGCGGTCATCTCGTCCACCCAGCGGGCGATGACCGGCAAGGAGGCCTCTTTCCAGCGGGCAACTTCAGCCTCGTCCAGCGTGATGATGTTGTTGCCAGCAGCGACCGCGATGTCCCGACCGGGGGCGTCGTAGTCATACATGACCTGGGCGGCAAAAGTGGACAGCGCCGCGCCCGACTGCTCGTCCAGGATTGCCCGCAGATCATCGGGAAGCGCCTCGTAGCGGTCTTTGTTCATCGCCAGAACGATGGTCGCTGTGTAAAGCGCCTCTGCCCCCGCGACCG
>Ga0213861_10003631_pt1 | contig 12718 bp, 10 predicted proteins | sample PICome_4_FD_160110 | JGI IMG/M metagenome (GOLD analysis project Ga0213861, IMG submission 160110) | Coastal seawater microbial communities near Pivers Island, North Carolina, United States - PICO131 | ecosystem: Environmental > Aquatic > Marine > Coastal | place: USA: North Carolina...
TAATACCATAGAGTCAGTAGAAGTTCTAGAACATTTTGAACCTCTAAAAAGGAATTGGAGTGTTATATACTTTTATCCAAAAGACTTTACATTTATCTGTCCAACAGAGATTGCAGGTATGGATACTTTAGTAGACGATGCAACAGTGGTTGGTATTAGTGGAGATAATGAGTTCTGTAAACTTGCATGGAAAAAAGATAATGAACTAATTGGAAACATTAAACATTCACTTGCGGCTGACTGTGGTCTAAAATTATCTCGTGAACTAGGAATAGTAAACGAAGAAGAAGGAGTATGTTATAGAGCAACATTTATTATTGATGCAGAAAGAACAGTACAGCATGTATCTGTTAATGCTCTTGACACGGGTAGAAACCAACACGAAGTTCTTAGAACTTTACAAGCACTAAAAGCAGGTGGACTCACCGGCTGTGCTTGGACACCTGAGGACGACTTTGTAGTATGATATTATTTACAGCAGACTGGCATATTAAGCTAGGACAGAAAAATGTTCCAATGGCTTGGGCATGTGCTAGATATAGAATGTTCTTTGAACAGATAGAAGAAGCTGTAGAAAATCACAATATTACATTGCATATCATTGGCGGGGACTTGTTTGATCGAGTCCCTTCAATGGATGAGCTTACCTTATATTTTGATTTTGTAAAGAATACAAAAGTACAAACAATAATATATGATGGTAACCATGAAGCTACTAGAAAACATAGAACATTTTTTGATAACTTAATTAAAGTTACAAATCAACTTAATCCTCTAGTAACAGTAGTAACAGAAACTACAGGGGAGTTTAGTAATTATGCTATACTTCCATATGCTGATTTACATAAAAAGAACAGTATAGAAGACATCAACTCAGAAGTACTATTTACACATGTGCGTGGAGAAATACAACCACATGTAGTGCCTGAAGTGGAGTTAGAAAGATTTGAAAAGTTTAAAGTAGTATTTTCAGGAGACTTACACTCACACGAAAACACACAAAGAAATATAGTGTATCCTGGAAGTCCAATGACTACATCTTTTCATAGAAATATAGTAAAAACAGGGTATATAGTAATAGACCCTGAGGGATGGGATTGGACATGGCATGAATTTGACTTACCTCAACTATTAAGAAAGACAGTTGTAAGTGAAGATGAAATGGTACAAACAGATTTTCATCATACTATCTATGAAATTGAAGGAGATGTGTCAGATCTAAGTAATATAAAAAATAGTGAATTACTAGATAAGAAAGTTATAAAAAGAAAAACAGAAGCAACTCTAATACTCGATAAAGAGATGACAATAGAAGAAGAATTAAATGAGTATTTAAGTTACATATTAGAATTAAATAAAGATAAAGTAAAAAATATATTAGGAGTTTTTAGTGATTACGCTAAAGAAGTTGAAGTGGAATAATTGTTTCAGTTATGGTTTAGATAATGAACTAGACTTAACAGAAAGTACAGTAACTCAGTTAGTTGGCACTAATGGTGCTGGCAAATCTTCTATACCTTTAATTTTAGAGGAAGTATTATTCAACAAAAATTCAAAAGGTATTAAAAAAGCAGACATACCAAATAGAGAAGCCAATAATGGCTATAGTATATCTTTGTCTTTTGAAATAAATGAAGACGAGTACTTAATTGATGTTACTCGTAAAGGTAATATAAAAGTAAAGTTTTATAAAAACGAAGAAGATATATCTAGCCATACCGCTACAAATACTTATAAAAGTATAGAAGAAGCTATCGGTATAGATCATAAAACTTTTTCACAAATTGTATATCAAAATACTAATGCAAGTTTGCAATTCTTAACTGCTACAGATACTAATAGAAAAAGATTTTTAATAGACTTATTACAGTTAGATAGATATGTAAAATTCTTTGAAGTATTTAAGGAAAAATCACGAGAAATATCAAGTCAAATTTCAGGTACACAAGGGAAAATTGATACAATTGAAAAGTGGTTATCAGATAATAAATTGGAAGATACATCACTACTTTCCAAAATCGATTTACCAATTTACTCAGAAGAAGATGAAAAAACTTTACGTTCATTACAAGTAGAATTCCAAAATATTTCAGAAATTAACAAAAAAATTAATAAGAATAATTTTACAAAACAGCAACTGGATGAAATAGATCTTAATAAATATAAAAAAGATTTAGAAGAGTATGTAAAAAATGTTGATATAACTCCTTTACAAAAAGATATTACACTATCAAAATATAAAATTAAAGAACATACTGATTCCTATAATGAATATAGTACTTTAAAAGGAGAGTGTCCTACTTGTCACCAAGATATCGATGAAACTTTTGTACAAGAAAAGATCGAACATCACAGTGTAAGAATAAAGCACTATAAGGAAGTAGTAAATAAACTAACTGTTGAAAAAACAGAAGGTGAAAAAATCAATAAGATACGTTTAGTAGCACAAAGAAGAATTGAGGACTGGGAAGATTTATTTAGAGATCTAGATAGAAAATTACCTACAGAAATATTAAACGCACAAAAATTACAACAAAAAATAACTAATCTTAGTGAAAAAATAAAAGAAGAAAGAAAGTCATTACAAGAAATAGTTAGTAAGAATGAACAGATAGAAAGACATAACACTCGTATTTCTATCGTAAAAGAACAACAAGAAGATTTTGAAGCACAACTTAACTCTTTATATAAAGGGTACAAAGAAGTAGAAGATAAATTATCTAGTATAGAAGTGTTGAAAAAAGCATTTAGTACAAATGGACTACTTGCTTATAAAATAGAAAATTTAGTAAAAGATTTAGAGGAACTTACTAATGAGTATCTTGCTGAGCTATCTGATGGAAGATTTAGTTTAGAGTTTGTAGTATCAAACGATAAGTTAAATGTTTCTATAGATGATAATGGAAAGTCAGTAGAGATTCTAGCATTAAGTGCAGGAGAATTAGCAAGAGTTAATACTTCTACGCTACTTGCTATAAGAAAGTTAATGAGTAGTATTTCTAAGTCACGAATAAACGCACTTTTCCTAGACGAAGTAACGAATGTGTTAGATGAGCAGGGAAAAGAAAAACTTGTAGAGATTCTACTAAGAGAGGAAAATTTGAATACATACATAGTATCACACGGATGGACTCATCCTTTATTGTCTAAAATAGAAGTTATAAAAGAAGACAAAGTGAGTCACTTAGATGGTTAATCCAAGACAAAAAGGTAACAGAGGAGAACAACAAGTAATGTCTCTCCTAGAAAGACTAACGGATGAAAAATGGGAACAAACTCCCGGATCAGGTAGTGGTAAAATAAAAGGAGACTTACGAGTTCCTGGTAAACATAATTTATTTTGTGTAGAAGTAAAATTTTACAAGCATGTAGGATTTGATGCAAAAATATTTACACAAAAAAGTAATAATCTATTTAAGTGGTGGAGTAAATTAGTAAAACAATCACAACAAATGAAGCAAGAACCTCTTCTCATCTTTCGTGAGAATCATGGTAAGTTTTTTGTTGCTACAGTAAGAAAACCAAAAAATACATTAAGATATATGCATATTGCCTGGCTGGGTGCATACGTTCTTATCGCAGAAGACTGGCTAGATAAAGAGGAGATAAAATTTACAAATGGCAATTACATTCTCAAGCCTTGGGAACCCAGCTCCGATTGGGAACTTGCTGATAGTTGATGCACTTAACATTGCATTTAGATGGAAGCACCAAGGGGTAACAGATTTTAAATATGATTATGTAAGGACAGTAGAAAGTCTAGCAAAATCATATAACGCAGGCACAATTATAATTTGTGCTGATGGAGGGAGTAGTTATAGAAAAGCTATATTCCCAGAATATAAAGCAAATAGAAAAGAAAAATATGCAGAACAAACTGAGCAAGAAGCTAAAGAGTTCGAAATATTTATGGCAGAATTTAGTAATACTTTAACGCTACTAAAAGAAAAACATCCAGTGTTTCAATTCAAGGGAGTTGAGGCTGATGATATAGCAGCGTATATAAGTATGAATTTAGATAAGTTTAATTTCGAAGAATGTTGGATGATTTCATCTGACCGAGATTGGGATCTACTTATTAATGAAAGAGTTTCAAGATTCAGTACAGTTACTCGTAAAGAAATAACTTTAGATACTTGGGACGAACACTACGACTTTGAAGTTGAAGATTATATCACCTTCAAATGTCTAACTGGCGATAAAGGGGACAATGTTCCAGGAATACCTGGAGTTGGCCCAAAACGCGCAGTTCAATTAATGGAACAATACGGAAACGTTTTCGATATCTACAGTGCATGTCCAATAGAGGGGAGATATAAATATATTGAATCTCTTAACGAAAATGCAGAGCAACTTCTAATGAATGTGGAACTAATGGATTTAGTTACATATGCAGGAGAGGCTATTGGAGAAGAAAACAAGCAAATTATAGATTTAGGAATACAAAGGCATAGAAATGGTAAAAATTGATTTTAGTAAAGACAAGTTACTTGATGAGTTTAGTAAGAAAACTCTCAAGGATAGATATCTCGTAGGAGATGAGTTAAGTCCTCAAGAAGGTTTTGCACGAGCTGCAGAAGCCTTTGCAGATGACGAAGATCACGCACAGCGTATATATGACTATGCCAGTAACCTCTGGTTTATGTTTGCTACTCCTGTGTTGTCAAATGGTGGAACAAAAAGAGGTCTACCAATAAGTTGTTTTCTCAATTATGTAGAAGACAGTAGAGAAGGAATTACAGGACATTATACCGAAAACGCATATCTATCATCAATGGGTGGTGGAATCGGCGGCGGGTGGAGCGATGTTCGTGCCCAAGGCACAAAGACGTCGAAAGGCTCAGAGTCCACAGGTGTAATTCCATTTATGAAAGTTGTAGATGCAGAGATGCTCGCATTCTCACAAGGCGTAACTAGACGGGGTAGTTATGCTTCTTATCTACATATGAGTCACCCCGAAATAGAGGAGTTTTTAGATGTTAGAAAACCAACTGGTGGAGATGTTAATCGTAAGTGCATTAATCTTCATCATGGTGTCGTGGTTCCAGACAGATTTATGGAGATAATCCATAGAGCGTCACATGAAGAAGGCTTTAGTGATGACTGGGAACTAGTTGACCCACATAGTGGAGAAGTGAAGAAAGTTGTTAGTGCAAGAACACTTTGGGTAAAATTATTACAAAATCGTATGGAAACGGGAGAGCCATACTTAATGTTTGAAGATGCCGTACAGGCAGATTTACCTGACTTTCAGCAAAGAAAAGGATTAAAAGTAAATCACTCTAATCTTTGCTCTGAGATAACTCTTGCAACGAATGAAGAAAGAACAGCAGTTTGTTGTCTTTCGAGTGTAAATTTAGAGTATTATGACGAGTGGAAAGACCACCCCGCATTTATACCTGACCTTATACGTTTTCTTGACAACGTTCTTACTTACTTCATTGAAAACGCACCAAACGAACTAGAAAGAGCTAGATACAGTGCAGAAAGAGAGAGAAGTATTGGCTTAGGTGCAATGGGATTTCATGCGTACTTACAAAAGAATGGAATATCTTTTGAAGGGTTGGGAGCAACAGCCGTTAATATGGCAATGTTTGAAAACATAAAAACACAAGCACAGAAAGAAACAGAAAAACTTGCAGTAGAAAAAGGAGCATGTCCAGATGATGATACATGTTCAGTACGAAATGCACATTTATTGGCAATCGCTCCAAATGCTTCAAGTAGTATTATTTGTGGAAACACAAGTCCAAGTATTGAGCCTTATAGAGCTAATGCTTACACACAGAAAACTAAGTCTGGTTCTTCTTTAATGAAGAATAAATTTTTAGAAAAAGTACTAGATAAATATGGCGAAAATACAGATGCCACATGGACAAGTATAATAACAAACAAAGGAAGCTGTCAGCATTTAGAGTTCTTAACTGATGAAGAAAGAGAAGTTTTTAAAACAGCAGTGGAAATAAATCAGTCATGGGTAGTAGAACACGCAAGTATGAGACAAGAATATGTATGTCAATCACAAAGTGTAAACTTATTCTTCCCACCTGATGTAAACAAAGCGGATTTGCATAACATTCATATGCTAGCATGGGCAAAGAATATGAAAACACTTTACTATTTACGAAGTGAAGCGATTAGTCGTGCGGATAATGTATCAAATAAAGTAAAAAGAGAGATAATTTTTGAGCAATCAGATTGTCTAAGTTGTGAGGGATAAATGAATTTACTAGAAGAAAGAGACTATTATAAGCCTTTTAGTTATCCGTGGGCATTTGAGTTTTATAAAAAACAACAGCAAATGCATTGGCTTCCTGAGGAAGTCCCATTACAGGATGATATAAAAGATTATAAAGAAAAACTTACACCAGCAAATAGAGCATTGGTAGATAATATCTTCCGATTCTTTACACAAGCTGATGTAGATGTATGTTGTGGGTATGCAAAGCACTACTTACCAACATTCAAACAACCAGAAATAAGAATGATGCTTGTTAGCTATGCTGCGATGGAAGCAGTACACCAAGAGGCTTATTCTTTACTATTGGAAACGTTAGGAAAATCAGAAGATGAGTACAAAGCGTTTACAGAAATACAAGCAATGGCAGAGAAACACGAGTACTTAACTGATTTTAATATGAGAGATAAGTATGAGATGGCTAAAACAATGGCTGTCTATAGTGGTTTTACAGAAGGAGTACAACTATTTAGTAGTTTTGCTATTTTGTTAAACTTTCCTCGCCATAACTTGATGAAAGGCATGGGGCAAATTGTCACATGGTCTATAAGAGACGAAACTCTACATGTAGAGGGAATGTCAAAACTATTTCGTACATTTATACAAGAGAATCCTGAAATATGGAATGATAAGTTAAAATACGAAGTATATTGTGCAGCAGAACGAGTAGTGGAACTAGAAGATAGATTCATTGACGTCTGTTTTGAGAATGCAGAGATTGAAGGTCTTACAGCAGCTGAAGTAAAAGAGTACATTCGTTACATTGCTGATAGAAGATTACTTGGATTAGGTATGAAAGCAATTTTTCATAGTACTGATAATCCTTTACCTTGGCTAGACCAACAGATCAATGCCGTTGAGCATACCAACTTTTTTGAAAACCGTGCTACTGAGTATGCTAAGGCTAGTACACAAGGAAATTGGCAAGATATTTTTAAATAAAGGAGAAAATTATGTCGACAGAAAACAATCCACAAGTAACTAATGAAGAACCAGTATTAGTACTTGACGATAAAAAATATGTTATTTCTGAGCTTAGTGATGAAGCTAAGTATATAGTTGCATGTTTGAATAGTTTAGGACAAAAACAACAAAACTTTCAAATGGAACTAGATCAAGTTAGAGTTGCTACAGAAGGCATGACAGCTAAATTAAAAGAAGCTGTTGAGTCTGATGGAGAAGATGAAGAAATAATACCTGAAGAGGTATAATGAGAAAAGGGGCTTAAAGCCCCTTTTTTATTAAGTGTAAATTCTTTGATATGCTTTGACGTGGCTAAAAACTCCAGTATTTCTATTAAATACTAATCCCCAAATCCATATCTTATCTCTGATTGCTTTATCTGAGTAATCATAAGGAAATGTTAGTTCATTTTCATCACAAAATTCTTTAATATGCACATCACTAGTAGTAATATAAAAATCAGTATGCTCACTTATTGTGCCGTCTGCACTATGTATAAAAGCTAAAAATCCATTATCTCCTGTTTCGGAGTCTATTCTTGGGAGCTTTTCAAATGCTTCCGAGTTTATTAAAGATAGCGCATGAGTATCTGCTATATCTACTACTATTTTTAATGAAGTAGTTAAAGTAGTTAAATCAAATTTCAATCCATACCAGTTATGATATTTCGTATAAGAACAACCATAAGTAGTTTTTATACTAGAAGAAGCTTCTTCCATATTGTATAAAGATATACTATTATTGGTGTAAGGAGGCCTATTCGGAGCAAATTCAGAAATCAAATTAATAGAGTGTGAATCTGAAGTTATATTTGAAAAGTTATCATCTAATATTCCTTTTATTCTTTGACCTTCAGTACTATTAATATTATAGTCTGTTCTACTATGTGATCCATTCATCCATACTTTATCATACATATTTGATTGTATCATCTGAACGTTGCCTATTCCTATATTTTTATGAAAAGCATGTTTCACTTTTTTCTTATTATCTAAGTCACCAAATCTATTCGCTTCTACAGTTACATATAAATTAGGATATTCTGTATTAGTATATTTTATTTGCTCATAATTATTTATATATTCGTAATTTTCTGACATTATATCATCTCCACAAAATGAACAGCACCATTTGTACCACCAAACCAAGTACCATAACCTGCTCCTCCCATACTACCAGCAACTGTCCATTCCCATGTTGCAGCCGCAACTCCAACGCCTCCCGAAGCTGTATAAGTTGCGCTCGCTCTAGTTAAAGTTTGGTCTGGGCTGCCACTATTATTCGTTTGGTTGAAGTAAAACTTTATACTTGTCCATCCCGAGTTGGGAGCTGAAGTAGTTGCTAGATCATCGTCAATTCTAAGCTTCACAGTTCCGGTACTAACAGTAGTACTTGTAAAATTTCCACTTAAATCAGTTATAGTAACTGCTCTACCATTATAAGTAAGAGTAGCATCTCCCAAACTACCTATGCTATTAGCATCCTTAAACCCTGACAAAGCATATCCATATCCTCCAGTAGTACCAACTGTTAAAGTAGTAGTGTGAAAACTCCCTGCAGCATAAGTTGCACCATAAAAATCAGAGAAAGATATTTCCCCACTAGTAGGTATACTTGCTGTTACATTACTAGTAACAAAACTTCCGCCTTTATAGTACTCTGAGAGTGCCACGGGTGCACCTCCACCTGCATTAGTTCCTCCAAACTCTTCTGCAATTCCATTATTTTGACCTGAGGTAGCAAGCAATTGGAAAGTTTTTGTTCCTGTAGCTGCCCCGGCAGAGTTTCTTTGCGCTAAAGTTAATGACCATATCCAGACAGTACATCCATTAGTATTAAATGAATCATATCTTGCTGATCTAGCCAAGGTCAATCCCCCATAAGTTATCGAAGTAAATGTACTATCTGAGTCTGAAATACTCGCCCCGTTTAATGCTAGCAGTAAAAATTTATCTGGAGCAGTACCATCAAGACCACTAGTGCCATCTGCTAAAGCCACAGTAACAACTGTTCTAGAAGTACTGGAGCCATCTATATATGTAGTAGTTATGCCAGAACCAATAGCATTTAAGTTTCCTTCATCAGGTCTTACATTTCCTCCATCATCCCAGTCTACTCCCCAAGCTACTCCATCTCTCCATCCAGTTGACCCAAGCGTTCCTGCAGCAGCATTATACCCGTAGACAGTTCCCGTCCATATTGGTCTTGTTACAGTAATCATATTGCCTGTATCTGGGTCTTCCTCTTGAAAGTCTCCATCTACATATCGTCCAGTATGAGAACCCGCAGTAAAACTATCGTCTATATAATAAGTAGTATTCGAGCCCAGGTCATCTAAAGCTATCGCACCACTACTAACTAATGTCATTTATAAATCCCAAGCAGCACCACATAAGTCTTGTACTAAGGGATCTTCTCCAGATATAATTGTATCTGTATTATCACTCCATTTAAAAAGACTTTTTGCCCTTGTTAGTGTTACAGGTAAATCCGCATCAGATTCATCATCTATTGTATCCATATATATCGCTGTTATACTAGGCCAAGCTAAGTTTGAAGAACTTTCTGCAGTCGAATCTTCTGCAGGATAAACTTCGCATCTTTGTAATTGAGTTGTTTTTGTTATTGCCATTTTTTTTCTCCTTTTTCTTGAGCTATTGCTCATTTTTTTAATTATATCAAAAATTTAATCTTATGTCAAGATCTATTTTTTATCAGTTAAGTCTTGAACTTGTTTTTGAAGTTCCTTTATTTGTTTTTGTTGCTCTTTCATACCTTCTATTAATAAAGCAACCATTTTTTCATATTTAACAGCTTTGTAGCCATTATCTCTTGTCTCTACTATTTCAGGTAATACTTCTTCTACTTCTTGAGCAATAACCCCAACATCTTTCATACCTTTTTCATAAGTATCTTGATTGTCATTCCACTTAAAGGTATTTCCTGAAAGTTTATTAATTTTCTCCATTGGGTTACTAATAGGAGTTATATTATCTTTCAGTCTTTTATCTGAAGATGTATAAGCCACAACATCAGCTTTAAATCTTGCATTTCCTGAAGCATCTATACCTGCAATATTATTTCCCGAGTTTCCGTTTTGAAATACAAATCCTCTATTCGTACCTCCGCTCATTTTAAAGTACATATTGTAATCGGAGGTAGTTTCTCCTGCTACTCTACCAAAGTTAGTACCTGATGAGTTTGCCATTGTGATTTGATAACTGCTACTGTCCCAAAATTTTATAGCATTCCCTGCACCAGGATCTAATCTTACATGTCTTACATTTATAATATCATGAAAATCCGCAAATGTTAAATTTCCATTAAGAGTTGCATCTCCTGTAGAATTAATAGTAAATGCTTCAAGTCCACCAGAACTGTTGTTGTGCATGTTAATTGCAAACGTTGGTGTTCCGTCAGTACCTTTTCTCATTCCGTTTAGAGTAACACCATAATTGTTAGCAGCACTAGTTGCTAATGAAATAGCTGTTCTTCCCGTTGTATTTGTAGTAGACGTGGCCTTTAAGCCTAAATGAGCATTAGAAAAAGTATCTGATTGAGATCTAGCAACAGTAAGTTTATTGCCAGGATCAGTTACCCCGATACCAACATTACCATCAGTTTTTATTGTAAGTCTAGTTGCAACAAAAGTACCCGTTCCATAGTCATCAAACTTTAAACCAACTCCTTCATCAGATACAATATCATATACTTGATTAGAACTTGTAGTATCTTCAATACGGATTGCCGCGCTAGCACCAGATGATTTTACATGAATAGGCCTAAGAGGAACATTAGTTGCTGAAGCTGCGCCTGCCATGAGATTACCTTCAATTCTAGCATTACCAACAACTTGGAATTTATTAGTTGGATCTGTTCGTCCAATTCCAACTTTACCTTCGGAAGCTGTACCATCATGCACAACACTTAATGTTTCATAAAATTGTGGCAATCCATTACTGTCCAGTCCATATGTTTGACCAATACCAATGTCACCATTATGTGCTGCTATTGCATGTGGGCCACCACTAGCCCCAACACCGAAGGTTAGTCCTCTATTATCAGTATTTGGCCTTGATAAATCTAACGGCCATGCATAAGTAGAACCACTTGGAATTGCTGGAGTTCTAACAGCTAATTTAAACCCTGGAGTACTATCCCCAATACCAACGTTGCCTGTACTTGTAATCCTAAAATTTTCAACTCCTCCAGCACTAGCACTATGAAAACGCCATACCATATCTCCATTTCCGCTATTTGATCTTAAAGCACCGTACGACCAACCGTAATTAGCAGTAGTACTTGTATCAAATGTCATTCCTACAAAACCAGTAGCATTAGTTGTATTGCTTGCTTGAAGTTTTATATGAGGAGAAGTAAAGGCACCTGTTGCTCCGTTGGTCATATTTTGTCTAACAGTTAAAATACTTGAACCTGAGTCTGTTCCTGATCCTATTTTAACAAAACCTGTTGCACGATCAATAACAATTGCAATATTACCACTAGTGCTATTTTCATGATTCCTTATAAGAAAATTATTACTGCTATTACCATCGGCTAAAAGAGAAAACCCATAATTCATACTTGAGCCGGTTGTACCTTCTGTAAATTCTAGCTTAGGAGTATGATTTCCGTTTACACCATCGCCGCCTAATCTCACAGTTGTAGCTTGAGCATTTCCTGTAGCACCTACTACGTGTAAATCGGCTTGAGGGTCAGTTGTTCCAATTCCAACGTTTCCTGATGAGCCATCAATTCTCATGCGTTCTGTGCCAGCAGTCTGGAATATAGTGCTATAAGCACCAGTGTTCTGTATGTAATAGTTACCGCCTACCAGAGTGTGTGTAGCAGTAGAAACACCGTCCGTTAAGCCTATGCTGCCTGATACGGAAAGTTTATAACTAGGACTAGTCGTTCCAATTCCAACATTTCTATCGCCTCTTACAAATAAAGCACTGCCTGAATTAGTTTGAACATCTAATAAAGTATATCCATTACTGTCTCCTGCATCTGTGCGAACTTTTAATAGCGTTCCACTAGACTGCGAAGCGTTATCATGGTGTATATATGCAACATCATCACTTGCATCTGCACTGCGAACATGAAGTTTATAAGCAGGCGAAGTTGTGCCTATGCCAAGCGATTCAGCACTAGCATCCCAAAAGAAACCTTGAGTTGTGCCTGTGTCGTCATAGAAGGATATGTCTCCGTTATTGGCTATGTTTAACCTACTATAAGCACCTCCTGTTTGAAATCGCAAAGAACCTGAAGCGTCTGAAGCCTTAATGTAGTTTGCAGAAGGACGTGTAAATGTTTGAATTACACCCTGAGAATCAATAGACCAGTTTCCTAAAGTTCCTGTAACAGTCAAACCATCACTTGTAACTGTTCCTGCAAAGGTTGCGTTGCCTGTTGAACTAATACTTAGGCGATTGCTATTATTTTGCACATCGTAAATATTAAAAACCCCATTAGCATTAATAATTGAATAGTCAGGATTTTCACCTGTATCAGTTA
>Ga0213861_10003636_pt1 | contig 12715 bp, 16 predicted proteins | sample PICome_4_FD_160110 | JGI IMG/M metagenome (GOLD analysis project Ga0213861, IMG submission 160110) | Coastal seawater microbial communities near Pivers Island, North Carolina, United States - PICO131 | ecosystem: Environmental > Aquatic > Marine > Coastal | place: USA: North Carolina...
CAGCGACGGTGCGCTAATAGGCCCAACCGCAAGCCCGTGCATCAACACTGCGATATTGACGCCCTGCCCCTCAATGCGCCGCAACAATTTATTGGATGGCGTGAACACATAGTCCACGCCTTCCCACTCGATTGTCACATTCCTAAACACGCCCATTTATGGGGCCGCCGTGAATGTGATTTCGCCGCTGGACGCGATGGATGCCGTGAATGTGGCCGCGTCATCATGCGGCGCGCCGATTTCAAAGCTGGAAAAGTGGAATTGCCCAGCAACAGTGCCGATCCCGTCGATGTCGATTGTATAGGCGCCAATCAATGCCGTAGTGACGCCAAGCGCCGCCGACAACAAACTATCGCCATCCAGCAAGCCCTCAACTGACATATCAACGGATCGCACCGAAGCGTCGTTCAGGAACGTGCGCCAACCGTCGTCGCCCTTGTCGGTGATGTCGATTGCCTCGTTGTTGATTGTGATACTGTCCGACCGAGCGCCAGCGACAAGCGTGCCGGTGGCAACGTCGCCCTCATAAATTCGGATTTTGCGGCCTGCTAGTTTTGCCATCTGGCAATCTCCTGTTTTGAAACCTTGTTACGTTATAACATAACGCTTTCACATTGGGAAGCGCTCGCCTATGCGTTGTCGTATTGCGCACGGAACAGCATAAGCCCGCGCCGCGTGATGCCGTCTGGGTCCAGACTAAACGCCGCGCTTTCATTTTGCGTTAAGATCGAGGCGCTGCCCGTAATGGTCAATTCCTGATCGTGCAGCGCATCATAGACAAGCCCGGCGATTGCCTTCGCTTGCGTGTAGTTTGCGGATCTTGTCCAGATGTCAACCTGAAACGTCACGTTGCCGCCGTGCGTGCTTTTGGTATCCCAAGGCGTAAACGTATCTTTTCCGAATGTGACAAACGGGAAATAGGCCGCGTCGTCACCTTCGACTTCGGGGACATCTGCGAATATCGGCGTCACGCCCCACGCAGTCGATATGGCCGCGATTAGCGCCGCGCTGCCCGATAGCTTGCTGAATACCGCGCGTTGAAATCCATCCGCATTCATTTCATAATCCTCGCCAATGCCGTTTCAAGGCGCTTGATGTATTTGGGCGCTGCCGCCTCAATCGCAGGCAACCATGCCGGACGCGGCGCAATTTTTAGCGTGCCAAATTCCAGCATAGGCCCATACTTGACCTTGTTGCCAACCTCGGCAGACAACTTGCCAGTGCTTTTGAAATCCGTGCCAGACACAAGCCGCCCCGTATCTGTTGCAGGCGCTTCACCCGGAGCGGATGATCTATGCGATGGCGAAAGGTTTTGCTTTCCATTCGTCCTAAATGCAGCGACTAGCTTATTTGGCCCGCCTTCAGTTGGCTTGCCAGCATATACGCGCATCAATCCATCTTCGCCCATTATGCGCCAATATGTGACGCCCGTCTTTGGCCCGCGCTGATATCGCTTGATAATGTCCGACCGAACATCAACCGCCGTTTGCGTCACGGCCTTGGCGATAGCCGCCTCGCCTTCTTTGCCCAGCTTGCGCAGCGCCGCGATAAGCTGATCCCCGCCTTCGACTTTCATATTGACGCGGCTCACGTTGCGACCCCGCCAGCCAAGTCGATCTCAAGCCATTTCTTGCGGCGTTCCAGATCGTTGATGTAAGTGATATTAAACGCGCGCCCATCCATCACGACACGATCAGCAGGCGTTAGGCCCGCGAAATAGCGCGTTACAATGCGGTCCTTGGTTTCCGCGTTCACTCGGTCGCTGGTCAGCCGCTCATAGCCTGAAAGCCCCTTGGCGTGCGCCTTTGTGGCCTTTAGCGTGGACCATGTGTCAGCAAACCCGCCAGCCCCATCCGACACCCGTGTTTTGCGTTGGAACGTAATCGCCGTGCGCAACATCCCGGCATTGTATTTGCAGCAGGTCATCAAAGCATCCTATTACTTGGGCGCTTAACGGTTTCAGGATCAATCAACTCAATCCCGTTCATTGAAGCCCCTGTTTCTTCTGCATTGGCTATGATGTCAGACCCGTAATAAGTCCAAGCCGTTGCCCACTTCATCCACTCGCCACGCGCCACCGTTGCTGCATCCAGCCAGAAATTGACGTGATGGCGATTGTCGATTGTAGCAGGCGTTACCTCAACCCCATCAGCGTCCACCACGGCAGGAACCAAGATATGTGGCCCGATTTCCGTAATGGTGACACCTCGCGCTGGGATAAGAGGTCCAGAGGCTTCTACAGCGGGTGTGATGACCTCGAGTGTCTCTGGATCAATCACGGCAGGCGTAGCCGGGGTTTCATGTACCTTCAGCCCTACAGCCAAAGCCTGTGCATCAAAGGTGGCTTTATCAACCGCCCGCACCATGCACCAAAGATTGCCACGGTCAAACGTTGCGTAGATTTGTACATCATCAATAATCATACGCTTGCCTCCTCAATACCTGCATCAGTCAAGTCATCAGCCCACACACGGAACAACTTGATTGTACCCATGAAGGTAGACCCGATCTGCATGTTTGTTGCCGACAGGTTAGGCAATGCCGTGGGTGTTAGGTTGGCCGTAAGCGCTGTTCCATCGACTGCACCATTGATGAAGGTAGAGCCGTGGCGAGAGGCGATGTTGAACGGGACGTTGATGCCGGGGGAGTAGGCTGTCCCAGAAGAGTCCCTAAAGTCCACAGTGCCAGCGTTAATCTGCCAGAAGTTCACCTCCCCAGTGTTCGCCCCATCCGTGCTAAACCGAGCAAAAATCTGGTTGTTGCCGTCTTTATACCAACGGGTGAAATACTGCTGCGCCGCTACGCCCTCATCAGCATAGGTCATCGTGCCATCCATCTGGATGCTCACGGCGAGGGGGTTGATCTCGCGGACGGAGATGTTGGAAACTACTGTGCTTACGCCGCCTGCTGAAATGTTTACAAGAAGAGATCCGCCCCCAGTAATTGTGGGGTTTACAACATATGAATATGTCCCCGGTGAAGTTACTTGAATAATAGTTCCGGTGGAAAGCCGACTTCCTGATATAGAAACAGAACCGCCAGAAATTGACTCAACAGTAAATTCGATGAGGTATTGTTCTTGCAAGCTGCTTGTGACAAGCAAACCAATGTTGAGGTCGTCTCCAGAAGATGACGCAGAAACAACAGTGGCCGTTCCAGTTTCGGTATTTACAGACCAATTTGCAGAACCTACCCAGAGAGATGGATCAGATACTTCTTCCTCGCCAATCACGACAGGCTCAGGCCACGGCAGGTTAGCCGCTGGGATCGTCAGGGTTTCCGCAGCGCGGGTGGCTGTAGCCCCGGATGTGGGGATGTAGCTGCTCATCGTGCTTGCAGCTTCGAGTTGTGCGCCCCAAAGGTAGACACCAGAAGTTCCGTCGCCTGTGTATGTTGGTGTAGACTTGGCTGTCCAAGTTGGCGTTGCGCTGTTAGAGACAGAGATGTTGTGGTAAACATTGCTAGACGTATTTGTTGCTGTAGCTGATATTTTATACCAGCCATTCCCAACATCTTGAACCGAATGACTTGTAGAAACAGGAGACCCTGTTGATCTAGTATCCGTCACGGACCCATCAGATAGATCAACTACAATGGCATATTGCTTATTGTCGTTGTCCGTTGAAATACGAATGCTTACATAATTTGCTGTGTTTGCCTTCACGAAAACAGAAGCGGTGTAAGGTGAAGCTGAACCAGAGATAAGAGAATAAACTCCGTGGCCTGAAGTCGCCGTATCCTCAATTACACTTGTCGCATTTTCAGATCCATCTGGGGAAGCAACTCCAGATGCAATACTGTCAGATGACCCGTAATTAGTCCACTGCGTAAAGTCACTGCTATACGTCAGCAAATTCGTCCGCGCTTCGCTCTCGTGGAAGTACCCTTCGTCTACCCATGCGGAACCATTGTAGATGTGGTGGCCTACACGGGGCAGGTAAACTGCTGCACTCGTAGTCTGGACGTAGCTGTCACCACGGACAGGGTTGTTGACCATGCCGCCAAGGTCGGAGCGGTAGAGGTGTGCGCCCCAGATGAAGAGATGCTTTCCTGTCCCTACATAGCCGTTCCAAGGATTCACGGACCGCAAAGCTTCTTCAACTACTATTGCGTAATACCCGCCGCTTCCAGTTGAAGTGGATACACACTCGCACCTATACCAGCCGTCACCGACAGGGGTTATAGAGGCTGTGCAATTTAGCGTGTTGCCTACTGTTTCATTGCCTATATCAAAATAAGCCCGCACTTGATTGACTACACTACACACAGAAACAATACTCGTAGTCCCTGCTTTAACGTAAAAAGCCCCCGTTTGATTATTCCATGTAAATGCTGCGGATTGAAGAAATACGCCTTGATTTGCGAAGCCGACGAAAGTTGTTATCTTTGCCGCAGTGGTTGTTCCGTCTGGAGCAACAGCACTGTTGTCTTCAACGGTTGCAGGCGTTCCCCACTGCTCAAACTGCTCACTGTACGTCAGCAAGTTATGCGGCGCCCACTTGAGTACACCATCGCTGTCAACCATCGTGGCATTGCCTGCACGGGTGTGGGTAGCAGCACTCACAAGGTCCGTAGCTGTGCCGCCTGTGCGGTAGAAGTTCTCATCGAAGTCTAGGACTAGGGGAGGCTCAAAGCCAAGGATTGCATAAGGCGAAATAAGAGCGCCAACCGCCGAAGAACACCGCAGCCGACGGAAAAGCGCGTTTGCCATATTACTTCCTCACAAGCATGTAAATTGAAACCGCCGCAGAAGTGCCGCCGGAATGCGATGGCTGGATGAATAGCGGACGGTCAAGAATGCTGAAAATATCAGCCGCCGTTGCAGTCGCATCAGCCGCGCCGCCGATTTGCGTTAACCCGATCATCTCGCCAGCGATATTGCCGCCATCAATTGATACAGTGCCCCCGCCAAACGTGCCGGATACATGAACCGATATTTCAGAAACCGCCTCTTTCAGCTGATATTGCTGGAAAGTATCGGCTTCTGTTACGCCCGCCCAAGTGATAAGCGCGTCGCCGTATTCGGTCGTTTGGATTTCGTAAGATATTTCAGCCATTGGTTTTCCCCAGTTTGCTTTGTTACATTATCACATTCCGAAAGCGTGCGCTATCATCGCCATTGTGCGTGCGTGTGATTACATTACCCGCCGAAGCAAAAGCCCAAGCCCACATCCCACCCGCGCCGTTTGCACATCAATAACGGCCATTATCCCGATATCAGTTAGCGGTGGCAAATAGATTGGCGCATCATATCCTAAATCCTCAAATCCAGTCAGGTTAAACAATGATGTTATGACAACCATAGGATCATAGGGCGGTGCGGTTTGCAAAATGCCTTCGCGCTTGAATACGATTGCGTCAACTGTTTTTCCAGCTGCTGCATTAATCCTAATGCCGATCAAATATGCCTCATAATCAATCGGAACGGTAAACGCACCAATGCGAGAAATACTTTCGCCGAAACCGTTAAGCGGAATAGAACCCCATATTGCGCCGCTTATGCTTTCAATATTGATATCTGCGAAATGCGATGCGGTTGTCTGGTTTGCATACCGCCCGCTTTTTGACACTCGCGCCGATAGCAGCCGAATGAATGTGCGCGTGCTAGGCAGGCTTGCGCTTGCACCCGCAGTTACAATTGTATCCGTGATTTCAAATCCGTTTTGGTCAATTCCATATAGCAGCACTTCGCGCGCGCCCAAGCCAGCCGCCGTATCGTTGGCATTGCCGCCCGCACGAATGCGCAATTGAACGGCATTGCCAGCTTGCGGCGTTTGATATACCCCAGAAGGCGAGATCGGGACAAACGATTGCGCAACGTCAGTATTGCGGCCCTCAATCTTAATTGAGCGCCACCCGTCCGCTCCGCCTGTTGCACTATCAAATGGCCTTGGGTAACTCATACTCGCTTCACCTTGTACCGCCCGACGATCATGCCCGCCCCGCTTTCCGCCATTGCGTCGCCCGCGCTGCAATCGTCGCCACGGTGCGAATACAAATACCCTACCATTGCTTTGATTGCGCGCTTGAGCGGTGCAGGAACATCAGCCGCCGCCCCATAGCCTGCCGTGTAGTCGATCTGGATAGCGTTAATCTCACGCAAGGCGATTGGCCACGTCTTGCCAAACTTCAGCGCCATGCGCCCCGGCGTTTGGTATGTATCCACATCAAACACGGATGCCACGTCAACAACCGTTTCCGCGCCCAGATCATCAAACACCGATACCGCCACAATTGATGCAAGCGGCGAACGCGGCAATTCCACCCACGCGGGCCGCGAAACGATATTTCCGATTGCGCCTTGCCGCGTGCCGGCCCACCATTCTTCTATGCCATTCGGCCAGCGGTCCAGCGACAAACGCCACGATTGCGTCACAAGCGCCATGCCGAATGCGTCCTCGATCTCTTGCCTAGCCTCGACAATCATATCGGTCAGCAGTTCGTCGTCATCCGTTCCGTCAATCGCCAATTGCGCGCGGATCTCCTGCAACGTGACAGGCTCCGTTGCGGGCGCGGCAATCAACACATGCCCGCGATATTGATGCAGCGGAATGACGGGGCGCAGGCTCATTTACGCCGACCCCGCTTGGTTTCAATCCGTGGCAAAACCTTGGTTTCAACCACTGGCAAAACCTTGGTTTCCTCGACCGGATTAAACCCAGCTCCATCGGCCAATGCCATTGCAGCGGCATTGCCGTGCAGCGTATCGCCCGCCTTGAAATGCAGCGTTGTGTGGCCATCTGGCGCGCACGCGTAGTCTGTGTGTAGGATTGCTTTGTGCAAGGTCTTGCCTCCTGTGCTTAGTGACGGGCCAGCGAACCGGCCCGCTTCTAAATTCAGGTAGCAGGCGCGCGGTGGATGTCGCCCTTAACAACCACATCGGCAGCGCCCGCTTGCAGGTAACGCTTTGCGCCGATGTAGCCCACGGCAACGGTGCCAAGGCCCGTCACGGTCACAATATCAGCGGCAGGCGGTGCTGCAAAGCCGGACGCGGCTGCGTCCGATACCAAAATACGGGCAGTCGGGTCAGTGATGCCAATGACCACAGCGCTATCCGCGCCCCGCAGATCAACGCTGTCGCCGTTATCACCGGCAGCGGTTAGAATGTTGCTCACAATATCGCGCATCGGTTTATCTCCTGTAATGCGTCAAGAAAAGGAGGCGGGGCCGTTATGACCCCGCCCGATGGTTAGGCCGAGAAATCAATCAGCTTGATCGCTTCGCCGTTGATCATGTCGCCGCCGGTGCGCTTTGTTGCGTAGAACAAAACCGAGCCTTTGGATGTGTAGGGGTCGCGCAACATGCGGATGCCCATACGATCAACAACCTGATAAGCCTGACGCAAGTCGCCGACCGCAATAGAAAGCGCGCCGGTGGCGATGTCTGGCATATCCTCGAACGTGGCGACCGAATAGCCGATCAGCGTTGCAGGCTGACCCGCAGCGATAGAAGGCGACCAGATATAAGCGCCGTCGGTGTCCTTCAGCTTGCGAACGGTCGACTGTGTGGCCGTGTTCATAAACCAAGTAGCACCGGAACGGTAAACCGCCTTCAGGCCGTACAGCGCCGAAATCAGTACGTCACCGCCATTCGGTGCAGCGGCAAACGCGCCGTTTACGCCCGTCTTAACGCGTGCAACCGAATTGGTCAGGTCGGTGCCGTCGGCATAGGTCAAGAAGCCGCGTGGCTTGCCCGAACCGTCACCGGCAACAAAGCCCGCGTTTTCAGCGCGCGAAAACTTGTCGGCAATCTTGCCATCAAGCCAAGCTTCAAGGTCCGTGACAGCATCGTCCAGAACCTTCTGCGACGCTTTTGGCATTGCATACATTTCATGGACAGGAATGCGCCACTTGCCAACCGCAGGCGTAGTGGTTTCGGTGCGGGCTTCCAATTCCGAAACCCAGCCAAAGCCAGCTTCGTCGTTGTCATAGTAGCCCTCAAGCGCATCGGTGCTGATCATCTGCACGGACGCATAGGCGCGCACGGGCGATGTCTCATAGATTTTCTGCACAATGCGGCCCGACAAGTCAGGATATACAAAATACCCGCCAGCGCTATCGGTGCCAACCGACAAAGCCTTGCGCTCCGCATCGGTCAGGAAGTCGGTGTTGAACGACTTTTTTGCCAGCTTCAGGAACGATTCCTTGTAAGCCGCCATGCCTTCAGCGCCGAAAGACTTTTCGGAAAAGCCTGTTTCTTTGCCGACAACGCCCGCCCACTGGTCCGCTTTGGCGTCAAGATTGATCTCGTTGCCCTTTTCATCGGTGACAACGCGCTGCGACCGCTTGACGGCCAACACGGCGTCCTCGGCGGTTTTCTGCGCTTTGATCAGATCCGCTTCGATCTTTTCAAATTTGGCTTGGGTTTCGGGGCGCTCGGCACCAACCTTTTTGACCTCGGCAGACAGTTCGTCCATCGTGGCCTTTTGGCTTTCCCAAGCGAGATTGAGTTTGGTGACAGCTTCAGCTGCCGATTTCAGGTCAAGTTCTGACATTGCAAATCTCCGTTGATTGCATAAGTTTTGCGATAAAAGCGGTTGCGTCTGCATCCGCGTCTTTGCCACTGGCCGCAACGTCACGTTCTGCCTGTAGGCCTTTGAAGCCGTCGGCAAGCAATGCCTTGGCCTCGGACTGTGAAAAGCCGCATACGTCGCGTAGCGCCCTTTCCAGTGATCTAATATCAAAGCGCCCATCTTCTGATTTGATGGATGCGACACGCGCGACTGGCAGCATTGGATTTGTCACAATGCTGATTTCGTGCAATTCCAACTCGATCAGCTTGCGCACGCGCCCGCCAGCCTCGTCGATTGCCTCAATCGTGCGATAGCCGATAGACATGCCGTCGATCGCTAATGCCTTGATCAGCGCGATGGCCTCGCGGCCTTTCTGCACGTCCTTCAACAAGCGCCCTTTGACGTATAGGCCGCGCTCATCCTCGCGGATTTCATCCCAAACGCCGATAGGGTCCGCCATGCTATGCTGCCAAAGCATCTTTGGCTTGCGCGCTGCCAACGACTTTGCAAATGCGCCTTTTGCCACCACGTCCATGCCAAGGTCAACAACGTCGAATACCGAGGCATAGCCCTCGAACACGCCGTCATCGTCTGGCTCGCGCTTTAACTCAAAAGCCGCATTTTTGAAGTGCATGGTCATAGTTTGCCCTCATGGTTTGTTACGTTATAACATAACGCTTTGCAGTTGGGAAGCATTGCCCTAATCCACCGTCAAAAACGCAACGGCGCAGCGGCAGTTGATCGTCTGTTCTGGCGGTCCTGCTGGATCTCCGGGATACATCAGCGCCTCGCCGCCCACGATAAACGGCTCATCCATTCCGACTACCTGACCGTCGGCGTCAACATGGTCCTGCCGCGTGCGAGCATCATCCGCCGATACCCATTCGCGCCGCAATTCCAGACCAGTTTCTTTCGCCGCCTCTTGCGCGCCAAAGTTAGCCGCGCCGTGCGTTTCCGTGCGGGCAATCAATTCGGCCCGATATGTGCTGAAATCGCCCACGCGCTCGCGGATGCCTTTGCCGATCTCGGCCACGCCAAGCCCGTCAGCATACCCCCGAACAACCGCCGCCACGATTTGATTGCGGGTTGTTTCGGCAATCGAGACAATGCGCCGCCGGATTAATTCACCAGCAACATAGGACAGCGCAAGCCGCGCCATTGTTTCCGCAAAGCCTTTGATTTCAAGCGGGTAGCCCGACCCCTTGCCTTGATCAATAATGCGCGCCCCGAATGTTGTTGCAGCGGCAATCGCCATCGCCCGAAAGATCGCCTCGATGTTTTCAAGATGATCGCGCGCTGGCGGAACATCGCCCGTCAATTCGTATACCGTGACCATCTCGCCCATAGCGCGGGCAATCTCGGCCCGAATGCGATTGCGAAAGCCGACTTCCAACCGATCCAGCAAAGCCCCTTGCCGCCGCGCTTCCCTCGCGCGGTTTTGGTCAATTAGCCTTCGTGCCATAAATCAGCGCTTTCATATCTGCAATTGGCATAGGATCGGATGCGGGTGCCATTAATTCTGTCGCCATGGTCAAGCTGATCTGGCTTGCGTTCACCAGCACCGCGTCGCCGCCGGGAATAGGCTCATATCCCTTGATCGCGCGCCGCTCGTTGATGGTCAGGTCGGTTGCCTTGTCCGCCATATCCCAAAGCGTTTGCCGCTTGTCCGCAATCGCCGGAATGGCGTCCAGATCAACGCGCAATTCCACGCCTTGCGGATCCGCGAGCCATGCGTTCCAATCGTCGGCGATAAGCTGCAACAACGGGATGACGGTATCTTCCCAAAACGCAAGCCGCGCCTCTTGGTAATTTGAATAAGTGTTATCGCCGGGAATGCCGATCAGCTGCGGCGGAACGCCAAATGCAAGCGCAACATCCCTCGCGCTGGAAAACTTGGTTTCAATGATTTGCATATCAACAGGCGAAAGGCCCATTTGTTCCCACTTCAATCCGCCTTCAAGCAACATGGGCCGCCCCGCATTGCGCGCGCCCGTGTATTGGTCGTCAATCTGTGCCTTTAGGCGTGCAAACTGATCGTTGCTCAACTCCTGCCCTTCTGGACTGGACAACGCCCCCGACGGACGCGCGCTGTTCTGCAATAGCGCTTGCATCCATTGCATCGCCTCGTTGTTTTGATCCACGGCATAAGCGCCCGCCTCAATCGGCGAAAGCCCATACCAATCATCCAGCGGATTAAACGCGCGGATATGGCGCACATCGCTTTCGGATGTAATCGAGTCCACATCCCAAGTGATCGTGCGGTTCGCGTGCTTGTATTGATAAGCCTTTGGCATTCCGGTCAGGCCCGGCATGATCTGCATTCGGTCAGGCCGCAACTGATACATCTCGCGGATGGTCCCGCCTGCCAGCACGCGCTCCTCGTAGCCGTTGCCAGAAATCATGTAAAACCCGACCTTGGCGCGCATGTATTCAGCACCGGATTGCATCGGGTTTGGCCGCTTTAGCAGATCAAGCAACGGGTGCGTGGTGATTTCCTGATCGCCGCGAAAGACCATCCAGCGGACGGATGCCACCGCATCTGCAATCTTGTTGATCGCCTGATACGCCACGACGTTTTTGGAATAGCCCTCTTTTGCAAACGCGGCATAGTCCCGATTTGACCACACGGCCTGCCCCGGCGTCATGACAAGCGCCGCCCCTACTGCCGACTGTTTCGCTTCGCGCTTGGCGAATAGTTTGGGAAATTTCATGCGGACCTCAATAAGGGTTTGTTACGTTATAACATAACATGACGCGCTGCGCTATAGGGCGCGAATGCTTGGGCCTTTGGCATTGCTTTGCAGCATCTCGGCCACGGCATCCATCATCGGATCCATCATGTCGTCGTGCGTTGCGTTCGGGAATGCGGTTGCCTCGCCAAGAAACTCGGACAGCCACGGCGCGGATTGCGGCAATAGGACGTTACCCGATTGTATCATGGGGGCAGCGTCATAGGCGCGCGTTACTTTGTCCCTGTCGCGCTGAATTGGCGTGATCGGGATGCCCTCGCGCTTTAGCGTCTGGATCAAGCCCGTGCCGCTCACTTTGTCCTCGATGCGCATGGCCCGCAGCGGTGCGTCGCCGATCCTGTGCTTATCCCAAAACGCGCGCGCTTGGACTAGCAGATCCGGCGCTTCCCATTTACCGCGCACCTGATCGAGCAGGATGGCTTGGCCCAGCTTGGACTTGCCCCACAATTGCAGCACGGAATAGTCGTTTTTGGTGCCTGTCTTTTGCGCCGTGTCGCCGTATATCGCGCGCCAATCCAGCAATGGCGGCGCGGTGTAATACTGCCACCAGTCGTCTTTGAATATGCCGCCGCCTATCGGGGCGGGGCGCTGCATGTATTGACCCGCGAAAACATAGGCATTCGTGCTTTCCATGCGCCGCAATTCGGATATGGCGAATTGTTCAGGCCAGAATGATTGCCCGTCAACAATGGCTGGGATGTTAATATGCTCCCACGTTTCGCCATTGCCGCCGCCAAGCAAAAACCCGCTCAGGTCGTTTTCGTGCAAGCGCTGCATGATCACGATGATCGGCGTGTTTGGTTTGTTATTAGCGCGGCTTTCCATTGTGGTCTGAAACCAGTCGATCACGTTTTGCCGCATGATTTCGCTGTTGCCTTCTCCGGCCTTATGCGGATCGTCAATTATGATTGCGCCCCCGAAGTCGTCGCGCATCTTGCCCGCGCCGTAGCCCGTGATCGTGCCTTCCGATCCAGTTGCATAGACAATCCCGCCATCTGCCGTGCGAAACTCATCCTTTGCATTGCTATCGTCGCGAAACCTTGACGGCCCGAATATATCGGCGAACGCCTCATGCTGCATGATGGCGCGCGTTTCCCATGTGTTTGTCGTGGCAAGGCGCTTGCTATAGCTGGCATGGATAAACTCGGAATCGGGAAAGTTGCCCATGCACCACGCCATAAAATTCTTAACGGCTATTTCCGTTTTGCCGGATCGTGGCGGCACGTTGATAATCAGGCGCGTGCAGTCGCCTGTCACAACGCGCTCAAGTGCGTCGCAGATGATTTTGTGATGCGGTCCGGGCTTTAGATCAGCACCCCTGCGCGCCTTGAACATGTGGCGCGTGAATGCCAGCAGGTCCATGCGCAGGGATGCGATTTCATTTGGTGCCAGTGCCATGCTTGGCTTTCAGCGCTTCCAGCACAGCGGCGCTAACATCGCGCGGCGACATAGA
>Ga0213861_10003637_pt1 | contig 12714 bp, 10 predicted proteins | sample PICome_4_FD_160110 | JGI IMG/M metagenome (GOLD analysis project Ga0213861, IMG submission 160110) | Coastal seawater microbial communities near Pivers Island, North Carolina, United States - PICO131 | ecosystem: Environmental > Aquatic > Marine > Coastal | place: USA: North Carolina...
CATACAGGAAACCATTGGCCACTCAGCTGTGGACTGCCACTGATAAAAGCCACACCTAAGAAACATGCAATGATGCCACACCAACGAACCCAGCCTACTCGCTCTCGATAGGCTAGCCACGCAGCGATCACCCCGAAAGGCACTTCAGTTTGCACGACAAGCACCGCCGTTGAGGCATCAAGATATTTCAATCCGGAGAAGGTTAATCCGTACTGTATCGCTGAACCTAATAAGGCGATCTGGAAAACTCTGAAATATTCACCTTTGGGTCTTGGCACAAACCATATTAAAATCAAAGCTGTTAAGCAAAACCTCATTCCCATCAACATGAGTGGCGGAAATTCATCTAGCGCTGCCTTCGAAAAGGTGAAGCCCAAGCCCCACAAGACGGGAACACTCACCGCCATAAGTATTTGTATTGGACTCATTCGTTATTCCTGTTTTCTGGAAAACCGAAATAAGTCATTACTCGCAATCCGGTAACCTAATGTATGTTTAGTTTATACGCCCGCGCTAGGAAATGGAGCCTAGTCCGGATATACCTTGTATTCGTTGGCTTCTAGCCACTCCCAGTCTGGTCCTTGCCAGCCGCAACGTTTGAAGTCTACACGCCCCGCTGTGTTAAAAAAAACACCTTCAGCCAGTAACATTTTTTTTTGTGTACTTGCTCCTTCGCCGTCCCCTGTTCGCTCACTCACTTCGCCCTTCGCGTTAATAACTCTCTGCCAAGGTATATTAACGCCCTTTGGCGTTGCTGCTAGCGCAAATCCAACTTGCCGCGCAGACCCACGGCGCAAGAATCCCGCCAATTGACCGTAAGTAGCAACTTTGCCTTCAGGTATTTGCCGAATCAACTCATAAATCTGAGAATATAGCTCCGAACTCATCAATCAACTACGTACATGGGTTAGAGCCCCAAGGCTGCAATTCTTGCTTAAATAGATGACCGGTAGTGCCATCAAACGTAAGTTCCAAAAATGATTTTGTCTCACTAGAATTTAATGAATCCGTCATACGAACTTTTAGCAATGCCCTTTCGTCCACAACTTCCCAACCAAAAGACTTATCCCAAAGTACACTGCACCCATAGGTGCGTTGGGTAAATAACTCGGCCTGTTCAATCAAAAATTTATGATACGGTATTTTTGATAAAAGACGATAACGCTTTACGTTAATTCCATAACCGGAACTAGAACTCTGAAGAAAGGACATGTACTTTTTATTAACCTTAGTCGACTTCCCCTCAACTTCAACAAGCAAGTTATGGTGTTCAATAGAAAACTTGCCACCGAGTGGTGTAATTTCAGAAAGGCTCGCATTTAATAAACTGAACTCAGCGCCACACCCTGTGCTTAAATCACAACGAGATGTATCGGTAAACTTTAAAAACCCGTACTGCTTCAATTTCGTACCAGGTCGTACCACTTCCTTTTGCACGCCAAGAGCACTATCGTTAATTTTCGGTTTCATCGAGCACGACGATAATGCCACAGTCAGTAATACCGTTAAAATCACCCGTCCCATCACACAAGTTCGTTTCACATGTACACCTTTATTCATAAACATGTAACTCCTCACCGCGTAATTCAATTTTTGCTAAGCTAACAATGGGCAGTGTGCCAAATCCCAACATAGCTCGGCCACCTTCTTGTGGTTTTTCGATTACGCAACCAATACCAATTAACGAAGCTCCACTTGCCTCAATTATGCTCGATAACGCTTTTACGGTTGAACCGGTTGCAAGAAAATCATCAATTATGATAATTTTTTCGCCAGCGGTTAAATATTGCCGTGATATTAAAAGCGTAACATCAACACCCTTTGTTCGGCTTTTGGTTTGAGCACAATAATAAATATCTGTCATCACGCTCGATTGATGTTTACGCGCATAAAGGACGGGCACATTATAAATGCGTGCCGTAGCCAATGCAGCAGGAATACCGCTTACTTCGGCCGTAACGATTTTATCAGGCTTACCGATACCAAGTTTACTGAATTCATCGTGAAAAGCTGATCCCATTCGTTCTGTAAGCATAGGGTCAACCTGATGATTTAAGAAACCGTCAAGCTTTACGATACCCCCACCAACATGAATTCCCTCAGTATTTATACGTTCAACTAATTCTTGCATTTTATTTTCCAAATTGAGAAGTGCTATTCACTCATGCCCCTTCATTTTCTCGTCGCGCACCAGTCGTTCTAGGGTATCCGATAACAGTAACAAGTTTTCGTTAGAGGAGAAACGATGATCTGCATTTTTGACATAACAAACATGAACATCATCTGACTCTACCGCGTGTAAAATTTTATCAGCCGTATCAGCCGACACATCCGAGTCGAGCAACCCGTGCAAAAGTCGTATAGGGCAATGTAGCTTTATCGGATCGCGCAGAACTAAATGCAATCTTCCATCTTCAATAAATTCTCGACGCAGGGGTATCCCTTGCTCCGTGTAGTCAGATGGTAAATATATAATACCTTCATTTATCAGTTTTTTTCGAGTTTCATCGTCAAACTGACTCCACATTAAGTCTTCACTAAAGTCCGGTGCGGCCGCAATACCAATCAAACCAAACAGCCTATCCTTAAGAACAGTGGCTATTAGTAGCATAATCCAACCACCCATACTTGATCCGATTAAAATCAGTTTTCCAGTTGTACAATACTCAATAACGAATAGGGCATCCTCCATCCATTGACCTATTGTTCCGCGATCAAACTCGCCTGTCGACTGTCCATGACCTGAGTAATCAAAACGTAAATAGGCTCGTCCATTATCTGCGCAATGGCTTGACAGCCACTCGGCCTTAGAACCACTCATGTCTGAAGCGTACCCACCTAGAAAAACCACTGTCGGGCCTTTTCCAGGAAAATATTGGTAAGCCAGTTGATTACCTGTGGTTGTTTGTAAAAACTTAACTTTGTTTGTGTCATTCATATAGACTCGTCTACGGTTTCTTAAAAAACGTCCTGTTCTGAGCTTTGAAAATTAATCTATCCCGCTCAATGGATAGTAACTTTACGTTGTTGGTAACGGGCTCACCTTCTTTATAAATAACATCATCTATCATTACAAACCGGCGCACAGGATCAGCTGAATAGGAAAGTACACTAATGATGAGAGGTGGTAGATCCTTACGAATTTCCGCTGGCAATCGTGCTAAATCCACAAGCTGTGGGGTTATTTGAGGAGACTCCAATTCTTCCTTACCATTACTTTGCGTTTTAGCTACCCCTGATACGCTTTCTTGTTTATCCACTATAACTTCTGGGACTTTAGAAACCAACACTCTAGTGCTATCGAGCATATCTACGTCCGGTAATTTGACCGACAACTCTGTATTCGAATTAAGAACACCCTGACTGCTATTGGAATCCACGGAAATAGAGCGAATCTCGGCTCGAAAATACCAAACGAACCCAGCTAAAATAACGCAAAGGGAAACCGCGATAGAGACGATAAAAATTGCCAATCGTATATTGTATACAGAACCTTCAGACTGCAACGTATCTAAAGTTTCGACTTTTCCGAGTGAACGCTCACGTTCTGATTTTTTCAACGCATCCAGAATATATGACATGGTCTGAAATACTTAATTGGCTTCTAAAATCGGGTAGTTGTGGTAACCAATCCGGCTATTTAATTGGATTAACTCAGCTACATCTATAATACTGCGCACTTGCAGACCGGATCTAATTTGGAATTGATTTAAAGCATTAAGGAGTTCTGCATCCAATACCGCTCTATCAATACGCGAAATTGCACCCATTCCGTAATTCATCTGCTCAAAGTTCAATGCTCGCCGTAACCAAAGAACATCTTCAATAGATGAATTTTCACTAATAGGGATTCGATCGAGGGCCGGTGGTTTCCATAAAACAAGTGTTTCGCCGCCCCATAACTTGGTTAATTCGGAAACTTTAATACGCACGCTTTTATCCGAAAATCTAATAACAGCCTCATCACCCACTAAAAATGTTAGCACGATATAGCCAAGGCTTTCACCATCACCATTCACCTGAATCATTGCCGGTCGGTTTATATTTTTTAAGTCATCCAAATTATCAACGAGGCCAAAACACTTCAAGCCTAACTCTGAAACAGTCACACAATCGAATACTATGGTTGTAGGTAAACGCCATTGTGAAACCAGTTCCCGCAACCCATTTAGCCGGTTTACTTTCTCTATTCCAAGATTACGGAGTGTGGACTTAAGCGCACTCGCGGTTAGCAATTGTTCAGGCAAGCTAACTAAGTCCCGTTTAAAAGAAGCCGATTCTAATTTACGAGTTATTTCCGTCGCATATTCAATATGTAGACCCGGGCTTTCGGCAAACGCTTCTTTTGCAATCGACAAAAACGAGTATTGAAAATTCATGCTCGGTGGTAGGGTATACATCCACTCAGGTACCCAACGCTTAATTTTCGAATCTATTTCGCTCGGTAATAAACTAGCGTTCAAAGTATAAAGAGCCGATGCCAGAATCAAAATCAATAACAAACTGAAACCAATACTTCTATTTCTCACACCATTATCACTCCCCATCACCTCCATACCTGCAACTCTTACAATTTTCGCATTAACTTGTTTATTACCTGTTGAGTAGGCTCCCAACAACGCTCTATCACAAAGTACGTTTATAATTCGTGGAATGCCGTTACTAAGTCGATAAATACTCGAAACTGCCGATCGAGTAAATAGGCAACGTTCACAACCACTTTGCTTCAATCGAAATACCAAATACTCACGCAAATCCCTTCGATCTAGAGGTTTCAAGTGATAACGCGCGGTAATTCGTTGCGAAAGTTGACGCAATGATTTTTGGGACAGCATTTCCCGTAATTCAGTTTGCCCGACTAGAATAATTTGTAATAGTTTTTTCTGCGATGTTTCTAAATTTGTCAATAAACGTACCTGCTCGAGAACATCAAAGGAAAGATTTTGTGCTTCATCGATAATCAATACCGTATTCCGTCCTTTTGCATGGGCGTCTAATAGATAACTATTTAAATGATCCAGTAAATTCTTAACCGTTGCGCTAGATTCATAATTGATACGTAGTTCATCACAAACCGATTGCATCAGCTCAAGTTCATTTATTCGCGGATTTAATATTAGCGCAACATCAACGTTATCTGGAAGTTCGCTGAGTAACCGTCTACACAGGGTTGTTTTTCCTGTGCCAACCTCTCCTGTGAGCTGTACGAAACCTCCTCCTTCTCTAACGCCAAACAGCAGGTGGGCCATCGCTTCGCGATGATGAGAGCTCATAAATAAATAGGCCGGGTTCGGTGCTATCGAAAACGGCAGTTCGGTAAAGCCAAAGTATGATTCATACATAAACGAGACTATTTAAGCAGTCGCTATCGCACATATAATGGTAATTATCGTAATCCTTAAATTGACCGTAGGCTTTTTTCATAGTTAGGAATCACACCAAAAAAAGTTGTCGCTATATTTGACGCAAAAATTAAGAGATTGATTAATCGAAAACTTTATCTATAAGTTTCGCTCATTCGGCAATTAGACGAAAACGGCTTAATAATTGATCAAACTCATCAATAGTACGTTCGATAGTGTTATCCGTTTGCGCTACTGCCCGCTCATATCGTCCGATAAGTTGTTGTAGTTCGTGGAGCTCTTGTTCTTCCAAGTCGTTCTTAGGTTTTGTTCTTTTTTCCATATCGGCAACTAAAATTTGCAGTTGTACCGTGTTAAACGACTTTTTTTTCTGCAACTCTGCAAGCTTCTTGTCTCGAATATTTATCAGGTTTTGTTCTGATTCATACTTTCGCAGTAGTTGTGCATCAATGCGTTTTTTTTCCTCTTCTCGAATTTTCGCATTTTTAACTTCCTCCTCTTTTAACTGTTCCGCAGCGAGTTCTTCGTTAGTTGGTAGTACAACTCTTACGTCAACCGAACGACCATCCTCGAGCAACTCAGTTACATTTTCAGAGACACACTCACTAGCGGCATAATTGCCATAATGCCACTGTCCGTTGGCATCCTGACATTTCTTCACGCCCACCGCTAAACTCACTATCGGCATAAGTATTATCATTACGGTTAGAGTTTTAATTAGCTTACACATTTTAATTTTTATCCGGTGCAGGTCTCATCAGTAAATATAAACCCAGGATAATCATGGGCAGACTGAGCAATTGCCCCATAGTCATCCATTGTAAAGCAACGGCGCCCAGATGAGCGTCTGGTTCGCGAACGAATTCTATACAGAATCGAGCGATACCATAACCTGCAAATACCAATCCAGTAACTCGTCCAGCAATACGCTTGTTACGAGAATAAATCCATACAACGATGAATAAAACCAGGCCTTCAAAAAACGCTTCATATAATTGCGACGGATGTCTTGGTAAGTCCCCAGCATGTCGAAAAACAACTCCCCACGGCACCTCCGTTACCCGCCCCCAAAGCTCCTGATTGATGAAGTTACCAATACGTCCCACCATTAATCCAAGCGGCATCAACGGCACAGCAAAGTCACCTACATCTAATAACGTTCGTCCGGTTTTCCGAGCAAAAAACCAAGCGGCGACAACAACACCGATTGCTCCACCATGAAATGACATACCGCCTGACCATACCGCAAATATGGCGATTGGATTTGTTAGAAAATAGTCAAAACTATAAAACAAGACATAACCTAACCGCCCTCCTAAAATTACACCAATAGCGATATAAAACAACATATCCCATACTTCATCTGGCGTCCACCCACTATTCGGTTGCTTCGCTCGAGACACACCTAGCAACGCTCCCCCCACAAAACCGACTAGATACATTAATCCGTACCAGCGAATCGCAAGTGGCCCGATACTTAGAGCAATTGGATCAATATCCGGAGCAATAAACATATTACGTTACTCAATGAATAAATTTATCGACTATTTTGCAAGCTCATACGCACCACCATTTTGTTCAGACCACTTAAGAGGATCATGTAAAAACGCTTCGACTTGATCCAAAGTTTTGGTGTCAAAATGGCCCTCAGCACGGCATACTTTAAGAACGTCCCACCAGGTGGCCAAATAATGCAGAGTCAAATCATTCTTTGCCAGTTCCTCTTTGGCTCCGGCAAAACTATCATAATAAAATACAACCATCGTATGCTGAGCCACTGCACCCGCATTTCTTAACGCATCAACAAAACGAATTTTAGATCCTCCATCGGTTGCCAGATCCTCAACTAACAAGACACGCTGCCCTTCATGAATAGTTCCCTCGATCTGCGCATCGCGTCCGAAGCCCTTGGGTTTCTTCCGAACATACTGCATCGGTAATGAAAGTCGATCGGCAATCCAAGCCGCAAAAGGAATACCTGCCGTTTCACCGCCGGCTATTGCATCGAAAGCTTCAAAGCCTACCGATCGATTTAACTTGGATATGGAAAAATCCATAAGTGCCGAGCGTATACGGGGATAAGAAATTAACTTACGACAATCGATATAAACGGGGCTTGCCAAGCCTGATGTAAGTTTATATGGCTCATCCGAGCGGAAATGTACTGCCTTTATTTCAAGGAGCATTCGAGCCGTTAATTCCGAAATATCATTAACATCTGGATATGTATTTGAAAACATAAAATTCCTAATTTACTAAAGTTATATACAGAATCATATCAGAACAATCTAACAATCTACTGCGGGTTGAGCTATTTTAAGCAATGAGTCATTATAGCGGTTTTACGGTTTCTGCAGTTCCTCTATATTTCTGAATAACAACAGAGCTTCTGGATTTGCTAATGCCTCCTTATTTTTTATAATTTCACCCTGTACTACCTTTCGAACAGCAAGTTCTACTATTTTGCCGGATTTAGTTCTAGGAATATCGGCCACTTGAATCACTTTTGACGGCACGTGCCTAGGTGTCGTGTTATCCCGAATTCTTTTGCATATGGTGTCACTAAGAGCGTCATCAAGAACAACACCTTCACGCAGCCTTACAAACAGTACGACACGTACATCACCGTTCCAGTTCTGTCCGATTACGATACTTTCAATCACTTCATCAATTTTTTCGGCCTGACGATATATTTCTGCGGTGCCTATACGCACCCCACCGGGGTTCAGAACAGCATCGGATCGTCCGAATATCATCCACCCGTGTACTTCGGTTTTAGCAACATAATCTCCATGACACCAGATATTCGGAAACTTTTCAAAATACGCGCGGGTATATCGAGCGTCATCGGGGTCATTCCAAAAACCAATCGGCATCGATGGGAAACTGTTCATGCAGCAAAGTTCACCTTTCTCCCCAATAGCAGCAATCTCTCCATCATCTGTGAGTACCTGTACATCCATACCCAGAGCCGCAGTTTGAATTTCGCCGCTATATACTGGCAATGTGGATGAACCTAGCAGAAAGCACGAAACAATATCTGTTCCACCAGAAATTGAAGATAAACAGACATCTTTCTTAACTGATGTATAGACATAATCAAAACTCTCGGGAGAAAGTGGTGACCCCGTAGATAGAATACTTCGCAAAGAACCTAGATTATGAGTTTGCTTCGGCTTAATTCCTCCTTTCGCACAGGCGTCGATAAATTTTGCAGACGTTCCAAAAATGTTAATCGCTGATTCGTCTATATAGTCAAACAACACATTACCACTTGGATAAAACGGTGATCCGTCATACAGCATTATAGTAGCTTCCGACGCTAATGCGGAAACTAGCCAGTTCCACATCATCCACCCACATGTTGTGAAATAGAATAAACGATCTCCGGGTTTTACGTTACAGTGCAATTGATGTTCTTTTAAATGCTGAAGTAACGTCCCCCCTGCTCCATGTACGATGCATTTAGGTACCCCGGTCGTTCCGGACGAATACATAATATACAAAGGATGATTAAAATCGAAGTGTCCAAAGACGATTTCTTCAGCAGCGATCCCCAAAGTAAATTCACTTGCTAAAACAGCTCCCACGTTTTTAGAAATGTCGGGGTTTTCGGCAACGAATGGAAAAATAACAGTTTGTTCTAATGTTGATAATCCGGCCGCTATATCATGAAGTTTCTCAAGCGTGTCATGAGCTTTGCCGTTATACCAATAGGCGTCAATTCCAAACAAAAACTTGGGTTCGATTTGACCGAAACGATCCAAAACACCACTGACGCCGAAATCTGGCGAGCAAGATGACCATACCCCACCTAAAGATGTGGTCGCTAACATTGCAATAATGGCCTCAGGACAATTAGGCATGAAACCCGCAACACGGTCACCGGGACGAAGCCCCGCGAGCCTCAATGCTGCAGAAAGACAGGACACCTTATCGTATAACTCGGCCCAACTTAAAATGCTAATGTCACCCATTTCATTTCGAAAAACAATTGCATCTGCTTCATCTCGCCGGCGCAGTAAATTCTCTGCAAAATTCAGCTTTGCCTCAGGGAACCATTTTGCGCCGGGCATGGCCTCGACATTGTGCACCACAGTATTCCCTTGCGAGGACGCCTTCACATCACAAAAAGCCCAGATTGATTTCCAAAACTGCGGAGAATGACTAACCGACCATTCATGCAAATCAGTAAAATTAGCCCCCGTATACTGATATTGCTTACTTAAGTAGGTCTGAAATTGACTAACCAGACTGTTTTTAACACTCTCATTGTCCGGGATCCAAAGCTTTGTATTCACGTACACTCCTAATTAGTAGGTAAAACATTCAAAATGCATTTAAATTTTGCAAAAACTATGATTATGCAGTTTATTTTTGCGATAATAAGGGTAATTTACGTTTACGTGCAAATATATCGGTACAACTATTATGCAATCAGCACATTCTAATACACGAGAAGAACTCACAAAGAAATTAGCTTTGGAAGCCGATACACGTCTACCAGATGTGGATGCCAAAATTGTAAAACCATTTTTGTCCCAGTACTACCGTCAAACGGCAATCGATGAATTCGAAAGCACTAGCATCGGAGATCTATACGGGGCCGCATTAGCCCATTGGCAATTTGGAAAGAAACGCCAGTCGGAGCAAATACTTATCCGAGTCTACAACCCTAAATACGAAACCCACGGGTGGCAAAGTAGTCATTCAATTGTGGAAATCGTATGCAATGATATGCCTTTCCTCGTCGATTCAATTTCCATTGTACTCAACCAAACCGAACAAACCATCTATCATTGTCTCCACCCTGTCTTTAGAAACAAAAGAAACTCAGAAAACGTTCTAACCAAAACCACCGCCAGTGATAGCGCAAAAGACGGGGTTATCCAAGAATCTTTCATGCAATTTCACATAGATCGCATAACTGAATCCAAAGATGTGATCCAACTCGAAAACAGTTTAGCCGATACGCTTAACGATGTGGTCTTGGCCGTTAGAGACTGGAAAGAAATGCGCCAGTCTGTTTCCGAATTATCAAAAACTATAAAAATAGGCGCCAGTAGCTCAATATCAGAGCAAAACGAAGCCGGGGAGCTGCTTGAATGGATTGTCGATGATCATTTTACATTTCTCGGCTACGCCGTAATTAATAGCGCAAGCTATGACCCGGTTGGCACTAACGATAGCGGTCGCGGGATTTTTTGCAGTATTAGAAAAACAAATACTGAAATCATTACCCATGCTCTTCCATGCAACGTAGACACCTACCTTTCTAACTCACACACGCTTGTCGTCAGTAAAACTAATCATCGGTCAACAATACATCGACCGGCGTATTTGGATTTCATCGGTGTTCGTGTAGTTGATAAAAAATCAAAAACTGAAAAAATACATTGTATCGTCGGTTTATTTACTTCCGCGGCCTACAATCAGGACACCCAAGATATACCGTTTATTCGTTCTAAAGTTGAGCGAATAATGCAGTCGGCGAAGTTAACCTCAAAGGGTCACCTTGAAAAAGCCCTACAAAATATTATCGAAACCTACCCGCGGGACACTCTGTTTCAAATTGACGAGGAACAACTAAAAACCATTTTCATGGGCATTCTGAGTTTGCAAGAACGTCAACAAATTCGTTTATTCGTTGCAAACGAACCATTCGGTCGATTTCATTCATTTTTGGTATTTATGCCAAGAGATCGATTTCATAGTGATTTACGGAAAAAAATTGGCGACATTCTTTTGGCAGCATATGACGGCAACGGTATTGAATTCGACGTAACGTTTAGCGAATCGGTTTTGGCTCGTGTTGAGTATCGTGTTTATACACCACATTCCAATAACAATGCACCTAAAGTTTCTCTACTACAAAAGAAAATCGAGGAAGCCAGTGTCAGTTGGAATGACGGTCTTCGAAAAGTGCTCAGTGAAACACACGGTGAGGAGCACGGCGTCAAACTTTACAGTCGATACAGAGATGCCTTTTCACGCGGCTATCAGGAAGACTTTAGCTCTAGACGAGCAGCCCATGACATTCAACGTGTTGAGGACGTAGTTCATTCTAGCAATCTTGGAATCTATTTTTATCGGCCAATTGATGTAATGGATGGCAGTGTTCGACTTAGGTTGTATTCTCAAGAGCACGAAGTATTGCTTTCAGACATTGTGCCAATGATAGAGAACATGGGATTAAAGGTTATCAGCGAAAAACCTTATGAAGTGCAGCCTTTAGGCCAGGCCGTTGTCTGGATAAAGGAGTTTTCTTTAAGAACCGGCAACGATGAAAACATAATTGTCGAAGATGTTAAGGAAAGCTTCGAAGAGGCTTTTTCTGCTGTATGGGCGGGTGTAATTGAAAATGACGGATTTAACCGACTCGTTCTAAGTGCGGGGTTAACTGCACGAGAATGTGTAATTATTCGTGCGTATGCAAAGTATCTAAAACAAATTCGTATTCGTTACGGACAAGACTATATTATCGATACATTAGTCGGCAATCCGAACATGGCTCGTAAACTGCTTGAGTATTTTCACCATCGTCTAAATCCGTTATCGGATAACACAAACGAAAACCCCCGCAGTGAACTCGACAGAGGATTAGAACGTATCGTCAATCTAGACGAGGATCGTATACTTTCAGCGTATATTAATCTGATCGATGCAACCATTCGAACAAACTATTATCAAAAAGCAAACGATGGAAGAGTGAAATCCTACGTCGCCCTCAAGTTAAAACCGGGTGACATCAATCGAATGCCAGAGCCAAAGCCGTTATATGAGATTTTTGTTTATTCGCCACGATTCGAAGCGGTTCATTTACGTGGTGGAAAAGTTGCGCGTGGTGGCTTACGTTGGTCTGATCGACCTGAAGATTTTCGAACTGAGGTTCTCGGTTTAGTTAAAGCTCAAATGGTAAAGAACGCTGTTATTGTGCCCGTAGGTTCAAAAGGTGGTTTTGTTGTAAAAAAAATGCCAGCCGGAAATCGCGAACAGCAAATGGCCGAGGTCATCAGTTGTTACCAAACATTTATCCGCGGCATGTTAGATATAACGGATAACATAATTGCAGGAGATGTGATTAAACCCTCAGACGTAAAGTGCATGGACGACGACGATCCATATCTGGTAGTTGCCGCAGACAAGGGCACAGCCACCTTCTCTGATATCGCAAATCAAGTTTCTTCTGATTATGGTTTTTGGCTTGGCGATGCTTTTGCCTCCGGTGGTTCCGTTGGTTATGACCACAAAGCAATGGGCATAACAGCTAAGGGAGCATGGGAATCGGTTAAGCGGCATTTTCGTGAGATCGGCATCGATACCCAAACCCAGCCATTTACCGTAGTTGGTA
>Ga0213861_10003638_pt1 | contig 12713 bp, 13 predicted proteins | sample PICome_4_FD_160110 | JGI IMG/M metagenome (GOLD analysis project Ga0213861, IMG submission 160110) | Coastal seawater microbial communities near Pivers Island, North Carolina, United States - PICO131 | ecosystem: Environmental > Aquatic > Marine > Coastal | place: USA: North Carolina...
GTGAGTTAGAACAACAGTTTGGTTTTGTTAAAAACTCTGCTGCTGATCTAGCAACGGTACCTAAAGGGTTAGCTGGAATAACTAAAGCACACTCTGCAGTAAATGCAACGCCTTGGGCGTTTATTTCATTGGCATTGGCGATGATGATGGGAACAGCTTCATTACCACACGTGATGATGAGATACTTTACTACTCCAAGTGTAAAAGCAGCTAGAAAATCAGTTGGTTGGTCATTATTCTTTATCTTCCTTCTGTATTCTTCTGCACCAATGTTAGCAACACTATCTAAACTATCGTTGATCGATCCAACACTACCAACAGGTATTATTGGTAAATCATTTGCTGAAGTTCAATCAATAGATTGGTTCCAAAACTGGAATCAAGCAAACTTGATGTTCATCAGTGACTTTAACGGCAATGGAACTCTTGAATTAAACGAGTTTTTCATGGGTGGTAAAGCTGTAGTGTTAGCAACACCAGAAATAGCTGGATTACCATATGTAATCTCGGGACTGGTTGCTGCTGGAGGTATGGCTGCTGCCATGTCAACAGCTGATGGTTTGATCCTAGCAATTGCGAATGCGATCTCTCATGACGTTTATTACAAAATGATTGATCCAAAAGCAGAGACTGCGAAAAGACTTCTTGTTGCAAGGGTATTGCTTGTAATAATTGGTTTTGCTGGAGCAACTATTGCGGCTCTTGAGATCCAAGGTATCTTAGGTTCAGTTATCTGGGCTTTTGACTTTGCGATGTCAGGATTATTCTTCCCACTTGTACTAGGTGTATGGTGGAAGAGAGCTAACAAAGAAGGTGCTATTGCTGGTATGGTATTAGGTCTTGCATCATCTATTTGGTACCTAGTTTGGGTACGAACAGGTGGAAGTGGATTCCTAGGTCTTACTCAGTTAACATTCGGTATCTTCGGAGCAGGTGTTAGTTTTGTTGCTATGGTTGTAGTGAGTTTAATGACTCAAGCACCAGACAAAGCTACTCAAAAAATGGTTGACGAAGTTCGTATACCAACGGGTAGAACCGTTACTGGTAAATAGAACTATCAAATCTTAATTTAGGGGCGATTAATTTCGCCCCTTTTAATTTAATCTTTTTTCCAATATAAATTTTATAATGTCAGCAAACTTTCACCCTATAGTTTACTTTATTGATTACCTTCTTGGGGTAATAATGTGGACTTTAATTGGAAGAGTTGCGATGAATATTTTTCAAAAAGAAGATTCTGAGTTTTTTTTTATGAAAATATTTGTAAAATATACTAATCCACTTATCAAAATTTTTAAGCCTATAACCCCATCTTTCATTATAGCACCTCTTGTTCCATTATATGTTGCTTGGTTCTTTTATATGATTAGATTTTACTTTATGCCTTGGGTCCTGGGCTATTCTGTAATGGGTATGTTATCCTTTCCTCTGGAAAGTGAAATTTCTAGACAAATTTATCAATTATTTAATTCAATTAAATTTTAAAAATTGATACTAGTAAATCTAGTAATTAATGAAAAAAATACAAATATCACCATCAATATTATCTGCTGATTTTAGTCAATTGGGAAATGAAATTAAAAGGCTTGAAGAAGCTGGTGCAGATATGATTCATGTAGATGTAATGGATGGTCACTTTGTGCCTAATCTAACTATTGGGCCGCCAGTGATTAAAGCATTGAGAAAAAAGTGTTCAATTAAATTTGATGTTCATCTAATGATATCGCCCGTTCATAAATATATAGAAGCATACTCAGATGCTGGCGCTGATATTATTACAATTCATCCAGAAGCGACTGATAATTTAGAAGAATCTATTTTAAAGATTAAAAGTTTAAATAAAAAAGTCGGTGTCTCACTTAATCCTGAGTCTAAAATAGATTTAATTACAAACTACCTAGAAAAAATTGATTTAGTTTTAATAATGAGTGTAAACCCAGGATTTGGTGGTCAAAAATTTATGCCTCAAGTGTTAAATAAAGTTAAACAACTAAAAGAAATTCAAACTAAAAAAAATATGAAATTTGATATTGAGATTGATGGAGGGATTAATTTTGATAATTGTCAATCTGCTATTGAGGCTGGTGCTAACATACTTGTTTCAGGTACAACTGTATTTAAAAGTAATAATGGAGATATTAAAAGAAATATTAATTTATTAAAATTAAAATAAGTTAATGATCGTTACTAATTTTACTAATAACTTTAGCCAGTTTTATTTTGGTTTTAAAAAGACCATAAAGGAATTTTATCAAAACTCTAATTTCTATGATAAAAAAATATCTAAAACTAAAGATATTACTTTTGATTATAAACCAAGTCCTTACCTTTTATCTTCAATAGTAAAATATCAAAAAAAAAAATATAAAATTGAAGACTTTGCTTTAGAAACTATTTGGCAAAATAATTTAGAATATAAAGAATTTAAAAAATTAAATAATTTTTTTTGGTTCTTTAGTTTAGATTTGAAATCATCAAAAAAGATGACTCAAAAAGTTATTACCAATTGGATTAACAAAAATAATCAATATAATAAAAAAAGTTGGGATTTTGATATCACTTCTAAAAGAATAATTTCCTGGTTATCTAATCATCAATTAACTTTTGAGGATTGTGAAGAGGAATTTAAAAAAAAATTTAATCAAAGTATTCAAAAACAAACAAATCATATTTTAAATGAGATTAAAAATTTATCAGAGGTTGAAAACAAAATAGTGGGTTGTGCAGCGATTATTTTAACAGGATTGGCATATAAAGATGATAATAAGTATCTTAATAGTGGGCTAGATCTTTTAAAAAAAATTATAAAAACATCAATTAATAATAATGGTTTTCCTAAATCTAGAAACATAAAACAGCTTATCTTTTACTTAAAATATTTTATAATTATAAGAGAGTGGTTTAAAGAGTCTCAAAATACAATTCCCGAATATGTTGATGAAACAATTTATTATCTTGGTCAAAATTATGCTTTTATTTGGCAAAATATTAATCAAGATATTTTGTTTAATGGCAATTACATTTCAAATAATTATGAGTTCGATCAATATTTAAAAAGATTTGGATATGTATTTAAAAATGAAAATAAAGAAATTGCTGGTTATGTCATTCTTAAGAATAAAAAGATTATATTAACAATGGATATTGGCGAAAGTCCAAACAATAATTTTTCAAAATTTTATCAGTCTGGAGCTCTTTCATTTGAGATTTTCTCGAATGGAAAAAAACTAATTACAAACTCTGGCTACTTCGCAAATAATCAAAACAAATTAAGCAGGCTTTCAAAAAGCACTGCTTTACAAAGTACTTTATCAATTGAAGATCATTCTTCTTGTGATTATAGAAAATTGAGCAATTCAAATCTAGTAGTTAAAAAAGGCTTACGCATAATTAAGAAAAATGTTGTAATTGAAGACAACTATTGGAAAATCTCTGGCTCACATGATGGATACCTAAAAAGGTTTAAAACTATACATGAAAGAGAAATTGAATTTTATCCAGAGCAAATGAAATTTATTGGTTTTGATAAATTGCTAAGGAAAGATAAATTAAAAGATATTAAATTTGATATTAGATTTCATCTAAACCCAAATACAAAAGTAATGAAAACACAGGATAATAAATCAATCCTAATAGAACTAGAAGATGAAGGCTGGAAATTTAATTGTGAAAATTTTGATATAAATATTGATAATGGATTATATTTAGGTATTAAAAATTCATACAAAGAAAATCAAAACATTTGTATTTCAGGTATCAATAAAGAATATAAGCAAACCATAAAATGGGAGATCAGTAAACTATAATGAAAAGAATAAAAACAGCTCTTATTTCTGTATCAGATAAAGATAATTTAAAACCACTTCTTAATTCTTTAAAAAAAAATAATATAAAAATTATTAGTTCGGGTGGTACCTATAAAGAGATAAAAAAATTAAAATTTAAATGTTTAGAGGTTTCTGAATTTACAAATTCGCCAGAAATTCTTGAAGGTAGGGTAAAAACTCTCCATCCAAAAATACATGCAGGAATTTTGAACAAAAGAGATAGCAAAATTCACCTAAAAGACTTAAAAAAAAATAATTTTGAGAATATTGATTTGGTTATCGTAAACTTTTACCCATTTGAAAAAACTTTAAAAAATACAAAAAATCACAATAAAATAATTGAAAATATTGATGTTGGTGGACCAACAATGGTCAGATCAGCAGCTAAAAACTATAAAGATGTAACTGTTATTACTTCATCAAAACAATATGGAGAGCTTATTGAAGAATTAAGTAAAAATAAAGGTTATACATCTTTAGAATTTAGAGAAAAATTATCAAGAATTGCTTTTACAGAAACTGCTTATTACGACTCAGTTATTTCTGATTATTTTAATAAAAAAACAAATATCATTTTTCCCAAAAAAAGAGTTTTTCATGCAAATCTTGTTGATACTCCTCGTTATGGAGAAAATCCACATCAAAAAAGTGCAATATATTCAAAAAATAGTTCTATGAAAATAAATCAAATTCAAGGAAAGCAACTAAGTTACAATAATTATAACGATATATTTTCAGCTTTAACTATTTCAAAATCACTTCCAAAAAACACTGGAACGGTAATAGTGAAACACGCCAATCCTTGTGGGGTTTCAATAAATAAAGATCATCTCAAAAGTTATAAATCTGCCCTTGAGTGTGACCCTATAAGTGCTTTTGGTGGAATAGTATCATGTAATTTTAAGATAAATAAAAATTTAGCGTCAGAATTAAATAATTTATTTCTTGAAGTAATTATTGCAAATGGTTTTGATAAAGATGCACTAAAATTATTTAATAAAAAAAAAAATTTAAGATTAATTGATGCTACTAATTATTCTTTTAAAGAAATATTAAGGTTTATATCTTCAAATGAGGAATTATTAGTACAAACAGAAGATTTTAGAAAGTTTAATATCAAAGATTTTAAAATTGTTTCTAAAAAAAAACCTACTTTAAAACAGATGAAAAATCTTATTTTTGCATTTAATATCTGTCGGTATGTAAAATCTAATGCAATAGTGCTTGCAACAAATGAGACAACAGTGGGAATTGGATCTGGCCAACCAAGTCGTTTAGATAGTTGTCAAATTGCAATAGATAAAATGAAAAAATTTATGCAAACAAAAGATGAGGTGGTAGCTGCATCTGATGCATTTTTTCCATTCGTTGATGGGATTGAAAAATTAGTTCAGTCGGGTGTTGCTGCAGTTATACAGCCTGCTGGATCAATTAGAGATAAAGAAATAATTAATTTTGCAAACGAAACTGGCACAGTTTTAGTTTTTTCAAAAACTAGGCATTTTAGACATTAGTTAATTGATCTATTTTTGCTGCTAAAATAAAGTCATTTTCAGACAATCCCTCAATTGCGTGCGTGGTAATTTTTATTTCTGCATAGCCCCAACCAAATGATATATCTGGATGATGACCTTCATTTTCTGAAATTTCACCAACTTTATTAATGAAACTTTGACTTTCTAAAAAATTTTTAAACTTAAATTTTTTATTTAAATAAAAAATCTCATTATCATTTTTGGAGACATCCCAGCCATCAACTTTTTTTTGATACTTGTGAATATCAGATATATCAAAAGGTAATACACCTCCCTCACAAGGTACACATTTTTTATTTAAAAGATCACTCATACTTGAATTCTGGAGCGGGCAAAGGGGGTCGAACCCTCGACCTTCTCGTTGGCAACGAGACGCTCTACCACTGAGCTATGCCCGCTTATTCTATAAGCAAAGAAAATAGAAGCTTTTTGTAAATTTAGCAAGAAATAAAATGGATCAGTATTAAACTTATTAATTCTATTCGTAATATAATTCTATTAATTTTTTTTTAAAAACTTCATTTAATTTATTTTTGAGATCATCATTAAGAATTGTTTTCCAATTATTTTTTGGACCTAAATTAAAAAAAGGAATTTTTGTATCACCAACTCTTGATTTGGGTGCTTCAAAAAATCCTTCCTTTTTTTCTTTTTCTTTAAGCTTTGAAAATGATGTTGAACTTACAACGTTTTTAATTTTGTCCTTAGAAATTTTTTCTTTATTATTTGTTGTTTGATTAATAAAACTAATCACCTCATTAACTACTGCAAATGTTTGATTAGATAAATCTTCATATCTAATTATCTTAATTGGTATTCTTTTTTGAGATTTCCAAGACTCATAATTAGTTTCCCATGAACCAATAAATTGAAAATCACTATAACCATCTTCTGCAAATTTATGAAAATCATAAATATATTGGCTTTTAGATGTGATAAATTTGAATGCTTGATTGTCATTCATTTCATAAAAATTTTTAAGGGATGTTATTACATTTCTAGGATCTCTAACTACGTAAATGCAACCAATCGAGTTATCTCTATTGGTAAAATGAAAATTATTTATTGATCCAAAAATATTATGGGTTTTAAAAAATCTTATCTTTTTATCTTGATTAATTTTTTCTTGTGCCTTAATCCAAAATTTAGTCGTATCAGTAGGAATCTTAGGATCATAATTAAATCCTTTAAAAAAGTTCTTTTGTGGAAATTGATCAATATATTTTAAAACATTTTCATCAAAAAACCCATCTTTAGTATAATAATATGATGCTATTAAAAATCTAAGCCACGTATTTCCACTTTTGGGATAAGATGAAATCCAAAATATCATTGTATAAATATTATAGATGATTAATAATAGTTTTAATAATTTATTCTAAATGAAAAATTTGCCTAAAATTTTACCTGTTTTTCCCTTAAGTAATTTTATTATATTTCCTAAAACTACAGTTCCATTAAATATATTTGAACCAAGATATATAGATATGATTAATGACAGCATGAAGTCCAATAAACTAATTGGTATGATTCAGCCAAAAAAATCAAGTGATGATTTCACTAGCCCTGTCTTACATAACATTGGATGCCTTGGAAAAATAACAAGTTTTAAAGAAACAGAGGATAAAAGATACTTAATAGAGCTTAAAGGTTTGATAAGATTTGAAGTTATTAAAGAAATTGAAACAGCAAAAAAATACCGAGAATATGAGGTTGATTTTAAACGCTTTAATCATGATCTTGATGACAAAAAAGAACAGCTTAAGTTTTCTGACCTTGAATTAATCTTTAAAGATCTAAAAACATTATTTGAAAAAAGAGGTTTTATAATAAATTGGAAAGAACTTGAAAAACAAAGTTTAGATGAGACTATTAATGCTTTGGCAATGGCTTCGCCATTTTCATTAGAGGAAAAGCAAATCTTATTAGAAGCTGAAAATCTTAGTATAAGAAAAAATAAAATAGCCGAGATTCTAAGCACTTACACATATGATGTGTTTAACAATACAACTCTTCAATAAATTAAAATAACACACCTCTATCAGCAATTTTGGTAAACATTTTATTAATGGATGGATAATTGCTAATGAGTTTTACAGACTTGCTTAAAAGGTTAGTTTTCATTTTTCTTTCAAAATTAAAGAATTCATGAATAAAGTCTACCCCATTTGAAAAAATAAAGTTTTTATGTCTTAATCTTTTTTGAAATTCCAAATTTACAGAACTATCTAAAGATAAACCAATATCTAATTTTCTTTTAATGATCTCTAAAAGAACTTTAATATCTCTAATAGTCATATTGAAACCCTGCCCTGCTAAAGGGTGAACCTTATGTAATAAATCTCCAAATGCTAATATATTATTATGGTAATATGATCTTAAATTTAATGATTTTAATTCAAAACTATTAACTTTATCTATATTCTTGATTTTATATCTAAAATTTTTGTCCTTTATCAATTGATCAATGTTTTCTTCTTTTTGATTATTAGAATTATAGAGAGAATATACAACAGAAGTTTGTCTATTCGAAATTGGTAAAAAAGCTAATGGCCCCTTTTTGGTAAAAATTTGGAGCGCTGTATCATTTAAAATCTGATCGTGCGTGATCACGGTAGTATAGGCGTAGCTATTATATTTTTTGATTATTTTTTTACTAAAGTAACGATTTGTAATTAAACTGGATGGTTCACAATTAATTATAAGATCATATTCATTTAAAAAAGATAAATTTTTTTCACTTATAAATTTAGATTTAAAAAACTTATTTTTTAATAAATTTTGTTCTAGTAAGTTATGTAGTTTGTAATTCTTAAGTATTGAAAAAAGTTGATCATTATTTGTCTTAAAGTTTATTAATCTTTCTTTATTTAAGTTTTCTGAAAAAATTTCTATTTTTTTTAAATTCCAAATAATCTTTTCAATATTAATTATATTACTGTTAAAAAAATCTATATTGTTTTTTGAAATTCCAATAGTTCTCGTATCACTTATTTTGTAATTTTTTTTGTTATAGAGAACATCAACATTAATTTCATTGTTAACTAGCGCCTTTGCTAAAGTTAAAGCTGTTAAACCATTACCAAGTATACAAACTGTCATAATATTTTTAATTTTAACAATAAAAATTAGATGATACAAAGTGATTAAACCGACTCATTTATATGAATATTAAAAAAACAGCTTATTTGTTGCTTAATTTTGCCATTAAAAGATTGGCAGAGATATTTGGGGTTTTGATTTCTTTGGCAGGTGGATTGTTATTTTTGTCACTAATAACATATTCACCTAATGATCCAAATTTCATTTTTCCAGAAAATACCAAAATTGAAAACATAATGGGTTTTCATGGTAGCTTTATATCTGATTTATTTTTTCAATCTGTTGGATTAATAGCTTATTTAATTCCATTTACACTGATTTTTACAGGCATCAACATTTTTAAATCGAAAGATTTTTTTTTATTTATAGAAAATAATTTTTTTACAATTCTGTATTTATTATTTGGTACACTTTTTTTTGCTCATTATTATTCTGATACATATGCTCTTTTTATAAATGGAAATAGTGGTTTTGTTGGACAATATTTAAACCAAACTTTTCTCCAATCTCTAATATTAATCAATGAAGATATATTTTTTTATATTTTAATTTTAATTATTTTCATTTTTTTTCTAGTCAGTATAAATTTTAATGTTGCAAAGTTTTTTTTGTTTATAAAAAAAATCTTAACTTTTTTTACTAAAAATGATAACAAAAATTATACAGATAAAAGTGAAATAATTAGTGAATATATTCCACAAGACGAAATTAAAAACCTTATTCAGGAAGATTTACCTTTTATCAAAAGTGAAAATAACCTTGAAACAAAAATAAAGTTTAAATTACCAGACCTTGAACTACTCAAAGTTCCAACAAAGAAAGAAAGAGAAAATTTCGAAAAAAATGAAACTCACAATCCAGATTTTTTAGAAAAAATTCTGATGGATTTCGGAGTTAACGGGAATATAAAAAAAGTTAGTCATGGGCCTGTTGTTACTTTAAATGAATTTGAGCCTGCGGCTGGAGTGAAGGTTTCTAAAATAATAAATCTATCTGATGATATTGCTAGAAATACAAGTTCGGAGTCTGCAAGAATATCAACAATACCCGGAAGCAATACTGTTGGGATAGAGCTTCCAAATAATACAAGAGAGAATGTTTACTTAAGTGAAATTCTAAATAATCCTGATTTTAAGAAAAAAGATATAAAATTACCAATAGCACTTGGCAAAAATATTTCTGGCAAACCAATTGTTGGTGACCTTACTTCTATGCCTCATCTTCTTATTGCTGGAACCACTGGATCTGGAAAATCAGTTTGCATTAATACTATTATTTTATCTCTTCTTTACCGACATACTCCAGACAAATGTAAGTTTATTTTAATTGATCCTAAAATGCTTGAATTATCAACATACGAGGGCATTCCACATTTACTTTGTCCAGTAATTACTGAAGCTAAGAAAGCAGCTTCAGTTCTTGGCTGGGTCGTTAAAGAAATGGAAAGCAGATATAGATTAATGACAAAAGAAGGTGTTAGAAATATTGACGGATATAATGCTAAGCACAAGCTTCCAATGCCTTATATAGTTGTTGTGGTTGACGAAATGTCTGATTTAATGTTGGTTGCAGGTAAAGAAATTGAAAACTATATTCAAAAATTGTCTCAGATGGCTCGAGCTGCAGGTATTCACATAATAATGGCCACTCAAAGACCTAGCGTTGACGTCATTACTGGTACAATTAAAGCTAATTTTCCTACAAGAATATCTTTTCAGGTTACATCAAAAATAGATAGTAGAACTATTCTTGGAGAACAAGGAGCTGAACAACTGCTGGGCAAAGGAGACATGCTCTACATGTCTTCTGCTAATAAAATAGTGAGAATACATGCACCATTTGTATCAGATAATGAAATTGAAAAGGTTAATAATTCTATAAGAGCTCAAGCTGAACCAGATTATATTGATGAGATATTAAACTTTGCAGACGAAAAAGAAATTAGTGATAGTCAAACCCAGGGTGATAAAGACGAACTCTACCAGCAGGCGTTAGAGATCATTCGATCAGAGGGTAAAGCTTCTACATCATTTTTACAAAGAAAACTTCAAATTGGTTACAACAGAGCAGCTAGAATTATTGATATGATGGAAGCTGATGGAATTGTAAGTAAAGCAAATCATGTTGGTAAAAGAGATGTTCTCTGATGTTTAAGTACTTTTTCATTTTTATAATTTTAATATCTAATACCCAAGCAAGCGATAAAGATAAAATAATAGAAAATTTACAAAATACCAAAAACTTAAATTTTAACTTTGAACAAAATATTAATGGAAAAATAGAAAGTGGAAATTGTACAATTCAATATCCAAAAAAAATTTATTGCAAATATTTTAAAAATAATAAAATCTTAGTTTCTAATGGTAAATCTCTGGTAATCAAAACGAAAAGCAGTTTTTATAGATATCCTCTAAATAAAACACCCCTAGACTTAATATTAGATAAAAATTTTTTAATAAAAAAAATAAACAACTTAAAAGAAAAAATATTAAATGATGGTAATATAAGTTTTGCAATAATAGAAAATGACACTGACATAAACGTTTTTTTTAATGACAAAACTCATAATTTAATGGGATGGCAAACTAAAGATATTTATCAAAATACTAATATTACTTATCTTTCTTCTATTAAAGTAAACCAAGAAATTGAAAAGAATTTATTTCAACTACCATCTCAAAACTAAATCCTTACAGTTTCTGATTTAAAAATTTTCATCCCTCTTGCTATGTAGTTGTTCAATGCATTTTTATGATCCAGGGAACATGTGTGAACCCAAACTCTTACAATATTTTTTTCAAAAGATTTTTTAATTGCCTGCGATAATAAATATGAACCTAACTTTTTATTTTGAAATTCCTCTAATAATCCAAAATAAGCTATTTCTACCTCTTTGTTTTCACTATGAGATATTAGTTCAAAGAAGCCAACAAGATCATCTTTATGTTTAAAAATATATGTCTCAACCTTTTTACTAGAAACATAATCTATCCATTGGTTTTCTGTCCAAACTAATCGATCAATCCACTTATGTTTTTTACCAATGTTTTTATAAAAAAATTTATTTAATTTAAAATTATTAGGATCTAATAAATTTAAAGAATAATCATCAGAAGGTTTGACAACTTCAATAAGATCTTGAATTGAATTTATTTCTAAATAATTTCTTTTAACTTCTTCTGTCACTCAACCATTTTTCCAACTTTTTCACCTCCAAATAAATGGAAGTGTAAATGTGGAACCTCTTGACCACCATCATCACTTGTATTTGCTAGTGCTCTATAGCCCTTACCTACTTCTGTTGAAATACCTAGTTTTTTTGCTACTATATTTATTCCCTTAAGCAATCCAACCATCTCCTCTGAAGAAGCATTAACGCTAAAATCGTCTAAATCTATGTATTTACCTTTTGGAATTACTAAAGCATGAATTTTTTTCTGAGGGTTAATATCATGAAAAGACAAAACAAAATCATCCTCGTAAATTTTGTTACAAGGTATCTCTCCTTTTAAAATTTTTGCAAAGATATTGCTGTCATCATAGCTCATTTTTTTCTTTTTTCTAACTCTGACATTACTTCTTCAATTTTTACATCATTTGCTTCGAGATACATTAACAAATGGTAAAATACATCTGCGGCTTCATGATTAATATTAGAATTTTCCTCTACAGCCTCAATGAGCTCATTAACTTCTTCTAAAACTTTTGCTTTGCTAAGTGATTTGTCAGTAAGCAACTTATTTGTATATGACCCTTCAACTGGAGAGGTTTTTCTTTCTCTTGCAAGTTTAATTAAGCTTTCTAATGAATTAAGCATATTAAATTCTAACAGGAATTCCTTTTGAATCCAAATATTCCTTAGCCTCTTTTATAGAATGTTTGCCATAGTGAAATATTGATGCTGCTAAAACAGCACTCGCATTTCCTAATTTTATACCATCTACTAAATGATCAAGGTTTCCAACTCCACCAGAAGCAATTACTGGAATATTTACTTTTGAAGATATCTTTGAGATTAGCTCAATATCATAACCAACTTGAGTGCCATCTCTATCCATAGAGGTAACAAGGAGTTCACCTGCTCCACTTACTTCCATTTTTTTTGCAAATTCTATTGCATCAATTCCAGTACTATTTCTTCCACCATGGGTAAAAATTTCCCAATTATTAGAATTTTTTTTTGCATCTATTGCAACAACAATACATTGTGAACCAAATTTTTTTGAACTTTCTATCACTACTTCTAAAT
>Ga0213861_10003642_pt1 | contig 12710 bp, 16 predicted proteins | sample PICome_4_FD_160110 | JGI IMG/M metagenome (GOLD analysis project Ga0213861, IMG submission 160110) | Coastal seawater microbial communities near Pivers Island, North Carolina, United States - PICO131 | ecosystem: Environmental > Aquatic > Marine > Coastal | place: USA: North Carolina...
AAGCATTCACTAGTATTATAGAAGAAGCAGGAATGGAACAAGAGTTTTCAGATGCTCTAGCAGAAGAGAATATAACTGAAGAACAATTCTTTGAAGATGTACAGGATGTTATGGCAGAAGAGATGGGTACACCAGAAGTAACAATGGAAACTCCTACTGTTATCGAAGATACTCCTATGATAGAAGAAGCACCGATAGAAGAGACTCCTATGATAGAAGAAGCACCGATAGAAGAGATGCCAATCGAAGAAGAGATGCCAATCGAAGAAGCACCAATCGAAGAAGAAATGCCAATCGAAGAAGCACCAATCGAAGAAGCACCAATCGAAGAAGATACTCCTGTTGAAGAAGAAGCACCGGTTGAAGAAGAAGCACCGATTGAAGAAGAGGCTCCAACAGAAGAAGAGGAGCCTGCTACAGAGACAGAAGAAGAAACAGTGGAGGAAAACAATGATGAAGCGACCGAAGAAGAGTCCGGTAGTGATGTGGAAGAGTCAGTGGATAGTGACGAAGCAACTGAAGAAAGTACTGAATCATCAAACGGGGGAGATGATGGAGAAGCCACTGAAAATACTGAAGAAACTGAAGTAGAAGAGCAAGAAGAGACTGATGCTGATACTGAAGTTGAAGAAGACGGTGAAGTAGAGGTCGATGAAGCAGAGGTAGAAGCACAGGTAGAAGAAATACAAGCAAGTATCGAAAGAGTTATTGCTCGTGTTCAGGCAAATCTTACTCGTATTGATTTAAAACTTAAAGCAACATCATTCGTATTAGCACAAGCAATGATAGACATGCAACCAGATTTAGATGAATACACATCACAGGTATTATATGACCCAGTACAATTGCCAGATAACAATGACTGGTATGCTGAAAGTACAATCTTAGAAGTATATGGCAGGTCAGTTTACCAAGATAGAACACTAGGAGAGTATGCTGATAACGACCCAATGGCAGTATATGAGGAAGAGATAAATACAACCAACGAAAACATAAGCCGATTAGAGGCAGAACTACAGGAGTTAGAAAATGAACTTAATGAATAAATTAACAACATACGCATCTCTCATTGGCGTCATCGGTGCAATCGGTGGTGGCTTTTATGCATGGGGAGAGTTTAACACTCGTTTGGATGCAATTGAAAGTAAGAAAGCAATTAATGTTGCACCACTTGAAGATAAGATTGCTACTATGGGTGATAAAGTTTCAGCATTAGAAGTAGACTTGATTGATAGAATTACTGCTTTAAAAGACCAAGTAGAAGGCAATAGCGAACTTGACTTAGTTGAATTAGAGTTAGCAATCGAAGAAGTTGAAGTAGCAATCTCAGAAAAAATAGATGGCATTGGCACAGACTTGGGTGCAATGAAAGATACTTTAACTGAAATGGACAAGAAAGTGCGTATCGTTGAGAAAGAAAACGAACTACAAGACGAGAAGATTGAATCAAATAGACTGAAAGCAAGTAATCCACTAGCAGGATAATTAAGGAGAAAGATTATGAACTTAAATAATAAATGGATATGGATAGCACTGGGCGTAGTGGGATTTGTTGCATTAATGATTTGGGGCGTTGAAGCAACTATGTGTAAAGAAGCACTCAATTGTGTCTCTTAGTGAATTAGAAAGAAGTACAATGACTTGGCGATGGGCTGCCTTGTCTCTCTACCTTCTAATCTGCTTTTACGACTTTATGTTTGTGCCTATTTGGTATGGGCTTACTAGACCTGATGTGACTTCATTGTTACTTCTCGTCAAAGAGACCGAAGAAGTTTTGGTACAATTAGAATTGATGAGTATGATTACTTCTCAACATAGTCCATTTACATTAATGGGCGGTGGATTATTCCACTTGGCATTCGGTGCAATACTTACGGGTAGTGCAGTAGGGATGAAAAAATAACAGGAACATTATGAACGACATAGAACGATTGAATAAAAAATGGATTAATGTACTTCTTTTCCTAGCATCATTTTGGATTGCTTGGGAAATTGGTGTATACTTAATTAGTTAAGCAATACCAATAAATACAAGTATGATTTTAACATTGTTAGGAGAGAAGCAATGCAGTTCAAAGAATTTGTTGTAGAAGGTTACGAGCGTATAATTCACATTGAACATGAGGAATCAGGACTTGATGCCTTCATAGTAATTCACAATACAAAATTAGGTCCCGCTATCGGTGGGATTAGATGTCATACTTATTCCAGCACTTCGGCCCAGTTAGACGATGCAATGCGTTTAAGTGAAGGCATGACTTTTAAGAATGCCGCGGCAGGATTAAATCACGGTGGTGCTAAGACAACTATCAATTCAAACAAAATCAAAGACAGAAGCCTAGCATATCAAATTCTAGGACAAGCAGTAGAAGAACTTAAGGGCTCATACATTTGTGCTGGTGATGTAGGAACAACTGTAGAAGATTTATTCAAAGTCAAAGATGCAACAGACTATGTTGCTGGTATATCATTAGACAGTAGTTTCCCAACAGCACTAAGTACCCACACAAGCATCAAAGCATTGTTGAAGAGAGACAAACTAAAAGTCAAAGACCAAACATTCACAGTTCAAGGCTTGGGCAAGGTAGGTAAGCATCTAATCAATATGCTAGATGGTAAGATAGAGGCCTATGACCCATTTGTTGAAGGCTTAGATGGCGTAACTCACATAGAAGAAAACAACCTTCTACAAGGAGAGTTCTATGTTCCTTGTGCATTGGGTGGTTCTCTAAATTGTTTTTCTCTCGCATCAATCAAATCAAAATATATTTGCGGTAGTGCAAACAATATATTTGATTCAAGAAAAGATATTCTAACTGTACACGATATGGGAATAAAATATATTCCAGACTTCATTGCTAATTGTGGTGGCGTTGTTGCAGTTGCTTTAGACTTTGAAAAGAAAGACTACAAGACAGCACTCACAACTGGTCTTACTAAAAGAATTAATAAGATTTTAGACAAGGCTGAATCTGATAATATACCTGTTCAACACGCGGCAGAAGAATTAGCCAACAATCGTCTAAAATAACTCTACTTCATAAATACTGTTATCAGTAACGAAGAGAGAACTCACTTGAACATAGAAGACGACCACCCAGAAGACTTAGTTTGGAAAAGTATTAATCCTGATGACATCTGGGTTATGGACAAACTTATACTCGCAAGAAAGTTGGGATACGTAAGTGGTCCTACGGGAATGGATGTTCCTATACCAAACTGGTACATAGTGAGGCCGTGTGTGAATATGCTAGGCTTAGGTTTAGGGACGGAGCGTGTTTGGTTAGACAAGTATACTTTAGACTTGCCCGTTGGCTTTTTCTGGTGCGAAGAATTTAAAGGTAGACATTTGAGTGTTGACTATCATAACGGTGTCCAACATCTGTGTATAGAAGGACATAAGTCAGATGACACTTTCACTAAGTGGGATAAATGGATTAAGACTGATGACCAAGTACCGCTGCCTAAAGAACTAAAACATTTCACAAAGTACGAATGGTTAAATATAGAATACATAAACGGTAAAGCCATAGAAGTACATCTCAGACACAACGAAGACTTCGTAGATAATATCAGTGAGTTTATTCCTGTTTGGGAAGGACAAGATATTACACCACCAGAAGGATATAGATACAGAGATTATCCTGATTTACACGGACGCATTGGAGCGTTTATCAAATAAATACTACTAATTAGTATAACGAAAGGAGGATATAGATGAGTACAGAGTTAGTGCATAAGCATATCATATTAAGAATAGAAGCCAATAAACCACCAGAAGAAGATGAATTAAAAGCGTGGATGATTGAACTTGTAGACAAAATCGGAATGAAAATTCTAGCAGGTCCTATATCAGCAAACATAGATTACATGCCCGGCAACAACGGACCAACTTGTGTTGTCATTATTGAAACATCACACTTCGCTTGTCATGTATGGAATGATGTTGCCCCAGCCTTGATACAATTGGATGTCTACACTTGTGGACCGTTTGACCCGAATGCTGTTATAGAACACATTCAAGTTTGGGACCCAGTCAAAGTAGAATACAAATATTTAGATAGAGAGTTTGGGTTAAATGAGATAGAAATATAGTGATTAACTCGTAAGATAATAAGATAAATAATCTTATAGTATATTACGGAGACAATTATGGAAAAAATACAGTACATATATGAATCACCAGACGGTGGTAAAACGGTTACTAGACGTAAATTTGGCGAGAGTGTGAAAGAACTAATTCAGTCACCAGAAGAAATCATAGAAGATTTATTTGATGGTGAGCCCGCAGTATCAACACTAACCCAAGGACAAATAGAAAACAAATTTAAGACACTACGAACTGCTCTTAAGTCAGTTCGTCTTCGTGCAAACTGGACACAAGACTACACAATGACACGCAGGGTGAATGAACTAGTTGACTTATTAGAAAATTTAGAACGTGATGTTGTAACTGCTTCTGAAACTGCAAAAAAAGTAATTAACGAATCAAAGTAACTAATGAGGTTGCATCGTGTTCTATATTGTGATATAATGTATAGATGATTAATATAAGAGATTTTTCTGTACCTGCTGGCGCAGGCTCAAACTACATAGCAAAAAATATATTATGGGGAATGTCTTCTAATATAGATGCAGGTAATAATAAAAATACATTTGAATATGACCGAAAGATTGATTTAATATCATCAAAACATCACGGAGGTTTTGACAATACTTATTCTGTGAGGCTTGCATTTTCTTCTTTTATGTATGGACTTAGTAATGATTTTATCTCTACACTTGACCGCTATGATATTCTTTTAAGAGAATTACCCACAGACACAAACAACCCTCCAGACTTTTCTGAAGATTTCGGTAACCGAGAAATAGTTAGACAGTATTTTGTCACACATAGATTAGATTACACTATGTTTTATTACTTGCCTCATTTTTATTTGAATTATCTTGGATTTGACCATTGGGAACATTATGGATGGGATAAAGATACAATTGACGAAATAAAACAGGTGAGAAGAAAAATCATACAAGTACTTGAGGAAGTATATTTGTTTTATATAGAATTACATCGTAAGAATTGTGCCAACTCATATGTAATCTCCCACGACTTAGTTGAGACAACTCTATTTCAAACTAGAAAACTTGATGTACCCGAGCGAAAAACAGGAGCATTTAAGTTTGACATTTCATCTACTGCACTAATTCAAGTGCTTGATAATTACAAAAATGACAACTCAACAACACTAGAACAAGTAAGAAAAGACTATTTCTACGAAAGAGATGAGTCGAAGATAAACGCTTGGGTTGATTGGCACAACAAGAGTGTTGAGTATGCAGATGTTGTTATAGATTACAATAAAGTTTTTACAGAAGGAGATACTAAAGAAATTGAAAAACTTTATGAATTCTTTAATGTCTCTGGTTTATATATAAACTCTAAACAAGAAATTATCAAATCATTTAAAGAGTACAGTAATAAAAATCTGAAAGTTGCAATTGAGTGTGTGCCAGAATTACAAGACTTACTTTAAACTTTTCGACTATTCCCGTAATGATTTACTTCAATATCATCGTTTCCTATGAACTTTCGCCATGGGTCAACAACAACTGAGCCACTTGGTATATCACAATATAATATGTCAGTATCATCTCCCTCATCTTTCATATATTCATATGTCGTACTTGCACTGTGTGCCAGTAAGAACACACACGGTTCTTCTGGCTGATAATCATCGCCAGTCTTAGGGTCTACATATCTTACTGCGTGTCCACGTTTTTCTAAGTAATAAGCAACCAACATACTATAACTTCCTTCTAAGTAAGGAACACCTGGCTTATATGCTTTACCATGTATGACAATTGGTAATCCTCTTTCTTTAGAATACCATTCTAATCGTTTTGATAAGTTTTCGGCTTGTATCTCTCGTGCATTCATAATTGCATCAAACAAGTCATAACCTAAATCCAATTCATTTGCCATGTATCGTAAAGCAATATTATCACGCGGATGACAACCTCCACCATCGCCCATTCCCGCAGTCATATATTGTGGTCCCATAATACGCATTGTTGACTTAGCAAGAGCATCCGTTACAACATCAACATTAATATTGCCTTGCTTCTCTGCTACATCCTGTATCATATTCACTAGACCAATCTTTGCACTAATGAATGTGTTATAGAACACTTTGATACATTCACATTCATCCCAAGTGCCAATTTCATATCGTGGATTATTTTCCATTATAGTCTTGTAGAAGTCTACTAGTTCTTTCGCATCACCTGTTTCATTTCCATCTTCTGTGCCAATCATTACCATTTCTGGATTTACCATATCCCACGCAACTGAGCCCATTGCTATTAGATATGGATTATATACAAATCGAGGATTTGTTACATGTTGTATGAACTCTCTACGAACTGTTCCAGGAAGCACAGTTGAAATAAGAACAAGTAATTGACTTTCGTTCATAGATTCATTTGCTTCTTTGATAACATCAATCACAGTGTCATACCCAAAGTCTTTCGGTGTTAGATGGGCTGTCGGAGCATTGCCATCATATAACGGGTCGTGTGGTGTAGGGACAGCAATGAATACAATGTCTCTGTCTTTTACTGTTTCTGTTATACTCTCTTTTACATTTACATATTCACTTGCTCTCGGCATAACATCATATGCTGAAACATCGTGACCTTTTTGTGCAACTGCTTCTGCACAAGGCATACCTAATTTACCTACTCCAATAAAACCTATTTTCATGTGTCCTCCTAGAACTTTATTTTTTATACCATTCTTCTGTTTCATTATATAATATTGACGCTACTTTTTGGTTTCCTTTTGGTGTCCAATGTCCATCATTCTTAATAATATATTTATCCCATTCCTCATCGCTCAACCTTCCTAATGTACCGTTAGAATTATCCAACCATTTAACATTATAATCTTCTGTATGTTCCTTAATTACTTCTCTATCTTTATCATTAATATCACAACAAGTATCAAAAAAATATACATTAAAATTGTAAGCCTTTGATAGGTTTATCACGGCTTGTACACTTGCATCAAATCTTGCCATAAATTGGACATTTGATAATAAATTTTGATAACTATCATGGATAATCTTTGCTCTTCGTTGATTGAATTGTTGTTTCGGAATTGTTGGAGTACTTCTATACAAATAATGCCATACCTTCTCATCGTATACACTATCATCCCAAGTCCAGTCTGTTTTTTCTGGTTCCCAGTGAGCGAGTCTGGTTAAACTAGTGATTCCAAAATATACAGTATGGGTTTGGTTGCCAAATTTATTACACCATTGTTGTAGTCTCAGTAAACTGGAATCTATACCTCCTCCTGGCATTCCTAAATTAAAACAAGAATAATCATCAGATGTTAATTTATCAAAAAAATCTGATAGTGTATGACCTCTTCTAACGCCGTGGCCAAATACAAAACTATCACCTGAAAACACTATGTGCTTCTTTGCAAGTGTTTCATCGTTTACTAGACTCCTCGTAAGATAGTCATTCTCATATTTATCCATACCGATAATATTGCCATCATTGTCTTTGTTATCAAAGTGTGTGGGTTCTCCAGTAGACTCCCAATGGTCAGGTGGTGAAAATGAACTCCATGGTTTTTTCATAGATTTGCCTTTATTATATACTGATATAATGTATTTATCTGTATAAAAAACGGCAAAAACTTGACAAATGGACAGTTTGTGTTATAATATACTTATATTCAACAATAGGGAGAGGTATATAATATGAAAAAATCAATGTTTATGTTAATAACAATGGCGTTACTGGGAACAACCAGTATAACACACGCCGCAGGATGTTCCGATGGCAGTGAGCCAGTCAGAACAATTTCTAGTGATGGTAGTTACTTTGTGTTCAAGTGTGGAGTTTCAAACAAACAAACATCCTCATCTAATACGAATACAAATGTTGGACCAGTAAGTATTAATGTCCACGATGAGTACCAATATAATAATTTTTCTGGGCTTGTCAACTTACAATATGCGTTTTCGATTAGAACAGCCTGGTTTGGATATGTTCAAATACCCTTGATTGATGTCAATGATGATGGACATAAAGATTTGATATTTAACTCAGACCCACCCTATACATTAACAAAAGATATTACACAAAACTCTGCGAATTTAGTGATATCTCCGTGGAGTGAGGAGTGGCAAGAATACGATATGTTTGATACAGTCGAATCACCAAATACCACATTCGGAACTGGCCACACCAATCAAGTTGCTGACTTCAATGGCGACGGTAGGATGGATATGGTAGTTGAAGTAAGTGATGTGGCAGACAATGGAGACTATCTATATGGTGGGATAGTGTTACTTACAAATACAGGTAAAGGTATATTTACTCCTAAAAATATTAGCAAAAAAACTGCTACTCACAACCACAGTATTGGTGACTTAGATGGTGATGGCGATATTGATATTATCTATCATCAATTAAATGAAAAAAACATTACTTGTGCTTACAATGACGGCAAAGCAAATTTCACAGTCAAATCGTGTCTGCGAACTCCAATAGATACAATACAAGGGTTCGTTCAAAATATTTGGGGTGTTCGTATTGCTGATTTTGACAATGACGGATTTAATGATGTTTTTGTTATAGCAAGTCACGGAAGCAAAAGAACGACCTTTTTTCAAAATCAATATCGTAACAACCAACTACAGAACCCAGGAATATTTTGGGGCAATGGGAGTGGCCAGTTCTCTTGGAACGATATGACATTTATCGACTTATCTGAATGGAACGATAAAGCATTTGACCGAGGTGAAGTTTACTTTACTGAAGGAGGCTCAAGTCAGACTACAGTAGATATTGGCAAAGATGGTGATATTGATATTGCTGTCAATTTATTATCCAAGTGGACTGTAGGTAGTGCAGTTGTGTTATTTGAAAACTTGGGCAATAGAGAGTTTGCGACTAAAGAGATTGCTAGGTCAAAGCATCTAACATTGCATCCCGAACGTTTTCGCACAATTCAGGATAAACATACACAAGCCAGTACTTCGGTTCATTTACACGAATCGATTATTTGGAACCAGGCGTGTCAGCCAAAGTTTATTGATTTAAATGGTGACAACATAGATGATATGATTTGTGAAGGCATCTCTTATGTTACTACAAATGAAATAGAAAGAGATAGATGGGAGAATCATTCGCCTGACCATCAACGAAGAACTCCTTTTGCAAATACGAATGATTGGAATTGGGAGTGGGGTATGGGGCAAACTTACTACATCTTAGACAAAGAGAGTAATGTGCTTGATGAAGGTCAAATCTTTAACAAGACTAGAAGTGACTTTTCTAATGAATTCAAAAGTGGTGATTACAAAATCAAAACAGTTGGTTATTCATTCTAGGAATACTACTACAATAAGGGATGATTACTAATAGTAATTGTCCCTTACTCCCAATCAAACAAAGCGTTTCTTTCTGTAGCCCTCATCAAATTGTGATAGTTGTTTTCAATTTCATATCGCATCTCATATAACATCTCTGTATGGTCACTAAGTGATAGTGTGTTTAATTTTTTAACTGTACTATTAAGACTGTTAAGTCTGTCCCACTTGTCTGACATCAAATCATAAGAATGGTCAATCCATTTGTCATATGTATCATATCCACTATCACGCAATGATTGTATTGCGCCCGAATCTCCCCATTGTATAAATGGTTGACCCAACATAAATGGCTTATATGCTTTCTCACTTAAAAAACAAGTTGCTCCAGAAGTTGCCCAAGTTTCGCATATGAATTGATAATACACATTGTATATGTGGTCAAAATTCAAAGTCCAAACTAGATTTATATTTAAATCCTCTTTCGATGTTTTGCCGTTTTGTATATTTTCTAAATACAATAATTCTTTCATTGCATCTCGGGTCTCTTGTGATTGTTCTTTAGATAATTGCCATATATATGATTCTACAAAGTTTGTACTATTGTATTTTTTATCTTCGTAAACTCGTTCTCTAAGCCGTGCCATATTCGGGTCATTCTTTTTCAGTCCGCCCCAACTCCAAATCATATTTGAAAGTAGATTGTCTCTTTTAAGCATTCCCATCAATTGTAACCTGTGGTCTCGATATTGTCTGTTGTAGACTGTATTATAATATGGTCTTGCAGTTTTATTCCTAATAAGTTCTAACTGTTTCTTATGTGGTTCTTGACCTGTTATAATTCGGTCAGTTACGAACCTCTTGCTACTGCGTTCCCAATAATTATAGAAATGACATTCAACATCGTATTCTCGGTCGGCTACAGTTGTATCACCACTAATGTATATTAAACTCTCTTCTGGTATACCAAGAAGTTTACACATATAATCAAAATTTAAAGCATAGTATCCTTCAAGTGCGTGAAAAAGAATTATTCGTATTTTTCCATTTGCCGCGTCTGTTCTTATTTTGTTTGAATGTGGCTCAAAGAATCTTTCTTTATACTTTACAATCATATCAGAGCCAAAACCCAGTTGCTTATAATAAGATTTCATTTCTGATGAGTTCAAATATTGTTTGTCATTATCTTCACCGGCTGACATTATTGGTGAAATAAAGTTCATACCAAATGGCTCGTTCCACTTTTTATATGCGTTGACTAAAATATAAACTTCTTCTCCAAAGTCGGGCGTAGTGTAACTAGAAATATGTTTTTCTGTCACATCTACTTTATTAATGTCGTAACCAGCAAACTGTGAATGTATCTTTCTTTTCTCTGGGTCAGAGAACTCATAGAAATCTTCAATCGAATATAGTGTTATTTTTCTCATTATGTTTTCATCTTATCTATACATATTCCGTAAATATCCGGAATGTCTGTTGGTATGATAGTATCGTTTAAACAAAGCCAAATACTCTTGGGATGTATTATATTGTTTCCTGGATAACACCATATATTACCTTGTGTAGTGAATACCATTTCATCATTATTATGCCAAAACATATTAAGGTCTTTACGGTGTGCTAACAGTTCAACACTTTTAAAATCTTTTAAGTGGACAAACACATCAGGAAGAATTAATAGTTCATTGTCAATTTCTTCTTGTGGTTCATCATGACCAAAATACAATTTGTCTTTGTGACATCGAACATCTACTTCTAGTCCATATCCTAAAGAATATGCGTGTTTCAGATATTCGATTTTGTTTTCGAATTCAGTGATACCCTCAGTATTACCTCTATGTGCTATATACTTCATATCAACTTCTTTAAAACCTCTAGTGTGTGTAATGGGTCTATTACGCTTATGACTTCATTTGCTTTGCTTAATTTTCCCGCTTCAACTCCTATTAAACTATCTTCTATTATCATACAATCTTCTGGTTCAACTTTTAACAATCTCATACATTCTTTGAAAATATATGGATTAGGTTTTCTAAGTTCTAACGGTACATAATTTGCTGTTAGAACAATATCAAACATATTAAGATTGAACTTATTTAAAACGCTAAAAACAAATTCACTTCTTGCGTTACTGGCAAGATTTAAAGAATATTTACCAGATATTGCCTTTAAGGTATCGATTAAATCAGAATTCATATCCAGTGTGTGCATATTTTTTTCTGTATATATTTGTTTTAACTTATATACTTCATCACTTGGTAATTCTTTATTGTATATATCATTGATGTGTATAACCTTATTTAATGTGGATATTCCTTCTAGTTCATCTTCTAATTCAAGTGTCATTTTAAAATCACTCACTTGAGATACTGCCCACTCAAAACTCTGTCTATGTAAAGTATTTGCGTCTATTAGTGTTCCATCTAAGTCTAATATTATAGTTGTTACTTCCATTTCTTTATATATTCCTTGTAATCGTTCGGAGTTCCAATAGGACTATATCCTTCAGTAATGTATACTGAACATGGAATATCATTTTGAATTAAGTAATTGTATAGAGGTGCCATATAAAACTCTCCCTTAGACATCAAATTATTTTCTAAATAAAAATCATAGGCATCTATCATCATATCACCAGTAGACCAGTGATAATGGCCTGTATTCTTATATTTACTAATCGGTTGTTTTTCTGCAACACCAACTATTTTACTATCAACAACACATACATAACTGCCTGCTAAATCCCACGGGCTGTACTGTGCCATAGAAATACTTTCGTTGCTAGAATTTAGCACTGCTTCATAATCTTCTGAATCATATGGAGAATCTAACATAAAATCACAATCAACTATTAACCAAGGTTCATGTCGATATTCACTATTACGTACCACTATTGACGCACTTGTTGCCGCGCCGTCAGTATAGTGGTCAATAGTGTGAATAGTATCATTTTCATTTATATATTGGGCTGGATTATATTCTTTGACATGTGTTTCTTGGAATAGATAGTGCATTCTTGCTGTTTTGAATCCTAAACTATCAATAGCAGATTTAAACATAGGTATACCATTTATGTGTATAAATGGTTTTGGCACTTCAGCCATTGACTTGAAACGGGTACCTTTTCCGGCACACAATTGTAATACATTTAACATTTTCTCGCTCTTATCTTCTATTATAGTTTCTTCATTTGTGTTATAGTATCTTGTACATCAATTACTTCTATTACATTTGAAGTCACACTTTTTGCACCTTGTATTCCGATTTCACTATCTTCAAATATTAAAGTTGTTGTGGGATTACTATCCGTAATATTCATAC
>Ga0213861_10003645_pt1 | contig 12702 bp, 9 predicted proteins | sample PICome_4_FD_160110 | JGI IMG/M metagenome (GOLD analysis project Ga0213861, IMG submission 160110) | Coastal seawater microbial communities near Pivers Island, North Carolina, United States - PICO131 | ecosystem: Environmental > Aquatic > Marine > Coastal | place: USA: North Carolina | collected...
TGGCTGGGTACTCGCCGAGCTACCCCCTCAATTAGCACCTGACGATACATCGGATACCAGCCAAAGACCGCACTTACTGCTGGGTTGTCTGCGATTGCAGCTCCTTTGCGAGAACCGAAGTTTGTGAAGAAGTGGAATCCGTGCTCGTCGACTCCCTTGAGTAGAACGGTCCTTGAACTTGGGGTGTTCTGGTCAGTGACGGTGCCAAGCACGAATGCATTTGGCTCAAAGATGTTCTCCGCTTCTGCCTCGCGCAACCAAATCTTGACTTGCTCAATCGGGTCTGCCAGCAGGTGCGTCTCGTGAAGTGCTTCCGTGCCGTAGTCTTCGTGACGATTTAGAGAATCCATGTGTCAAGGATAGGTCCCGGTGACGGGCTTGTTTCATAAGTTCAAATATCCGGCTCGAGCATAGACTTACGGCACCTGAATCTAAGGAGCTTGCCCCAATTGAAGCAACTCAACATCCTCGAAGACCCCGAAAAGCTTCTGGCAGAAGTGTTCAGTGGGCTTCACTCTGGTGGAGGTCGAAGCTCAATTCGAGGCGGTCAAACCGCCGCAAATGAGGCCCTGGCCAACTTGAGCATCCAGGGCTACTCAAAGAACCGCTCGGAGGTGCTTCCTGTTTCTGACAGGGGGGCAACGGTGATGTCTCCATACGTTCGCCACAACATCATTTTGCTGCAAGCTCTGTGGGACTGGGCTGAATCTGCCGCCCAGTGGGACAGGGACAAGTATCGAGACGAACTGTTGTGGCAGGAGTACGCGCGTCACCTCTACGCACGGGTTGGGATCAGGCTTTTTAGCAATCTTCGGTTTGAGCAAAATTGGGAAACCCCCGGCGATGGCTGGGAAAAGGGATTGGCCTGTGTCGATTTTGTGGTCGATGAGCTCAATCAAAATGGCTGGCTTGTAAACCAAACCCGAATGTGGTTGGCATCGCATTGGACCATTCGTAGCGGCAAGGGTTGGCTTCACGGTCAGGAGCGAATGCATCGCGAGCTGCTTGATGGCTCGCGTGCCGCCAACCTGCTCGGCTGGCAATGGACAGTGGGTTCGGGAACTGGAAAGCCATACGGATTTGCCAGGTGGCAGGTTGAAAAGCGCGCTCCAAAGCTGTGTCGAGCTTGCCCGCTTCAAAAAGCTTGCCCGATAGAAAGTTTTCCGGAAGATCAGACCCTCCAAGCTACAGAGCCAGATGCCCTCCTGACCACTGATCCGACACCAGAAACAACAACGGGTCCACTCGCTCCGGTCAGAACTGAAAAGCCAGAAAGAGTGCTTTTGACCATCGAATCGCTGGGCGATGACGATCCCGCGATGGTGGCAAACCCTGAATTACCCGTGGCATTTGTTTTCAACGAACAGGCTTTGGCAAAACTGCAGCTTTCATCGAAGCGACTGTATTTCTATCTCGAAACACTGCAGGACCTGGCCAGCAGACGCGACCTGTCTGTTTACCTTGGAAACCCCTTCGAGTTTGCAGAATCAAACAGAGTGGCAATCACCCATGCACCGGTTCCAAGCTTTTTGAAATTCCAGAACCTGGCAGAAGTCCACCCTTACTCTTGGCTAAGGCTGCCTCACTCTGGGTCAGTCAGATCTTTCAGCGCCTGGCGCGGAAAGCTGCGCTGAGGTTGGCGCCGGAAAGCATCACCGATTTTCGATATCAGTGCGGGTTATGCGTCAGATCCAAACTCAGTCATGTGCTGGGGGAGGCTTTCGTCCTTACCAAACATGAAGTGCTTGCTCATGTCCGGTGAGTAGTTGGAAAGTGCTGTTTTCCTGCCCAGCGCTTCGGCCAGAGCACGGTGATGGATGACACTCGCGCCACAACAAAGCCCAATTACTTTCGCGCCGATTGAGTGAGCAAATTGACCAAACTCCGCCGTTTCATGTCTGTTGGAGTTTTGAGCCTCTAAGGCATCTGGGAAGGTCCTGCCTGTTGGAAGAACTGCGGTGTTTCCAGGGTCTGGCAAGTTAAAAAGCGAAGTGTGCTTACTGTTGGTTCGGTAAGTTGCCGGCATTGCAGACATCGGGTGCTCGCCTATCTTGGAGCGAATCTCTTCAACGATCGGTCTGATGGTGTTCGGCCCCTGGAAGCAGTTTGTGCCAACAGCGTCTGCTCCGGCTTCTGCGAGAGCCTTGCAGGCCTCTCCGGGGCTATAACCGTCGCGGAGCGTGCCAGTGTCAAACACTGCAACATTCAGAATCGAGGGCAATCCGGCTCGCTGAATTTCTTCCAGTGCAATTATCGCTTCACCCAAGTAATACATGGTCTCGGCAACAATTAGGTCGGCGCCCTCTTGTTTAGCCCAGCTGATCATCTCGCGATACATCGCCCGCACCTGCTCATGGGTTTCTGGGTTATCCGGGTCATAAATGTTGGAGTTCGATATATTTCCGGCCACAAAAATCTGGCGGTCTTGCTCCTTGGATTGCTCTTGAGCAATGCGTCTTGCGATTCGCATCGCCTCGCGGTTCAGAGGCTCTAGCAAATGCTCCTGTCCAATGATCCGCATCTTTTCGCGGTGCCCGTTGTAGGTGAAGGCAAGTGCGATATCGCTGCCAGAGCGCAAGAAGTCTCTTGTTACTTGCTCCAGCACCTCAGGGTGCTCAAGGGCAACTTTTGGGACAAACTCTCCGGCAGTCAGGTAGCCACGTCGCTCAACTTCAAATAGATAGCCGCCAGCCATGATTACCGGTGAGTCTTGGGCAACGCGTTCTCTAAAGTTATTGGCGGTCAATGGCGGCTCCTTTGTTGCCCGCAGGTTATCAGCAGCCATAGCGATTGACGAATCCGCTATGACTCATTTGACTCATAGACTTGACAGAATGACCAACTCCGCTGTGCGACTGCTTTTTGCAGATCAGCTTGGCCCTCACTTTGACGATGGGGGACAGGTTCTGATCCCGGAGGTACTCAGCCCACTTCTTTCCAGAAGATATCATCGCCAAAAGGCCCACCTGATTTTGTCTGCCCTAAGGCATCGAGCACAAGAGCTTGGCGGTCGCGCTGAACTAGTGCGAGGAGATTCATACCACGAGGTATTGAAAGGCCGCGACCTCAGCGTCGTAAATCCAACTTCGAGGGGCCTTCGGTCGCTGTTAGTCGATTTAGGTAAAACCGCGGCGGTGGAGGTGCTTGCGGCAAGAGGCTTTGCTGCAACCGAAGCCGAGTTCGCTGACTGGAGACAAACTCAGGGCAGCAAGCGGCTGCTAATGGAGAATTTCTATCGGGACCGGAGAGTAAAGACCGGTGTTCTGATGAATACAACGGCCACTGGAGAGCTTTCTCCCGAGGGTGGAAAGTTCAATTTTGATCACGAAAATCGGCAGCCACCACCCAAAGGGCAGCTGACGCTGGGAGTTGCTAGCGCCAGGTATCCAGTTGAGGACGAAATTGATCAAGAAGTAAGGCTCTACTTGGATCAGCTTGAAGCTGATGGGAAAGTGTCCTTCATTGGCAAAGATGGCCCGAGGTTATTTCCTGCAACCAGGAAAGAGGCGCTGTTGGCACTGGATAACTTTGTGTCTAATCGACTGGCAACATTTGGAGCACACGAAGATGCCGCCATGAAGGAGGATTGGGCGATGTCGCATTCGCTTCTGAGTCCGGCAATGAACCTCGGGTTATTAGACCCAATGGAGGTAGTTCAAGCTGCCGAGCGGGCTTACCGCGCTGGCGGAATTGAGCTTGCAAGTGCAGAGGGTTTCATTCGCCAGGTGATGGGTTGGCGGGATTGGGTTTGGCATCTTTACTGGCATTTAGGTGACAGGTTTGAGACCGCAAATTACTTCCAGCACGAAAAGCCGCTGCCCGAGGCTTTTCAGGAGTTGGATCCAGAGCTTCTAAGGTCCAGTTGCCTGCAGCAAGTCATCGGTGAAATTCGAGACCGCGGTTGGACCCATCACATCAATCGGTTGATGGTGCTCGGGAGCTTTGGGGTGCAGCGGGAGCTTGATCCTCAAGCTTTGAATGATTGGTTCATAGATGCCTTCGTGGACGGAACCCCGTGGGTTATGCCAGCCAATGTGATTGGAATGTCCCAGTATGCAGATGGGGGCCTGACGGCAACCAAGCCATACACCTCTGGCGGCGCCTATGTGAACAAGATGACTGACTACTGCAAGGGGTGTCAGTTTTCACCAACGGTTCGGGTCGGTGAAAAGGCATGTCACTTCAGCGCCGGTTACTGGAATTTCTTGGATAAAAACAAAGACTTACTCAAGGGCAACTACAGAATGACACAGCCGCTTGCTGGCCTGGGGCGACTTAGCGACTTAGCGGAGATTCGCAGCCAAGAGGCCAACCGGAATCAGTTCTAAGAAAGCGCAATCAGCTCCGCGTAGCCTTCGTTCCAGTGGTCCTCGTCGCCATCAGGCAGAATCAAGACTCGCTCCGGGTTTAGTGCTTCAACCGCACCTACGTCGTGAGAAACCAGCACCACGGCTCCCTTGAAACTTGCCAGTGCACTCAGAATCTCCTCGCGGCTTGCTGGGTCCAAGTTGTTTGTCGGCTCATCTAGCAGCAGCACGTTGGCAGAAGAGACCACCAATGAGGCAAGTGCCAATCTGGTTTTCTCGCCTCCGGACAGAACTCCTGCTCGCTTCGAAACGTCGTCACCAGAGAATAAGAATGAACCAAGAACTTTTCGGGCGTCAGTGTCAGCAAGGTTTGGTGCAGCATCCTGCATGTTTTGCAGAACCGTCTTGTTCACATCCAGAGTCTCGTGCTCCTGGGCGAAGTAGCCAACCTTTAGGCCGTGACCTGGAATCAACTCACCGGTATCGGGCTTGTCCACCCCAGCAAGAATTCGCAGCAGCGTAGTTTTACCGGCACCGTTCAGGCCAATGATGACAACCTTGGAGCCCCGGTCGATTGCCAGGTCAACTGCAGTAAAGATCTCCAGAGAGCCATAGCTCTTACTCAAGTTCTCCGCCATCAGTGGGGTCTTGCCGCAGGCGGCAGGATCGGGGAACTTGATCTTGGCAACCTTCTCGACCTCGCGGACGTCGTCCAGCGACGACAGTAGCGACTCGGCCCGGCGAACCATTTGCTTGGCAGCGACTGCCTTGCTGGCCTTTGCGCCAAACTTTGCTGCCTGCAACTGCAACGTGCTGGCCTTTTTCTGGGCAATAGCGCGCTCTTTCTTGCGACGCTCTTCATCGGTCTCACGAGCCTTTTTGTATTGATTCCAGCCCATGTTGTAGATGTCGATGACAGTTCTGTTGGCATCCAGGTAGAAAACTCGATTCACGGTTTCTTCAACCAGGTCCACGTCGTGACTGATCACGATCAGGCCGCCCTTATAGGACTTTAGAAATTCGCGCAGCCAGACCACGGAGTCGGCATCCAAGTGGTTTGTCGGTTCGTCCAGAATCATGGTTTCGGCGCTGCTGAACAGAATTCTTGCAAGCTCAATCCTTCTGCGCTGTCCTCCGGAGAGCGTCTTCAGGGGTTGGTCTAAGACCTGACCCTTGAGTCCCAGGTTGCCGGCGATGGCAGCCGCCTCGGCTTCAGCGGCGTAGCCGCCAGCAGCCTGGAAGCGCTCTTCAAATTTTGCGTAAGCGGTCATCGCGGCGGCAGCAACTTTGGGGTCGTCGCTACCCATTTCGAAGCTTGCTTGAGTCATGGCCTCGAGCGTGTCGCCGAGATTTCTGGCGTTTAGAATTCTGGTTCTTGCTAACTGCTCTGGATCGCCGGTTCGAGGGTCCTGTGGAAGATATCCGATCTCGCCATGTCGATCAACAAATCCATGGGAGGGCTGACCGTCGCCGGCAAGAATTTTGGTGAGCGTTGTTTTTCCGGCCCCATTTCGGCCAACCAAGCCAACTTTGTCGCCCTTATCGACGCGGAAGTTGACCTCGTGCATCAAGACCCTTGGGCCGATGCGAATCTCGAGGTCGCGCACGCCAATCATCTGAGTGTCTCCAAAGGGTTTTGTCGCAAATCGGATGCGACCAACGAGGTCACCAGTCTACCAAGGATCACCATTGCTGACAGTGCTATTTCCTGCAGGCTAAGACGGGCGTGGCAAGACAGCCTGTTTCGCCCCGGCGCTAGAATCTGGCTATGAGCATGCTGCAAGAACTCAAGAGCGTTCCAAACATGCTCAGTGCGCTCCGGCTGTTGATGGTGCCGGTGTTTCTAGTGTTGCTACTAAACGGTGAATTTGTTTGGAGCCTGATCATTCTGGCTTTTGCAAGTGCGACTGACTGGCTTGACGGCCAGATTGCCAGGAGGTTCAATCAAATAACCCGGCTCGGGCAGATGCTGGACCCAGCTGCGGATCGCCTGTTTATTTTTGCAACCCTGATTGGGCTGACTATCAACGGCAACATCCCGCTCTGGCTCGCGGTAATCGTGGTCTCTAGGGACCTAATGCTGCTGGCGGTCTACCCAGTTTTGGCAAATCACGGCTATGGGCCGTTGCCGGTCCACTTTTTGGGCAAGGCCGGCACCTTCGCGCTGCTCTATGCGTTACCACTTCTGTTGATGGCTGATGTTTGGCCGGAATCTGACCTTATTGTTTTGCCGCTTGCTTGGGGCTTTGCCTACTGGGGAATAGCGCTCTACTGGCTCTCCGGAGTGTTTTATGTGGTCCATGTAATAAAACTGGTGTTTTACGACAAGAAAAAATCCTCTAAAGTGGAGTAAATAGGGGAGGCGTAAATTGTCCAAGGATTCTTTCAGAAGCGATGAAACAGCGCGTTTTTCTGATGACCTTATCGCCAACCAAACACCAGTTTTAACCGAAGAGGAAGCCTCAGCGGTCGCTGCCCTGCCTGAGAATTCAGCACTTTTGATCTCTCACCGCGGTGCCGGGGCTGGGTCTAGGTTTCTTCTTGACCAGGATCTGACAGTTGCCGGGCGTCACCCAGAAGCAGATATCTTCCTGGATGATGTAACAGTCTCTAGAAGACATGTTCAGTTTGACCGAAAGCAAAGAAGCTTTAGGCTTACTGACTTGGGTTCTATGAATGGCACCTACGTGGATGGCGCCAGGGTTGATTCAGTTCAACTAACTACAGGAACAGAAATTTTGATTGGTAAGTTCCGACTTACCTTTTACTCATCACAAAAGGATTCGTAAGTCATGGAGAGTGCACTATCTAGACTCCAAGACCATCGTCGGCTCTACACGATTGGTCAGGTATTAGCTGTTCTGAAGCCGGAGTTCGGAGACCTCAGCCCATCGAAACTCAGGTTTCTGGAAGATCAAGGACTGGTTACCCCAGAACGAACCGAGTCTGGCTACCGGAAATTCTCAGATTCTCAGATCGAGCGACTGCGCGTTATTTTGACACTGCAGCGCGATCAGTATCTGCCGCTGAAAGTCATTCGAGATCACTTGGACGAGCTTGACGCTGGCCGTCAGCCACTTTTGCCAACTGCCACTCCGGCGTCACTGCGCAAGGGTCAGCGTTTTTCAACCGCTCAGTTGAAACTGGAAACAGGATTGAGCGATGCAGGTTTCAGAGAGGGCGCAGAACTTGGCCTGTTTGGAGCCCAGCCACACTCTTCTCATGAGGTGGAAATCGCCTTTGCCCTGGTTGGGCTGGAAGAGTTCGGCATTCAGCCAAGACACCTGAGGGGCCTGAAGTCTGCAGCTGAGCGTGAAATTGGAATCATTACCGGAGTCACAGAGCCTGTGCTTCGCAAGAAGGCGCCCGACAGCGCTGCCAAGGCCGGCCACATTTCCCGTGAGATCGCCGAGCGCTTTGGTGCAATTCGTTCGCACCTGATTGCAGAAGTAATCGAAGAGATCGAAAGCTAATGCGACACGCCGAAGCCGGAAGTGTAACCCTAAACCTGAACTTGAAGGCAGACTTAGAAGTCTGTGAAATTTAGGAGTAACGGTGGAATCAGAAACAAGCATGCTATTCACCGACGGATTGCCGAATAAGGACATCGGTTACCGCGGAGCATCCGCTGCCGCCGCTGCGGGCATCACCTACCGTCAGCTTGACTACTGGGACCGCACCGGCCTTGCCGTGCCGTCGATTCAGGGGGCAACTGGCTCCGGTTCGCAGCGCCTTTACTCTTTCCGCGACATCTTGGTCCTAAAGCTCGTGAAGCGACTATTGGACACCGGAGTATCGCTCCAGCAGATAAGGGTTGCCGTTGAGCAGCTTGCGCTTGCAGGAATTTCAGACCTAACTAACACCACCCTGATGTCCGATGGCGCCAGGGTTTACCTCTGCACCTCGCAGGATGAGGTAATTGATTTGCTAGGGCAAGGCCAGGGCGTCTTCGGAATCGCAATTGGTCGAGTGCTGCGCGAGGTTGAGGCGACCCTGGTCGACTTCGCTGCTGAAGAGGCTCTTGTTCACGATGAACTAGCCGCTAGACGAGCCAGAAAAATCTCTTAGCGTCTAAACCAACGCTTCTTTTTGCGTTCGCGCCTGGTCGAGGGCTCAACCACCGGAATCGACGCCGTTTCAATAATTTCTGCCATCGGGCTTTGCTGCCCGCGCAAGGTGCGCCCAACGACATTTACTCGTTCGCGCTTGGCTTCCACTCTTTCAAAATCAGCAACAATGCCGGCAAGCAGCCAGTCGAAGCCCTTGGCAACCTCAGCGGCACCCTCGGCCGGCCAAGAGTGAATTGGACGGGCAGCTCCGGTTGCCTGCTGCACGGCGGCTCGCTCTTCGAAATATGGCTGGAGTAGCAGGTCCCCGAACATTTCGCGCAATTCTTTGAGTCGGTATTCATGCTCATGAGACTGTGGCCGCAGTCGGTTCACCACAAAGCCGTAGAGCGAAAGTCTTGGGCTTAGCTTGGCGCTAATTTCTGCTATCGCTCGTTTGGCTCGGTCTGCCGCAATCACTGAGTACAGAGATGGTTCGGTTACCAAAATCACACGGTCGCTCGCCACCCATGCAGTCCTGGTTAAGGCATTGATCGACGGGGGAGTGTCGATGATCACAAGTTCATATTCATTCTCAATTAGCGCAAGAATTTCCTCGAGTTTCCAAACATCAGACACTGTCGGGGCTGGGTTGTCTAGCAAGAGTGAACGAGGAGATCCAACCAGAACGTCCATTTTTGACTCACGGCTCCAAGGGGAGGCGACTATGGCCCGCCGCAGAATTGGAAGCTTCGCGCCCTGCAGCACCTCTGCAACCGAGGCGTTCAGGTCGGCTGGAGCCGCCAGTCCGCTTGTTGCATCGCACTGCGGGTCAAGGTCGATCACGAGCGTGTCGATTCCCCTATTTAGGGCAGCAGATGCCAGCCCCAGAGCAACTGTGGTTTTTCCCACGCCACCCTTTAGTGAACTCACGCTAAGTACATGCACTGCACTAGGCTACCTGTCATATAGGCGTTATCCGGCAACGCCACATCGGTTCAGCGAGGTTTGATGTTTAAAAAGATTCTGGTAGCCAACAGAGGTGAAATTGCGGTCCGCGCTTTCCGCGCGGCCTATGAAATCGGTGCGAAAACGGTAGCCGTTTATCCATACGAGGACAGGAACTCCGTTCACCGGCTAAAGGCAGACGAGGCCTACGAGATTAAGGCCGAGGGGTCACCAGTTCGCGCTTACCTCTCAGTGGAGGAAATGATTCGTGTTGCGAAGCTGTCCGGCGCAGATGCAATTTATCCGGGCTATGGCTTCCTGAGTGAGAACCCAGAGTTAGCCGAACAGGCCAAGGCCAATGGCATTGCGTTCGTCGGGCCCGCCCCAGAGGTTCTGGAACTTGCCGGCGACAAGGTAAACGCCAAGGCGGCAGCGATCAGAGCCGGGGTTCCAGTTCTAGCCTCCACGGCCGCCTCCGAGGACGTCAAAGGACTTTTGTCAGAGGCCAAGGCCATCGGGTTCCCGCTGTTTGTCAAGGCAGTAGCTGGCGGCGGCGGTCGCGGAATGCGCAAGGTTGACACTGAGCCCGAGCTGGCCGAGGCGCTAGAGCAGGCAATGCGCGAGGCCGACAGTGCCTTTGGTGATGCCAGAGTGTTTTTGGAGCAGGCTGTTATCAGGCCGCGTCACATCGAGGTCCAGATTCTTGCGGACAACCACGGAAACGTAGTGCATCTGCACGAGCGCGACTGCTCAATTCAAAGACGTAACCAGAAGGTAATTGAGATCGCACCGGCGCCGCTGCTAGACGATCAGTTGCGAAAGCAGCTGTTTGTGGATGCGGTAGCTTTTGCAAAAGAAATCGGCTACCAAAACGCTGGCACCGTGGAGTTCCTGATCGAAACCTCCGGCCCAAATACTGGCAAGCATGTCTTTATTGAGATGAACCCAAGAATTCAGGTTGAACACACTGTTACCGAGGAGGTCACCGACGTTGACCTAGTTCAGTCGCAGTTGCGAATTGCTGCTGGAGCCACCCTTTCAGACCTTGGCCTAAGCCAAGAGAGTATCCAGCCACACGGTTTTGCTCTGCAGTGCAGAATCACTACCGAGGATCCAGCTGCTGGTTTTAGGCCAGACACCGGAATGATCACCACTTATCGTTCGCCAGGTGGTGCCGGCATTCGCCTGGATGGCGGAACAGTCACAACCGGTGCCGAAGTCTCTCCACACTTTGATTCGTTGCTGGTGAAACTGATAGCAAAGGGTCGCGACTTTGAGTCTGCGGTAGACCGGGCAAGACGAGCATTGGCTGAGTTCAGGATTCGTGGCGTGGCTACCAACATCAACTTCTTGCAGGCGGTTTTGGATGACGAAACCTTTGCCTCAGGAGAGCTGTCAACACACTTTATCGATGAGCGCCCAGAGCTTCTCCGGGCACGTGTGTCACAAGACCGAGGAACCAAAGTTTTGCAGTGGTTGGCCGAGGTGACAGTCAATAAGCCATATGGAGAACGTGAGGGCAAGGTCGACCCTCAGGTCAAATTCCCTGAGTTGGACACTGTCTCGGCCGCCCCGGCTGGAAGCAAGCAGTTGCTGGAGGAGTTGGGCCCAGAGGGTTTTGCAAAGTGGATGCGCAATGAAGGAAGGCTTTTGGTCACCGACACCACCTTCCGTGATGCTCACCAGTCGCTGCTAGCCACGAGAGTGCGCGGTCGCGATTTGGTTGCCGCCGCCCCCTACGTTGCTCGCATGACCCCAGAGTTGCTCTCAGTTGAAGCATGGGGCGGCGCAACCTACGACGTGGCTCTTAGGTTCTTGGGCGAAGACCCGTGGACTCGACTTGCCAAGCTGCGTGAAGAGTTGCCCAACCTGTGCATTCAAATGCTGCTTCGCGGCCGAAACACCGTTGGCTACACTCCCTACCCAGTTGAGGTCACCGATGCTTTTGTGTCCGAAGCTGCCAGCACCGGAGTAGACATCTTCAGAATCTTTGATGCCCTGAATGATGTGAATCAGATGGCACCGGCGATTGCCGCCGTGCGCAACAACACCGGTTCGGTTGCAGAGGTTGCCATGAGCTTCACAGGCAACTTCTTGGACCCTGCCGAAAAGCTCTACACGCTGGACTACTACCTGAACCTTGCTCAGCAAATCGTCGACGCAGGGGCTCATGTTATTGCCATCAAGGACATGGCGGGACTGCTTCGACCTAGGGCAGCCAGTCAGCTCGTCAGCGCTCTCAGGGAGCGCTTTGACCTTCCAGTTCACCTTCACACTCACGACTCTGCAGGCGGCCAGCTAGCCACGCTGCTGGCAGCCTCCGAGGCAGGCGTTGACGCCGTTGATGTTGCCAGTGCCCCAATGGCTGGAACCACCAGTCAGCCGTCGATGAGCGCATTGGTGGCATCACTGACTAACACCGAACGTGATACCGAGCTGTCAATGACCGCTGTCTGCGACCTGGAGCCCTACTGGGAGTCAGTGCGCAACGTGTACTCGCCTTTTGAATCCGGCCTTGCTGGACCAACTGGTCGGGTCTACCGACACGAGATTCCAGGTGGTCAGCTCTCCAACCTTCGCCAACAGGCAATTGCCTTGGGGCTAGGGGACCGATTCGAACTGGTTGAAGACATGTATGCAGCAGCCAATCAGATTTTGGGTCGACCTCCAAAGGTGACGCCGTCCTCCAAGGTGGTCGGGGATCTAGCCCTGCATCTGGTTGCTGTGAATGCCAACCCAAAGGACTTCGAGGAGAACCCTCAGAACTACGACATTCCAGATTCTGTCATTGGCTTTATGGCCGGTGAACTCGGTGATCTTCCCGGGGGTTGGCCGGAGCCATTCAGATCCAAAGTTCTCAAGGGCAAGAACGTTGACATCAGCATCACGCCGGTTCCAGAGCAAGCTCTCGCGGCTCTGAAATCAGAAGACCACCAACTGATTCAGCAAACCCTGAACCAGTTGCTGTTCCCTGCTCCAACTGCCGAGCTGGAGCGAGTTCAAGCAGCCTATGGAGAGCTTGATAATGTTGCCACCCTCGATTACCTATACGGTCTTGAGCAGGACACTGAACACGTGGTCGAGCTAAGGCCTGGCCTGCAGCTCTTTGTTGGTCTCGAGGCGATTGGCGAGGCAGACTCAAAGGGCTTTAGAACCGTTATGGCAAAGCTCAACGGACAGCTGAGGCCAATTATTGTTCGCGACCACAGCATCGCGGTAACCGTGGCATCGGCCGAAAAGGCCGACCCAACCAACCAGGGTCACGCTGCTGCGCCATTTACAGGTGTAGTAACGCCAAAGGTTGCCGTCGGTGACACTGTCGAAGCTGGCGATCCAATTGCGACAATCGAAGCAATGAAGATGGAAGCCAGCATCACCGCACCAAAATCTGGCAAGATGTC
>Ga0213861_10003651_pt1 | contig 12697 bp, 12 predicted proteins | sample PICome_4_FD_160110 | JGI IMG/M metagenome (GOLD analysis project Ga0213861, IMG submission 160110) | Coastal seawater microbial communities near Pivers Island, North Carolina, United States - PICO131 | ecosystem: Environmental > Aquatic > Marine > Coastal | place: USA: North Carolina...
TCTTTCTGCAATTGGTATTGGAGTATTTTTCGCAAGGCGCCGAGCACGGTCATACGCATGTGCATAAAAATGTAGTGAGTCATTTCCCAATTGCAATTTTCTTAAGTTTAAGTTTACACGCTTTTATTGAAGCTATTCCTTTGAACCATGGATTGCAACATGATCATGCGCAAGGTATGAATGATTTGTACTGGGGTGTATTCATACATAAAATTCCGGTAGCCATAGCTTTGAAAACAATTTTAGATGCTTCGGGTGTTTCAAAACGAAACTCATGGATTTATTTAATCATATTCGGTTTAACGGCGCCGTTAGGGTTGATTTTTGGAGAGTTTGTTATGGCCAATTTCGAGGTTTCACTCTCGTGGTTATTAGCAATCGCAATCGGTATGTTTTTTCACGTGTCAACTACAATTATTTTCGAATCTTCAGAAGGACACAAGATTAATATTCTCAAATTAATAGCGATACTAGCAGGTTTCGGTGTGGGAATCGCAATTGGCTAATTTAGAACAAAATTCTATTGCTCATTTTGGTCTGAAATAGGCAGTTATTTTCTTAAATTCTATGTAAATTCTATGTAAATTTGTATCGAAATTTGAATTTTAATTATAAAACAATAAAATAATGGGAGTATTAGTAGGTAAAAAAGCACCAGTTTTTTCTGCACCAGCAGTGGTAAACGGTGGCGAAGTTGTAAATGACTTTTCATTGGAGCAATTTTTAGGTAAAAATGAAGTGATTTTATTCTTTTATCCAAAAGATTTTACGTTTGTATGCCCAAGTGAATTGCACGCGTTTCAATCAAAATTAGGTGAGTTTGAGAATAGAGGAGTGAAAATCGTTGCATGTTCAACAGATACTGAAGAGTCTCACTGGGGATGGTTGCAAATGTCAAAGAATGATGGAGGAATTAAAGGTGTGACATATCCAATAATTGCAGATACAAATAAGACAATTTCAGACGCTTATGACGTGTTATTAGGCGAGTATGATTATGATTTAGAAGGAAGATTGATTGCTTCTGATACAATGATCGCTTACCGTGGATTATTCTTGATTGACAAAAATGGCATAGTGCGTCATCAAATTGTCAATGACTTGCCATTGGGTAGAAACGTTGATGAAGCAATTCGTATGGTAGACGCATTACAATTTACAGAGGAGCATGGAGAAGTTTGTCCAGCAAACTGGAACAGTGGAGATGCAGCAATGACGGCAACGCATGAAGGTGTTGCTGATTACTTAGCAAAAAACTAAAAGCGCAATTACAATTTTGTTTATTAATTCTAAGATTTTAATTTTGAATTAATAAACAAGAAAATAGTATAAACAAGCCATTTACTTTTGTGTAAATAGCTTGTTTCGTTTTAGTTATAATTTTCAATTCCTGATAAAAATCAGATAGAATTCTGAACAATTAAGTTTTTTTTAACACGGGTTTTAGTCTAAAGTCTGTATTATCTCTTCAGTTGAAATAGCCATCTCCGTTTTTTTCTTGTCTAACTTGTCGTAAAACATTTTAGTGGCTGTAACGGTAAGTATATGCGGTAAAACTGCAATCGCAGCCGCGTAAGGTATGATAAGCCCATGTTTTTGGGGAAGATAAATTCCTAAATTAAATACAAGCCCAAGTACAATGCAAGCCAACCAATTTTTACGTGCATACTTCCAACTATTTTTCGCACTAATTTCTTCTAATTCTAGTCCAAAATCAAAGAATGAAAACCCAACGAAAAAGGCAATATTCATAATTGCCGCAATCTCATAAAAAAGGTCTCCAAAAATAAATGAGAGTAACCAAAACACTATGGTTACGACTATTTGCATTAAAAATGCAATGATGAGTATGGCCAGCATTCTTCGAAATGAACGTAGAAAAATGCCGAGTGAACATCCAAGTGTCTCTCCTGTTAAATCCTCTCTAGTTTTTTCAGCAATAAATGCATTGATAGGGGACAAAAGCACCAGTACGAAAAACTCAAAAATCATGAAAGAAATGAAGCCAAATAAGGATTTTAAGTTTGACACTAACCAGCCAATTAGCCACCAATCTTCCATGAACGAAACGCCGCTTCCCAAAGAGCTTCCACCTGAAAATAGAAAATAAAAGAGTAAGGCTACAATAATCGCCGGAACAAAATAACCGTACAAACTTTTCTTGTGTACGAGTGTTAAAGCATAACTAAAACCGTTAATATCCTGTTGAAAACTCAATGTCATATCCGTGAAATTAATGGCTACCTTAGATAGCTCATATTTGACAAGAATAATTCCCCCGAGAATGTACATTATATTTGATACTGAAACAACTGGTTTACCTAAGAATTGGAAAGCGCCGTACACCGATACGGACAACTGGCCAAGATGTATCCAAATTGCATGGCAACTGCATGATGAACTAGGGGAACTGATTGAAAACAAAGACTATCTCGTAAAACCAGACGGTTTCAATATTCCTTATGATGCAGAGCGAATTCATGGTATTTCTACTGAATTAGCAGAAGAGCAAGGTGTTCCATTGAGTCAAGTTTTAGAAGAGTTTAATGAGGCCTTAGGAAAAGCGAAATTTGTCGTGGGTCAAAACGTGGGTTTTGATAACAACGTAATGGGTTGTGAGTTTCACCGAATGAGCGTTGAAACGGAACTCAATAACATGTCCGTTTTGGATACCTGTACTGAAAAAACAGCACAGCTCTGCCAAATTCCAGGAGGGCGAGGTGGTAAGTTTAAATTACCGACATTAACTGAATTACACGAATTTTTATTCAACGTTCCATTTTCTGAAGCGCACAATGCCACCGCAGATGTTGAGGCAACTACGCGTTGCTTCTTTAAACTCCTAAGAACAGGGAATTACACAGGTCAAGAATTAGATGCCACAGATGATTATTTGCGGGCATTTATTGAAAAGAATAGAGGTCAAGTTAAGCCTTACGGATTAACGCATGTAAACCTCAAGGAAGAAAGTGAGAAGATTAAGGCGCTGCTAGCCGACGAGGCTCCAGATGATCAAATTATTGATCTTTCTGGAAACAAAGCCAAGTTAAAAGGAGTCGCTTTTTCACACCTTCATAATCATTCACAATTCTCCATACTTCAATCTACCATTCAAATTAAAGAATTGGTAAAAAAGGCTGCTGAACTAGGAAGTCCATCAGTCGCGTTGACGGATACGGGTAATATGATGGCGGCCTTTCACTTTGTGCGTGAGGTTTTAAACTATAATAAAGATGTTGCTAAAAAAGCAGCTGAATCCGCGGAAAAAGGGGAAGCTTTTCATGGCAAACCAATGGTGCCAATAGTGGGTTGTGAATTTAACGTTTGTAAAGATCATACCGATAAAAGTCAGAAAGACAATGGCTATCGAGTAGTGCTTTTGGCTAAGAATATGAGCGGATATTTAAATCTTGCCAAAATGTCTTCAGCGGCATTTACGGATGGGTTTTATTATGTACCGCGAATTGATAAAACACTCATTGAAACCTATAAGGAAGATGTGATGTGTTTAACGGGCAATATGAATGGAGAAGTTCCTGGTAAGATTTTAAACCTTGGAGAAAAACAGGCAGAAGAAGCATTGCTTTGGTATAAAGAGCAGTTTGGAGATGATCTCTATATTGAAATCATGCGCCACGGAATTGAGGAGGAAGATCGGGTCAATAAAACCTTAATTGAATTTCATAAAAAGTACGATATAAAGTTGGTGGCAACCAACGACACTTACTACGCCGAAAAAACGGATGCACCGGCACACGACATATTGCTATGTGTTAAAGATGGTGAATTGCGTTCAACTCCGAAAGGCAGAGGACGAGGTTTTCGCTTCGGGCTAGAGAATGAAGAGTATTACTTCAAATCCACCGAAGAAATGAAGCAACTGTTCATTGATTTGCCGGATGCAATTATCAATACAAATGAAATTGCCGCGAAATGCGAGCCTTATGATTTGGCCCGAGATATTCTTTTGCCCGCTTTCGATATACCTGAAGAATATACTGATGCTGAAGACGATAAAGATGGTGGTAAACGTGGTGAGAATAATTATTTGAGGCACTTGACGTATGAGGGTGCCAAAGAGCGTTATAGCGAAATCACTCCAGAAATAAGTGAGCGATTAGATTTTGAATTAGAAACTGTTGCAAATACGGGTTATCCAGGATATTTCTTAATTGTATGGGATTTCTTGGTGGCAGCGCGTGAAATGGGCGTTTCTGTTGGGCCAGGTAGGGGATCTGCGGCGGGTTCTGTTGTGGCTTATGCGCTGAAAATTACAAATATTGATCCGCTAAAGTATGATTTGCTATTTGAGAGGTTCTTGAATCCTGAAAGGGTTTCCATGCCCGATATTGATATTGATTTTGATGATGAAGGTCGTCAAAGTGTTATTGATTGGGTAATTAATAAGTATGGATCGAGTCAAGTAGCGCAAATTATTACTTACGGAACAATGGCTGCAAAGTCTTCTATCCGAGATACATCAAGGGTATTGGACTTGCCATTGCACGAAGCAGATCGGCTCGCGAAACTTGTTCCAGACATTAAGTTGAATAAGATTTTTGGTTTAGATGATGTTGCTTTAGCGGATAATTTGAATGACAATCAAGACGATATTGCCCGTGCGAATGAACTGAAAGAAATTTCGAAAGGCAATGATTTACAAGCCGAAGTGGTTCGGATGGCGGTGAAGTTGGAAGGATCAATGCGGAACACAGGGATTCATGCGTGTGGCGTTATCATTACGCCAGATGACATTACCAATTTCGTTCCGGTTGCATTGGCCAAAGATTCTGACATGTACTGTACCCAATTCGACAACTCAGTTGCAGAGGATGCGGGATTATTGAAAATGGATTTCTTGGGTCTGAAAACATTGACCCTAATTAAGGATGCTGTCAAAATTGTAAAGCATAGACATGATGTTGATTTGTATCCGGATGACTTTCCTATTGATGATGAAAAGACATATGAACTTTTCCAACGAGGTGAAACGGTAGGAATTTTTCAATATGAATCTGCAGGGATGCAGAAGTATTTGCGCGAATTGAAGCCAACGGTTTTTGCCGATCTGATTGCAATGAATGCTCTATACAGACCTGGACCTTTGGAATACATTCCTTCGTTCATTCGCAGAAAACACGGAACAGAAGAAATTGTTTATGACATTGACGCCACGAAGGAATATTTGGAGGAAACCTACGGAATTACAGTATACCAAGAGCAAGTAATGCTTTTGTCGCAAAGTTTGGCAGGATTCTCAAAAGGTGAAGCAGATACATTGCGTAAAGCAATGGGGAAAAAGAAATTTGACCTCTTGGCAAAAATGAAACCCAAGTTTTTAGAGCAGGGACATGAACGCGGTCACGACAAAAAGAAATTAGAGAAAATTTGGGTGGATTGGGAAGCTTTTGCGGCATACGCGTTTAACAAATCTCACTCCACTTGTTATGCTTGGGTGGCTTATCAAACGGCCTATTTAAAAGCGCATTACCCACCAGAGTATATGGCTTCGGTACTGAGTAATAATATGAATGATATTAAGTCGGTTTCATTTTTTATGGAAGAATGTAAACGGGCTGGAATTCCTGTTTTAGGTCCGGATATTAATGAATCGCAATATAAATTTACTGTAAATAGTGAAGGAGCTATTCGTTTCGGCCTTGGAGCAATCAAAGGCGTGGGAAGTAAACCCGTTGAAGCTATTTTGAACGAACGCACCGAAAATGGAATTTTTATTTCTGTATTTGATGTAACATCTCGCGTGAGTTTGCGTGCCTGCAATAAGCGGGTATTTGAAAGTTTAGTATTGGCAGGTGGATTTGATTCATTTGGACGAATAAAACGATCACAGTTTTTCATGGAAGACACAAACGGTCGTTTGTTTTTAGAAAACGTGATGAAGTTTGGTGGGCGTGTACAAGAGAATAAAGACTCTACGCAAGTTTCAATGTTTGGAGGAGGTGATTCAGAAGAATTGGCAGAACCCCAGGCACCAAGAGCAGATGCATGGCCAACATTGACGAAGCTCAGTAAAGAAAAAGAAGTTGTTGGCATTTATATTTCTGGTCATCCATTAGACGATTTTAAATTGGAAATTGATAGCTTTTGCAAAGGTTCGGTATCCGACTTAACTAAATTAGAGGAGAATGCAAATCAAGAATTACGAATTGCCGGAATTATAACAGATGCCCAACATAGGACCACAAAACACGGGAATCCTTTCGGAACATTTGACATAGAAGATTACGGTGATAGTAACCGTTTATTCGTGTTTGGGGAAGATTATATGCGTTTTAAGCATCTAATTGCGCTCGGAACATTTGTATACATATCAGGAAGAGTTTCACCCCGTAAATATGGAGATGGGCTTGAATTTAAGATTAATACCATGGACTTGTTGACTGAATTAAGAGACAAGCGCGCTAAGGTTTTAAAGCTCGAAGTTGAGTGCTCGGATGTGACGGATCAAGTCATTGATAAGCTCTATAATGTTGTGATGGATCACGCTGGAACCTGTCAACTAAAGTTTATTATTAAGGATCACAAAACCAATTCAACCATTAAAATGCCTTCAAAAACTATGAAGGTAACAGTTGATAATGAGTTTATTAAAAAGGTAAAAGAACTAGACGTTTTTGAATATACACTTGAATAATTTTAGAAATAATTCCTGTAAAATGCTGAAAATCAAAATTTGGCGTTATATTTGAATCCACTTAATTAATTAATAATAACATTTAGTATGAATAAAGGAACAGTAAAGTTCTTCAATGACGCCAAAGGATTTGGGTTCATTGTTGAAGAAGGTTCAAACCAAGAACACTTCGTGCACGTATCAGGTTTAATCGACGAAATTCGTGAAAACGATACAGTTGAATTTGAATTGCAAGAAGGTAAAAAAGGATTAAACGCAGTAAACGTAAAAGTTGTCTAGAAAATAATTTATTTTTTATTGGCCCCGTATTTCCATTTGGCGTTACGGGGCTTTTTTTACCCAAATTTCTCAAATCTAGCTGATAGAACATACAGATCATAATTCTATAAAACTCAAAATAAATTCACCTAAAATACTGATAAACAAAATTTGGCATTATATTTGGAAACACTTAACTAATTAATAACAATATTTAATATGAATAAAGGAACAGTAAAGTTCTTCAATGATGCCAAAGGATTTGGTTTCATAAAAGAAGAAGGTTCAGAAACAGAACACTTCGTGCATGTAACAGGATTAATCGACGAAATTCGTGAAAACGACACGGTTGAATTTGAATTGCAAGAAGGTAAAAAAGGGTTAAACGCAGTAAACGTAAAAGTTATCTAGAATATAATTGATTTTTTATTGGCCCCGTATCCGTCTTTGACGATACGGGGCTTTTTTTTTATTGATTTCAAGCTTCAATTGTTTTTTCAATCAGCTTATTTTCACACACGCTCCGCAACCAAATAAAGAAAATCGCCATACCAGCGCCAATTGTTGGCGTTATAAAATCACCCCAATAAAAAAACTTGAGCATTAATGTAAAGACCAGCATCAATCCCGAGACCCATTTATAGACCTTATTCTCAGTTGTCCTTAGCGTGTACAAAAGAAAAAGTACATGACCAGAATGGAAAAGCCATCCCAAAATCCGAATTGCTGCTAATCCAACAACAACTGCATCAATTAAAACGAGTTGATGTTCAAAAATGCGATCCTCACCCAACCTGTATCTTAACCATAAAAAGAATATGAAAACCATTGGAATCGAGTAAACGATTGTTTCCTTTTTCTCTTCCCAACTATAGAAATAAAGATCCTTTATGAGGAGAAGGCAAGTCAAGCCAATTCCTGCTAAAATCAGTAGCCATTTTAGTAACCTTAAATAAGGATTCAGTTTATGTTGCTGGATGAGTTGCATTCCTAATCCCTTAAACGCCGAGCTCTCTTTTTTATTTAATAAAAATCAGTTTCGCACATGTAAACTTTCAACAATAGCATCAAATTGATCAAGTTTACTAGCAGAATTTTTCCCGAAACAATTAAATTTCATCTCCATAGAAGTAGAATCTTGAATGAACAATGCACTTTTGCGAAGACCGATCAATCCGTTAGAAAAAGTATCAATAAAAGTGAAATACATATAGGAGAAGCTACCAATTTGACATATTTCTGATTTTAATTGTTCTGTATTTGCTGCTTTATGAACCAAATTCTATTTGTCTGAGGTGTACCATTTAAAAATTATTAAATTTGACAGCAATCAAATCTACTAGCATGAGAAGTCTACTTGTTTTAATCACAATATTAACACTTCTATTTTCCTCAATTGGTTATGGCCAAGCCACCGTTTATATGACGGCGGATGATTTTGGAAAAGAAGATGCAGAAATTTATAAAGAGACCATTTTGCTGAAAAAATCGCTTGCATTGACGAGCGAAGATGGAAGTGCGAAGGTATTTAATCTTAAAAAAGACAAAATTTGGGGCTACCGAAATAATTTTGGCGAAGATTATAGAATTAAAAAATCCGGAAGTGCGCTGCGGATTATTGAATATGGTGAAATCTGTATTTATTCAAATTTAGACGAGCCGGCATCAACTTTAAATCCATCTATAGATTCGAGATGGGAAAACAGTCCGAATGCACTTTCAAAAACCCATAGTTTTTCAATTGGTGCAACGGGTAAAATTATTAAATTTTCAAACGGACGATTTCTGAAAGCCTTGAAAGGTAATGCCGCTTAGGATAAATTTCTAAAATTGATCAATTCGGGCAGTCGTGAATTATTATTGAAAGTAGTAGAACACAACGCTTCAGTCAATTAGATCAAACGCTTAGTTTGATTAAATTCCTTTAAAAATCACAATAGCATTGTGACCCCCAAACCCAAATGCATTGCTCATGGCAACGTTTACGTTGGTTTCCATTGCCGAATTTTTTGCAATGCGCATTTTTTGTGGAATCCGTTCATCCACTTTATCCACATTAATCGTTGGCGGAATGATGTTGTTGTTTATGGCTTTAATGGAGAGAATGGCCTCAATCGCTCCAGCCGCTCCGAGTAAATGTCCCGTCATAGATTTTGTAGCACTCAACACTAAATTAGTTGGTTCATTGCCAAAAACGTTTTGTACGGCTTTAATTTCACTTACATCTCCAACAGGTGTTGAGGTAGCATGGCAATTTAAATGATCCACATCTTCAGGATTTAACCCCGCCTCATTTAGCGCAATTTCCATGGCTTTTGTCGCGCCCAAACCTTCTGGGTGACTGGCGGTCATATGATAAGCATCCGCCGTCATAGAAGCCCCTACAATTTCAGCGTAAATATGAGCACCACGTGCAAGGGCGTAATCGTAATCTTCGACAATCAATGCTCCAGCTCCTTCACCCATCACAAAGCCATCTCGGTCACAATCAAATGGGCGAGAGGCAAGGGTGGGTTCATCATTTCTGGTCGACATAGCGCGCAAGGCATTAAATCCACCGATAGAGGCTTCAGAAATTGGCGATTCAGAACCACCAGTAACAAAAACTTTTCCTTTGCCCAGGCGGATATAATTAAACGCATCCATTAATGCCGTATTTGACGTGGCGCATGCGCTAATTGTATTGTAGTTAATCCCCATTAATCCGAATTTCAACGAGATCATTCCAGACGCCATGTTCGTAATGATTTTAGGAATAAAGAATGGTGAAAAACGCGGTGTGCGGTCATTTTCATGATACGTTTTCATTTCCTCCTCAAAAGTTGTCATTCCGCCTTGTCCAGATCCCCAAATAACGCCAATGTCAAAAGGATTCATTTTGCTAACATCCAACCCACTATCTGCCATAGCTTCTGAGGCGGCATGAAGGGCATATTTTGTAAATAAATCGGTGCGTTTAATCTCATTCCGATCCAAGTAAATTGTTGGGTCAAAATCTTGAATTTCACAGGCGAATTTTGTTCTAAATTTTGCGGTGTCAAATTTCGTAATGTCTTTTGCACCGCTCACGCCATTTACGGCATTTTCCCAAAAGGTATCGATATTCGTGCCAATTGGAGTAATAGCTCCTAATCCTGTTATTACAACTCTTTTATTAAACATTTAGTTCTTTTTTTCAATTTCTGTTAATAGTGTTTTCTTAACGTTTTCTAAAACGGCATTTTTTGAAACGCGATCTAGAATCAATGATGCCAGCATTCCTGAAGTGATGAGGTCTGACATTTCCTCGGCGGTCATGGCAAAATCTATTTCAAGATTAATTTTACCTTCTTTCAATGTATTAATTAGCCAAACTGTAATTTCATCATGCGCATCTGATAATTCTTGCTGCATTTCTTCAGGTAAAGTGTTGAATGAGGAACCCAAAGCCCCCATAAAGCAGATGCAATTGTTTTTGCTGTTATTGCTATACATATCAATAAATAAAGCCACCTGCTCATAAGATGAATAGCGACTCCAAAGGGTTGTATTCTTCATGAATTTTTCTCGAGAAGCTGAAATAACCGCCTTCCCTAAAACGGCTTTAGATTGAAAATGATAATGAATTGCTGCATTTTTAATATTGAGCTTGGACGCAATATCTGCATAGCTGAAGGCATTATAGCCTTTGTTTCGAATCAATTGATCCGCAATAACAACAATTTTTTTTCGCGTAGGAAGCATTGTTGTAAATATACTTACTTATTAGTAAGTAAGTGCTAAAAAATAACAAAAAAATAACCGCAGGTTCATGCGGCTATTTCGTAAATTATTTTTTGACTAGAGAAATTCTACTTTACCTGAATCTAGGTTGTAGTATGCTGACCAAATTTCCAATTCTTTACCGGCAACGGCATTTGATATAATTGAAGAACGATCGTTTAATTCAATCGCGTTTAATTTGGCATTGGATTTTACAATGTCATTTTTAGTATCACCATCTTTCGCCGCAAATAAAGCTGGCGTAATGTGTGCTAACAAATGATTTAAATTATGTCCGTTATTTCCGCCGTCAATGGCAGCACCAACTGCACCACAACTTTCGTGTCCCATCACAACAATCACTCTCGTTTTTAAATGTGCAACGGCATATTCAATACTTGCAATAGTTGATGTATTCGCAACATTTCCAGCTACTCTCAGTACAAATAATTCACCTAAACCTGTATCAAACGCAAGTTCAGGTACTACGCGGCTATCAGCGCAACTTAGTATCACAGCAAATGGGCTTTGCCCACCGGTTAAATGATCTCTTCGTGCACTATCTTGAAGTTGTCCATCCAACTTATCAGCAATAAATCGGGTATTTCCTTCTTCTAATCTTGCCCGTGCAGCTTTAATTTCAACTTGAATATCTGCTAATCTTTTCTTTTCTTTTTCTTCTTCTGTTAAATCGATCATAATTTTTCATTTGGATGTGTTAAATTAAAAAATCATTTTATAAATCAGGGTCTAACACGAGCATTTTTTTAAATTGCAGCAATTACTTTGTTGATGTTTTCGGCTTTTTGATATCCATTCGCAACTAAGGTAAATTTTCCATCCTTTTTTATGATTATGGAAGGAAAACCTTTAACACCCATTTGCTGAGATAATTGAAAATCGCCTTTTGTATGTTTTTTAGACTCGGTCGATTCGAACAGTTCCTGATACTTTTCACGATCCAATCCAAATTCATCAGCCAACGGCAAATAAGTTTCAATTTTATTGGTATTTAAATTATCGCGATAAAATGCCATTTGCACAGCCTTGAAAAAATCAAACTCAATTTCAGGATTCATCATTCTTGCTACAACTACTGCTCTTGAAGCTGGTTCTGTGTCATAAACAAAATCAGGGTCTTTCAGGATGTCATGTGAAAAAGGTTGGCCGGTTCTTTCTTCAATTTCCACCCAGTGCGACTTTAAAAAGTCCGCCATCTCAATTGCTTTTTTCAGTATTATGCGGTCTTAATCCACCCATAACTAATTTGAAAATCAGTTCAGGATGATCGCTTCTTAATTGATCTAATCTAGGAGCAACGCCATGGCACCATGAGCACATAGCATCACCTACGTAAATGAGTGTATTTTCAGTATCTTTAAGCCAATCGTAGTTCATGAGCATTTTAGTTAAAACATGTTCGAACAAATTTAAAACAAAATTGTTATAGTACTGAAAAAAAGATTTTATGAAAAAAGTGTTATTGTTTCTGACCTTAGTGATGTCATTGACTTCGTTTTCTCAAACTAACGGAACTATTCTAGGAACAGTAATCGACAAAAATACTGAGGCGCCTTTACCTTTCGTGAAAGTGTTTGTAGAGGGCACAAATTACGGAACATCAACAGATTTTGACGGCAGCTATAAATTAGAAATCCCAACAGGAACTTATACTTTACGCGCTTCTTTCAGTGGGTATGACATTGTTTTTAAATATAATGTTGAACTCAATTCAGGAAACGCGCAAACCATCAATTTTGAGATGTCGCAAGGCAATACAGATTTGGATGTTGTTGAGGTGACTTTTAATGATGATGCTGTTGCTATTACAACGGATATGGTTACTCCATTGTCTGTTCAAAAATTAACCTCAGAAGAGATTAAATCAAATCCAGGAGGAAATTTTGATGTTTCAAAAGTTGTTCAAACTTTGCCTGGTGTTGGTGGTTCAACGGGAGGAGCGGCTAGAAATGATATTATTATTAGAGGTGGAGCTCCTAACGAAAATGTGTATTATTTAGACGGAATTGAAATTCCGGTTTT
>Ga0213861_10003653_pt1 | contig 12693 bp, 9 predicted proteins | sample PICome_4_FD_160110 | JGI IMG/M metagenome (GOLD analysis project Ga0213861, IMG submission 160110) | Coastal seawater microbial communities near Pivers Island, North Carolina, United States - PICO131 | ecosystem: Environmental > Aquatic > Marine > Coastal | place: USA: North Carolina | collected...
GGTGTCGGTCCACACGACCGTCCGCTCAGCGCCGAGGCGGGCTATCTCGATGTCGACCGGTCGGCCGCCTGCAGATGACAGATGGAGTGCGACGGCTGCGCCCGATGCGATTGATTGAGGCCAGCAGTACCCGGTGACAGTTTCGATCGCCATAGTCCGATCCTGGCACACGATCCACCGACCTCTTAGGCCATGGCCTCCGGATACATGAAGGATCCGCGAGAATCGTTCCTAGCGTCAAAGATCTGCGAGAATGGTTCCTAGAGTCGCAGGTGCGGCGGGCTAGCGGGCGGAGGGCTTATGACGAAGATTCCCACAGCGATCGATGAAGTGACAAAGGAATGGCTGATTGCGGTCACTGGGCTCGACGTCACTGGGCTCGACGCTGAGGTCATTGGTGTCGGCGTTGGTGTCAGCAGTGCTGTCTACCGGCTACATCTCAGAGGCACTGACGTACCCGAGACCTTGGTTCTGAAACTGCCTGCGCTTGACGACGCGGCGGTCTTCACGAGCTCGATCTTGCGAATGTACGAACGAGAGGTCAGATTCTTTGAAGAGGTTCGGGAGCGCTCGCCGATCGACGTGCCGCAAGGGTTCGGAGGTGCTGTGTCAGAAGATGGGGCTTCGTACTTTTTGTTGATGGAAGACGAGGGAGGGCATCGGGTCGTTGACCAGATCGAAGGCATGGAGATCGGTGATGCCGAGCGTGCTGTCGATGAACTCGCTCTCTGGCACGCAGAGTTTTGGGGTGATGCGGAACGCTTCGTTGAGACCGGAGCTGCGGTGAGTCTGGCTGATCCGATTTACACCGCCGTCTTGCCTGTCGTCTTTGCCGAAGGTTGGGAAAAGGTCAGTTCGCTGATGAGCGTCGATCCCCTAATCGCCAGCGTTGCGCCCCGTTGGGCCGATGCGATGCCCGCGATGTTGACGACGCTGTCGACATCGCCCACGACGGTGCTTCACGGTGACTACCGTGCCGACAACATCTTCTTTGCTGCAGATGGACACACGGTCCTCCTCGACTTCCAGCTGACCGGTCTCGGTTCGCCGTCCTATGACCTGGCCTATTTCGTCACCCAGAGTCTCTTGCCGGACGTTGCGGATGCCCATGAGCGACTCCTTTTCGACCGCTATATCGCCGCCCTCCATGCTGCGGGAGTGTCGCCTGTCGAAACCAGTGGCCTATGGGAGGACTATCGGCTGGCTGCGTTGTTCTGTCTCGTCTATCCAATCGTCGCCGCCCGGGGGATGGACTTTGATGACCCGCGTCAGTTCGCTTTGATAGAGGCGATGAACCGGCGCTGCGCCCGAGCCATCAATGCATTGGACCTCGAATCGCTGCTTGATGCATGACGTGACGTCGTGCGCTCGTCGATAGGGAGCGTTGGCTGCCAAGCTCGTTACCCGATGACTCTCGACAACGATGAAGACCGTTCCGCAATTGCCCAAGGCGTTGATCGCGTTTGCGCTGATTTTGACGACGAATACTGGTCTCAGAAGGACCGCGACCACGAGTTTCCCTGGGACTTTTATAACGCAATGGCCGACGGGGGCTGGGTCGGTATCGCAATTCCCGAGCGATATGGCGGTGGTGGCCAGGGGATTGCCGAAGGTGCACTTGTCTTGAACCGTGTCGCAGCGTCAGGTGCCGCAATGAACGGCTCGACTGCGCTGCATCTGACAATGTTCGGCCTTGCCCCGGTCATCAAGTTTGGGAACGACCAACTCAAGGACACTTTTCTTCCCCGAGCAGCAGCGGGTGATCTGCACGTTGCCTTCGGGGTGACCGAACCAGATGCTGGGACTGATACGAGTCGCGTCTTGACGCGCGCCACCGATGACGGAATGGGTGGCTTCATCATCTCTGGTCGCAAGATTTGGACGTCAAAGGCACTTGAAGCCGAGGTGTGCCTAGTGCTCGCTCGAACCGACGGAGTGCCAGGTGAAGGGCTCGGTGGCTTGTCATTGTTTCTTGTCGATCTTGACCCGTCCTACTGCAACATTGCGCCGATCCCCAAGTTAGGGCGCAATGCGGTGGCGTCGTGTGAGGTGGCCTATGACGGTTTACCGGTCGAAGGTTGGCGCCTTGTAGGAGAACGCGGCCGTGGATTCCACCACATCTTGCATGGACTGAACGCTGAGCGTATTTTGCTCGCCTCAATGGCGTGTGGGATTGGGGAGGTGGCCCTGCGGCGCGCCATCTCGTACGCACAAGAGCGTGAGGTCTTTGGTCGCCCCATTGGGAAGAACCAAGCAATTTCGCATCCGTTAGCTAAGGCGCACATGGGCCTGCAGGCGGCGTACACGATGATGTTGGGCGCGGCTGAGCGCTATGACTCTGGGCTCGAATGTGGTGAGCAGGCCAATACCGCCAAATACTTGGCAGCGGAGGCGTCATTCTTTGCTGCTGATCAGGCGATTCAGACGCACGGTGGGTTGGGCTATGCCACCGAGTATCACGTCGAGCGTTATTGGCGCGAGGCTCGGCTGCAACGACTGGCGCCAGTCAGCCAAGAGATGACCCTTAACTACGTTGCCCAAAACGTCCTTGGACTTCCCAAGTCGTACTGAGACAAAGCAGAGCGGTCGACTTGGACTGGTTTCATTTCATGCTGTCTCGTGTCAGCGCCCCGAATAGACGGACTGACTTGCGGTGGTCAGAGGTTCGAACGCGACCAGTGACACGATGCTGAAACTACCGATGGGTGCGATCGGAGATGATTGATCGGAAACGGGCCGCGAGCCCACCGGGAAAGCTTGCGCCGATCCGGCAGAGACCGGTTGCAGCTAGCAGATAGAGCGTACGTATGGGTACGGGTTGACAGCAGTGCCTCCGCCGGGATGAATCTGGAGGTGGAGGTGCGGTGTGCCTGCGTTACCGGTCTGGCCAACGGTGCCAATTTGCTCCCCCTGAGACACAGAGCGGTTTCCGCCTGCGAAGCCCAGCAAGTGTGCGTAGTAGTACTTCGTGCCGCTGTTGCCGGTCACCCAGGCGGCATTGCCGCCGAGGCGGTTGGTGGAGAATCGAACGGTGCCTGATTCGGCCGCCACGAGTGTGGTGCCTGATGGTGCAATCATGTCGACACCTTGATGGCGGCGCCCACCAGAGCGGGGTGCTCCCCACGTGTCCGCAAACGCGTAGTTACCGCGAATCGGGCAGGTCATCCCGCGACCGGTGTTCGATGGTGGCGAGGTTGTGGGCGGGGCGCCTCCCCCTGAGCCACCATCTGCAGCACTTCCACCTGAACCGCCGTTTGGGCTGGCGGCCTGAGACGCGACTGCATTCTGGCGTGCCCGCTGATCACGTTGGCGCTGCAACTCGCGTTCGATTGCTTCGTCGATCTGCCTCCGCTCTTCAACCTCAATGAGTTGCGCGATTTCATCTTCGGTCCGCTGCTTCAGTGCGGCGTAGTTGGCAGCAGCCTGTTCCGCCTCGGCTTGACGTCGTTCAAGGCGGGAGCGAGCTTCGTCGACTTCCTTAATCACGGCATCAAAGTCATCCAATTCGACCGTTGCGGCCTCGACAGTAACTGCGGCGAGCACTTCGGCAGCGAGTTCGTCGTTGGCTTCGTCGAGGTCGCCCAGCAGTATAAAACTGGACCCTCCTGACTGCGTGAAGCGACGTACGGCGGATGCTTCGAGTGACCGGCGCATCTCGCTCGACTCGGCTTCAACCGCGGCCAGCTCCTTCTGGGCTTCGGCAATCTCCAGGCCCAGCGCGTCGATCAATGACTCGGTATCGAACAACGCCTGGGCGGCCTCATTGGCTCGGTCGCGGGCAGCCTGGATCTCGCGGGCGGCCTGTCGGTCCGCCTCGCTGCCGGTCTGCGCCTCAACCGGAACGGTCGCTCCCATCGCAGAGAGCGCGAGCGTCAGCACCACTGTTGCGGCGGCAAGACGATACGTCGACAGACGCAGCCAGAGTGAGCGGGGCAACGTCACGAAGCGAGACGTTACAGCGCAGCGCAGGGCGGTGTCCGTCAGAGCCAGTGGTTGACGGTTTCGGTGACTCGTTCAGCAACGCGTTGAAAAAGCCCACGAGCAGCCCATTCCTGTGGATCGAGCAGCACGCAGTGTTCGAGATCCTCGTCGAGGTGACGATCGAGCACAGCGACAACGTCAGGGTCGAAGACAACGATGTTCGCCTCGTCGTCGTGACGCAGCGACCGCTGATTAAAGTTGGCTGACCCAACTGAAGCAACCGTTCCGTCAACCGTCATCACCTTTGCGTGCATCATCGACACCTCGTAGGTATGTAAAACCACGCCGGCCTGCAGTAGACGTTGGTACGACGCCTCGCCGGTGATCTGAATAAAGCGCTTATCAGCATGAGCGCCGGGCAGCATGATGTCGACCGAGACTCCACGATCCACAGCGTCGACTAACGCCTGACTGAGCTGTTCACCCGGATTGAAGTACGCCGATGCGATACGAATTCGTTTCTGCGCGCACGCGATTAGCGTGATCATCAGCCGCCAAATGTCGTTGGATCCGTTTTCGGCCGCAGCTTGCACAACAGCGCATGCCGTAGTCCCTGCGGGCTGTGAGTCGATGACCGACTCAGACATCGGGTCAAAACCGCTGTGGTTGTGGTCGGCCCAGTTGTCGATGAACCCAGCCTGCAGCCCCGCAACAGCTGGCCCGCGAACTCGGAGATGCGTATCGCGGTATTCGTGCTCGTTGCGGGCGTTACCGGACCACTCGTCAGCGATCCCGACACCGCCGATGAAACCAACAGTGCTGTCGACCACGAGGATCTTGCGGTGCGTGCGGTTGTTTGCGCCGCTCAACTGCGGAATCTTTTCGTCAGTGAATGGCCGAAACCAGCGCAACTCGCAGCTGGATCCCTTAATGGCGTTGATCACATCGGAGTCGAGTTTGCGTTCGGCAAGCGCATCAATTAGCACCCGGACCCGACATCCGCGCTTTGCTGCGCCGACCAGTGCTTGCGCGAAGCGGTCAGCGATATGACCGCTCCAGAAGACGAAGGTGACAATGTCAACGGTCTGCTCAGCGCCATCGATGGCGTCGAGCATCGCACCGAAGATCTCGTCACCGTTGCGCAGAACATCGACGGTGTTGCCCTCCGTTGCGTGTATGCCAAGCAGTGAATGAACGCGATCCGCCCATTCACGGGCACCAGCCGACGCTGAGCCCGTGCTCAACGATGCTCGACCCATCAACCGACCGTGGTGCCGAGCCAGCTACCAATAACCCACGTAGCCGTGCACGCTGCAACCGCCCAACTCATTTGGCGACCGGCGGTGCGAATCACCGATCGTTCGGTAAACCTTGCAAGCACTACGCCGACACAGGCTGTTGCAATCAGTCCGAGAACGGCCGAGGTAACCACAGCGCCATTACCCTCGAAGAAAAACCAAGGGAACAGCGGAATTAGCGCGCCGAAGGCAAAAGCGACAAATGAGCTGAGGGCGGCCGCACTCGCGTTCCCGGTCCCGCCGAGATGGACGCCAAGCTCCTCGCGTGCGTGCACATCGAGTGCTACCTCAGGATTTTCGTGGACTTGCTCAGCCATCCGGCGCGCTGTTTCGGTGTCTGCGCCACGTTGACGGTAGATCGCAGCAAGCTCGCGTTGTTCCATCTCGGGCTGCTTGGCAATCGAGAGCCGTTCGATGTCGAGTTCACGCTCGACCAACTCAGCCTGGGCCTTCATCGACACGTATTCACCGGCAGCCATCGAAGCGGACCCTGCGAGCAAACCAGCCACCCCTGCGACGAGCACACTCTCGCGTGTCGAAGCCGCCGCAGCGACGCCGAGGATGAGCGCAACGTTGGACACAAGGCCATCGCTGACACCGAAGACAGCGGCGCGAATCGTGCCTCCTGTGACGTCTCGATGACGATGAACCATGTGGCTGTGGCCCGGTCCATGAGAGTGAACGCGTTCATGTTCGGGCCTGATCTGACCGGACCCGGCGTCGTGATTGGTGACATCAGCGGACATAACCATCACGGTACCGGCGGCCCGCCGCGTCTTGTGTCCACGGGGCCCCGGCATCGTGGACGCGAGCGCTTGCAGCTGAGCAGCTCTGAGCCAATGTCGATTCGCGCCAGTTGAGAATGAAATGACCGACGTGCTCGGCGGCGAGCTCGCCTACGGCTACTTCGATGCCACTTCAGATTGCAGATCGGACCCATCGGTCCCCAGTCAAAATTGCGGTTGTGTCGCGTCCGCACGCTGATCAGTCCATGCGTGAGCGCAGCAGCCTCAGACGGGTTTGACTTCCGCCAGGTCAGGCGGCGATGCTGCATGCCTATCGATCAACGTCATGCTGAAGGAGATCGGACATGAAACAGCTCACTGGCCTCGACGTCAGTTTCTTGCTCATGGAGACGCCAAACACCTACGGCCACGTGAATGGGCTGAGCATTTATGATCGCCCGTCAGCTGATTTCGACCCGTTTGCTGAGGTGCGAAATCGGTTGAGCATCATGGTCGGCCACCTTGAACCGCTCCGCCGCAAAGTAGTTGAGGTGCCGTTTGAACTCGACCGTCCCTACTGGATCGAAGACGCGGACTTCGACATTGATTTCCACGTACGTCACATTGGTCTCGCTCCACCAGGCGCAGTCGACCAACTCGCCGAGCAGGTTGCTCGAATCGTTGGTCGCAAAATGGATCGTTCGCGCCCGCTGTGGGAGGCGTACGTCATCGAGGGGCTGGCTGATGGGCGCTGGGCTTTGCTCCAAAAAACGCACCACGCCACGATAGATGGCGCCTCTGGCGTGATCATGCTCAAGATGTTTACTGATGATTCGCCGGACGCGACCTACCCGCTCAAACATCGCAAGTGGATCGGCGAAGAACCGCCAAGCCGCAGCGACATGCTGCAGACCGCCGCTAAGAACCTTGCAATCAACCCGATTCGACAGCTGCGATTATCACTGAATGTGGTGCGTGATTTCGCCGATGCTGCTGGCATCGCCAATGTCAGTGGGTTTGCGCTTCAAGCGCGTTCAACGCTTGGAGCGATAGCGCGCCGCTCAGACCCCGCCAACGATCGGTCCGACGAGCGGGTGTCGTTGCCTCTGACGTCGGCGCCGCCCACACCTTGGAACGCGTCAGTGACCCCGGACCGTCGTTTCGCAATGCGTTCGACATCACTCGAGAACCTCAAACGACTCAAGGACGCCACCGGCGGCACGCTTAACGATGTCGTCATGGCTATCTGTACTGGTGCGCTGCGCGCCTACCTCATCGAAAACGATGCACTGCCCGACCGTCCGCTCCGGGCAATGGTGCCCGTCTCGATTCGAACCGGCGATGAAGAAGACCCGTGGACCAACCGTGTGTCTGCGATCGTTGCCGACCTCCCAACGAACTGCGCGGACCCGATTGAACGAGTAGCGCTGTGCCGCGAGGCAATGAATGTCGGCAAGCACCAATTTGACCTGATCCCGGCCGAAGCGCTGGGCCAAGCGACCGACTACACCTCACCGGTTGTGGCTGCGTCAGCGATCCGTCTCGTTTCGCGACTGAAGCTGGCTGACCGAGTAAACAGCCCTATCAACGTGGTGATCTCAAATGTCCCAGGACCTCGGCAGCCGCTCTACTTCGCCGGAGCGAAGCTCGATGCCTATATCCCCGTGTCGACAATTACTGACGGGGTGGGCCTCAACATCACCGTGCATTCCTACGCCAACCGGATGGACTTCGGACTCATCTCGGATCGACAGCTCATACCTGACCTGTGGCATCTCGTCGATCTCCACATCGCCGAAGTAGAACGTCTTTTCGAAGCGACTGGTGCTGAGTGGGCCGTGCCACAGCCCCCGCCACCAATGCGTCACGGTGGCGATGGCGTTACGCCCATAAAGCGCAGTGGTAGCGAGGGAAAAGAAGGCGTCGCAGCGAAGCGGGCAGTTTCCAAGCCGCAGACAGGGGTCCCGAAAAAAGCTGCTGTCAAGAAAGCTGCGGCGAGAAAAACCGTTACGAAAAAGAAGTGAAGGTTGCAATTTGGATGAATTCGGGTCTGGGTTGCGCTAGCGGCGGCCGGCATTGTTCGAAATATTCGACAGCTCGGCCGTCACACGTTCTACCGGCGCCGTAGATCGGTCTATCTCAAAGTCTCTCAGCGCTATAACTCGCAGCACGGGGATGGCCTAGGCGTCGCCGGCTGACCGCTACGACATCTTCCACTCAGATCGCGGGGTCCAGACCTGGCGCAACGGGTCGGTACTCATCTCAACCACGCGTAGGTCACCTGTGAACTCATAAGTTCCCTGGTAGCGGTCAAAGGCCACCGGGGTGCCCCAGCTCTTGCCAACGGCGAATCCCTCCTGCACCATCGAGTACCCCATCGGGGTGATTCGCATCCGCTCGTTTACGCCGACCTTCACGCCGTCCAGGGTCATTGTCGCACGGCCCCATCCCTGCTCGATCGGCTCGTAAATGACAGCAAGTTCGATCTCGCGCCCCGTCGGAAGTGGTTCGGCACTGACCACTTCGGTCATCTCGATCTTCAGCACGTTGTGGACATAGTGCGCCCGGCGATTTTGCACGAACAGTACCCAGCCAGCGAGTTCGCCTCCCTGCGAAACGAGTACTCCTTCATCGCTCGACTGCGCAGTGAGGCGCGCAGTTATCTTGTGCGGTGTGTTCAGAATGACAGGGAGTGACGGATTCGGGATTGGGGTGGTCCCGCAGTAGTAGCGGTACACCTCGCGGTCCTCGCTCGCTGTCGGACGAGTGGGATCAATAAAGCGTTCGCGGCCGCGATCGTCAAGTGGCAGCACGTTGTGCTTACGAGCCTCTTCCCACCACAAATCGATCAACTCAGTGAGCTTTTCGGGATGCTCGTTGGCGAGGTCATGAGCCTGGCTGTAGTCCTCATCCTGGTGATAAAGCTCCCACGGGTCGTCGGCCCAGTCCGTTCCGGGCTTGTGCCAGGTCACTGCCGTCCAACCCTCGTGCCAGATCGCACGGCTTCCCAGCATCTCGTAGTACTGCGTAGCCTTTACATTTGGAGCGTCGCCGTTCACAATAGTCGCCGCCAAGCTGACACCCTCGAGCGGTTGCTGATCGACACCGTTGACTCGCTGTGGGACAGGAAGCCCGGCCAGATCGAGCAGTGTCGGGAAAAGGTCGGTGATGTGGTGGTACTGATTTCGAATTGCCCCCCGATCCTCCGGATCAATTTGAGAGGGCCAGTGAATGATCAATGGGTCGGTGTTGCCGCCGCGATGGGTGTCTCGCTTCCAGCGTTGAAAGGGAGCATTGCCTGCTTGGCTCCAACCAATCGGGTAGTGCGGGTCCGTGTGGCGGCTGCCCATGTGGTCAATGTCGTCGACCATCTCGTCGACTTCCATGAACATGAGGTTTCGGAACCGCTCGGTGTTCGTCGTGCCGTGCTGACCGCCCTCTGATGACGCGCCGTTGTCGCTGAGAAAGATCACCGCAGTGTTTTCGAACACGCCGAGTTCGCGCAGCGCGTCCATCAACCGCCCGATCTGTGCGTCGGTGTGGTCGACAAATCCGCAGAAAGTCTCCTGGAGGCGTGCATAGAGTCGTTGCGCCTCAGGGTCAAGAGAATCCCACGCCGGAACCACACGGTTGCGCGGCGGGAGGTCGGTACCAGCTGGAATGATACCCATCTCAAGCTGACGTTCATATGTGGCCTGGCGGTGTACGTCCCAGCCATCATCAAATCGTCCGCCGTAGCGGGCGATGTATTCGGGTGGCGCGTGAAATGGACAGTGGGGTGCGCCGAAGGGGAGATACAAAAAGAACGGTCGCCCAGAGGCGACCTGCTGTTGGTCACGCAGCATTTTGATGGAAGCGTCGACGATGTCTTCGCTGACGTGGTAAGCGTTCGTTGACCCGTCCCGGTTTCGACGGCCTAGTGTCGGCGTCTCAATCCGATGGTTGTCGACGGTCATCATTGGGTGCCACTGATCGACTTCGCCAGGAAGAAATCCATAGAACCGCTCAAAACCGAGTCCGAGCGGCCACCGATCGAAGGGGCCAGCAGCGGTCTGTTCACTCGTCGGAGTAAGGTGCCATTTGCCGGCGCAGTAGGTGGAGTAGCCCGCTTGACGTAGCACCTCGGCGATCGACGCCGCAGACTTCGGTAGGAATGAGTTGGCGCCGGGGAAGCCGCTGGCCATCTCAGCTATCGTTGCGAAGCCAACCGAGTGATGGTTGCGGCCTGTCAGCAGTGCTGCACGACTCGGCGAGCACAACGCAGTGGTGTGGAAGTTGTTGTACCGCAGCCCGTTGGCCGCAAGTTCGGAGAGGTGCGGGGCCTCGATTGGGCCGCCGAAACTCGACAGCTGACCGAAGCCGAGGTCATCGACCATGATCAACACGATGTTTGGCGCACCTGTCGGCGGCCGGGCCGGTGGCGGCCAATCTGGTACTGACTCCGCGTAAGTGTCGGCGACCACGCCACCAAACCGAACCGGATCGGGTGGAAGGTGATCCGGCGGAGGGCTTGGTGTAAAACTCATTGCTCTAGCGTGACAGCTACTACGGTCACACGCCATGGTCCAACGGATCGCAATTAGGGGAACATGAGTGAAAAGACTGCAATAGCGGCACCACCACCATGGATGTCCGTACTGGAAGTTCGAGCTGTAAATGAACGCGCCTTAATGGCGGCGGCGCTTCCTCTGTTGCGCCGATTGCCCAAAGGTGATGGCCACCACGTAATCGTTTTTCCAGGATTCACCGCTGGCGATGGGTCGACGCGGCCTCTGCGCCGTTTGTTACGGGACCTCGGCTATCACTCCCACGGATGGCGCCTCGGTCAGAACTTGGGCCCGACCAACGAGATCCTTGGTGGCCTTGGCGACTTGCTCGAGCGAGTCCACCGCCAAGCGGGCGCTCCGGTCACACTCATCGGCTGGAGCCTCGGTGGTATCTACGCTCGAGAGCTGGCTCGCGCTGCGCCGCATGCCGTTCGCCAAGTGATTACTTTGGGATCGCCGATCCAAATGATAGAAATCGACTCGTCGGGTGCCGAGCTAATTTGGAAGCGGCTTCGTCCGCTGCATTCGCCGACGTTCACGCGCGATGTTCGAGCAGCATTTCGCCCTCACCTTGAGGTCCCTGCAACGTCGGTCTACTCAAGGACCGATGGAGTTGTGAATTGGCAATCGTCGCTGGTTCGTAAGACTGCGACCACCGAGAACATCCGGGTCCTTGGGAGCCACATCGGGCTCGGATTTAATATTTCAGCGATTTACGCGATCGCAGACCGGCTCGCGCAGCCTGCAGGGTCTTGGCGGTCCTTCAGGGCGCCGTTTCTGCTGCGTGGCTTCTATCTGCCGGCAGACGATCTTGACCCGACGCGGCTGCCGGGAAGGGCTGCCTGACGACCTGTCTGGAGTCGCTCCAGTGCAACGAGTTGTCGACACAGGAAGCCGGGTCCGAGATGATCCAGCAGCTGATGGGATTCGACCCCAATCAAATGTTCAAAATGGGCCAGGTGCCCCACGATGGCGTCACCTCCAGCGAACTTGAAAGCCTGAGAGGGGATCATGGATCAATACCCTCTCTCAGGCGTCGTGCAGGACGGGGCGACGCTTTAATGTTATAACGACCACCGTTGTGAGGAGCTCTGTGATGACCGCAAAGATCAAGATACTGACGGCCCTGGTTCTCATCGCCGTCGCAGCCGCATGCGGCGGAAGCGACCATGCCGACGGCGGCGCCGGTGAACCCTTTGTCGAAGACATCAAGAACCTCGACGACGAGCGCAGCCTGCCACCGATTCCACTGGAATGCTTCGATAGCCAGGAAGCATTCGAGCAATGCGACGACGATGGCCTCCTCCCAGATGAATGCTTCGACGTTGAGGGTTTCATCCTTCCCGAGTGCGACCCCACTGAGGAGCAGGGGGCTGAATCATCCGAGGTGGCCGACGACGACGGAGACATCGAGCCCGGGCCGGAGGTCATCTCGAGCGGCTTCGATCCGTCCGTTGATGCATTCGGATTCGAGAACTACGGCGGCGAGCCGGGCACTGTCAATTTGACCACTGTGGAGATGCAGCGGATGTACGGCGATGAGGTTTGCGCGAACCTGGCCAACGGGTGCACGCTGTCGCCTCCCGCTCGCCAGTGGATGGAGCAAATGAACAAGGCAATGGCAGGCGGCCATTGCGAAGGCATGGCCGTTCTCAGTTCACTGTTCTACTACGGGGAATCATCGCCGAGTGCCTTTGGCGCCGATGCGACAGCCGACCTGGAGTTTCCGGGCAACGATGCGCTCCAGCGCGAGATCGCATACTGGTTCGCAACGCAGGCAACGTACCCCGGTGGCGCGGCGAAGGTGAACGAGTCGCCGAGTGCGATCGTCGACACGCTCATCGAAACTTTCGGTCGGGGCACCAACGCCGAGGAGTTCTGGGCGATGGGCATCTACCAACCGGACTTCTCGGGCGGTCACGCGATCACGCCGTTCGCCGTCGAAGATCGCGGTGGCGGAATCGTCGACGTCTTGGTCTACGACAACAACTTCCCGAGCGAGACGCGGGTGCTCACCGTTGACCGGGACTCCGACTCGTGGCAGTACCAAGCGTCGATCAACCCCGACGAGCCATCGAGCTTGTACGAAGGGGATGCCTCGACCAAGACGCTCGAGATCGTCGCCATCACCCCGCGGCTCGGTGTCCAAGAAGGCCCATTCGAAGAGGGCGACGGCCCTGTCGGCTACGCCCCGGTGGTCGG
>Ga0213861_10003656_pt1 | contig 12691 bp, 12 predicted proteins | sample PICome_4_FD_160110 | JGI IMG/M metagenome (GOLD analysis project Ga0213861, IMG submission 160110) | Coastal seawater microbial communities near Pivers Island, North Carolina, United States - PICO131 | ecosystem: Environmental > Aquatic > Marine > Coastal | place: USA: North Carolina...
TTCTGATGACGGTGTAATAGGAATCATTACGGATGTGTCTCATCATTACTCAATTGTTATGACAGTGCTAACAGAGAAATCGAGCACGAACGTTAAACTACTCAAGAATAATGAATATTGGTTTTTGACATGGGACGGATTGGATAGCGACTTTGCCCAAATTGATGATGTAAAGCGGGACATTCCAATTGAAATTGGAGATGATGTTGTTACTCGAGGAGGCGGAACACAATTTCCAGAAGGAATTCCTGTTGGAACGATTGACGAAATTATTTCAAAAGATGGTGAACAAACCATGGGATTAAATATCAAATTGAATGTAAATTATAATGCGGTTTACCATGTTTACGTCATTAAGAATATGATGAAAGATGAACAGTTAAACCTTGAAAGTCCTTACCTAGAAGATGAATAATGCATGGGTTAAATATGGTTCTTATTTTGTCTTAATTGTACTCATTCAGGGGTTGGTGGTTAATAATATTGAAATGAGCATATACGTTAATCCAATGATCTATCCGGTCATGATTATAATGCTGCCTTTTGAGTTCAATATTTTATTAACCATGCTGGTGGCTTTTGTTTTAGGTATTTCTGTGGATGCTTTCAGTAATACCTTTGGCTTAAACGCATCAGCAGCTATGGTTATAGGTTATTTGCGTCCAACGGTTTTAAACATTATAAAGCCCAGAGATGGTTATGATCCTGTTTTATTGCCTTCCATCCATGACATGGGTAAATTGTGGTTTTTAGCCTATGCTACCGTTTTGATATTTATCCATCACCTTTGGTTTTTCATTATTGAGGTATTGCGTTTTGATCAAATTGGACAAATTTTATTGAAGACGCTCTTTAGCCTAACCTTCTCCTTATTCCTTATTATGTTATTCCAATATATATTCTATAAGCCCTCGAAGAAATGAAGTTATTTACAGTCGACTCTTTAAATTAAAAAATGAATCTCTATTCGCTTAATATCGTTATTTTCTCAGACCTTAGCTATGGCTTTGCTGTTATAAAATGCCTTATTCTGCAACTAAATCTGTCATTTTCATTGTTAAATTTCAACTTTAAACAACTTAAATGAGAAACACAGACAGCCGAAAATATGTCATTGCGCTGATTTTTGCGATAATTCCGCTCATTTTTATTGTGCGTCTTTTTTATATGCAGGTTGTAGATGATCAATGGAAAGAAAGGGCAGCAACTATTTCTGAAAACAAAATTTTAACTTATCCTGCTCGAGGCATTGTATATGATCGAAATGGCGAAAAAATTATTTCGAACGAAGTTTATTATGACATTCATATCATTCCGCGCCAAGCAAAAAACACCGACAGTGTTGCGCTCGTTGAACTGCTTGGAATAACCATGGAAAATTATTCCGCAAAAATGGCAAAGGCCATAGATTATTCCTCTAAAAAACCTTCAGAAATAGTTCGCCAAATTCCACCAAATGAGTTTGCTCAAATTGCGCCAGAACTCTATAAGTATCCCGGATTTTTTGAAGTAGCGCGTACTTTAAGAGTTTATCCAAAAAAAATTGCTGCCCATGTTTTGGGTTATATGAATGAAGCAAGTCCAGCTGATATTGAAAAGGACCCTTATTATAAACCGGGTGACTATATTGGCCGAACAGGAATTGAACGCATGTATGAAGAGCAGCTACGTGGACAAAGAGGCGTCAAGTATTATTTGCAAGATGCTATTGGAATGCAAACAGGTGAGTATGAAAATGGTGATTATGATACCACAGCACGCCAAGGTAAAAATATAACACTTTCTATCGATTGGGAACTGCAGGAATATGGTGAAAAATTAATGCAGAATAAACTGGGCAGTATCGTTGCAATTGAGCCTTCTACCGGTGAAATCTTAGCCATGGTTTCAGCACCAACTTATGATCCAAATTTATTGGTTGGACGACATTTAGGCGTAAATTATGGCCGTTTACAAGAAGACACCCTTTTACCCTTACAAAACCGCTCCATCAACTCGGCATATATGCCTGGATCGATTTTTAAAACAGTGATGGCGCTCATTGGAATGCAAGAGGGTGTTATTACGGAAAACTCAAGTTTTCCGTGCAATAAATCATTATTGGGTTGCCATAATCACCCTACCGCGCAAGGTGTTTCTGACGGTGTAAAAATGTCATGTAACCCCTATTTTGTTCAGCTTGCCCGGCGAATTATTCAGCAAGGAAAAGACCCTAGCGTTTTTAAAGATGCCGCAATCGGACTAGATATTTGGGCGGAATATGTCCGCAGTTTTGGAATCGGTGTGGATTTAAAAACAGATTTTCCAACGAACGTTCACGGCAATGTTCCCGATACAGATTATTACAATGAGCGTTTAAATTTTAGGTGGGCTTTTAGCACCATCCAGTCTATTGCAATTGGACAGGGCGAGGTTTTAATTACCCCAATGGAAATGGCAAACTTGGCGGCAATTATCTCCAATCGCGGACATTATTATTACCCTCATTTTATCAAAGATATTGAAGGGTCTGAGGTTCCAGAGATGTATTTGACACCAAATTATACAATGGTCGATTCGCAATATTTTGAGCCTGTTGTTGATGGCATGTGGCGTGTTGTGCATGAAAGCGGCGGAACAGCTCGCCGTGCAAGAATTGATAGCATTGCGGTATGTGGTAAAACAGGAACGGTTGAGAACTTTAAAAAAATAAATGGGAAGGTATATCAATTGACTGACCACTCTAACTTCATGGCTTTTGCTCCTCGAGAAAATCCGCAAATTGCAATTTCAGTATTCATTGAGAATACGGGGTTTGGCGGAACATGGTCAGCGCCAGTAGCGGCATTAATGATTGAAAAATATATTAATCGAACCATAGCCGATACAGCAAAAGAAAACCGGATTTTTAACGCGAATTTAATTCCTGATATAGACGACATTATCCGTAAATGAGAACCCAGGAAAACAAAATATTTAAGAATATTGATTGGGCCCTTTTTGGCGTTTATTTGGTCTTGGTATTGCTGGGAATAAGCAATATTTACTCTTCCGTTTATGATCCAGATAAACCCAATTTGTTTGACCTAGACACCGAGCAAGGTAAACAAATTATGTGGCTTGGTGTTGCGTTGTTTTTGGGACTAATTGTCTTCTTTTTAGAATCCAATTTTATCCGGAAATATGCCTATTGGTTTTATGGTTTTACAGTGTTGCTTTTGGTCGGTGTACTTTTTATGGCACCAATTAATGGTGCAAGATCTTGGTTTGGGTTTGGTGGAATTAGTATTCAACCATCAGAGTTCGCCAAAATAGGAGTAGCGCTAGCGTTGGCCCGATTTATCGATCAAAATAGTAGTTCAAAAGAACGTAAAAAACTGGGTAAAAACTCGGGTATTTCAGGCCTTTGGGGAATTGTTCCATTTATTGCGAAAAACAAATCGACGGCACTAATACTAGCCATCCCAAGTGCACTTGTTTTATTGCAACCTGATGCCGGCACCTTTATCATATTTACTTCATTTCTTTTGGTGCTTTACCGGGAAGGATATGCTGGTAACATTTTGCTCTTTTTAGTCATCTCAGTTATAATTGCTGTACTCACTTTATTAGTAGCTGATTCTAACTTTATGTTGCCTTTTACCAAAATGCAACTCTCTGGTAAAACAGGAATTATTATCGCTTTGGTTTTGATTACTGGAGTTTTTGCTTTTGTCATAAAATCATTTGTGATGAAACGGAATCGTAAATCCCTTTACCGTTCTGTCTTTGGAAGTTTTATTGTGGCCGTTTTGTTCGTTAATTTTGTGGAAATAGGCTACACTAATATTTTACAGTCGCACCAAAAAGAGCGAATTGATTTGCTACTGGGTAAAATTGACGACCCAGACGGAAAAGGTTATAATATCAACCGAGCTAAAGCCGCAATTGGTTCTGGAGGATTTATTGGTAAAGGATATCAATCAGCTACATTAGCCAATGCAAGTCAGCGCCACGTGCCCATGCAAAGTACAGACTTTATTTTCTGCACATGGTCGGAAGAGCGCGGTTTTCTAGGCTCGTTGTTCTTAATAGGACTATACACCTTTTTACTTTTTAAAATGGTGGTGATAGCCGAGCGCCAGCGGTCGGTCTTTACCCGCGTATATGCTTACTGTGTGGCCAGTATATTCTTTTACCATTTTATGATTAATGTGGGCATGGCTATTGGCTTGGCACCCGTAATTGGAATTCCCTTGCCATTTTTTAGTTACGGCGGTTCTTCCATGATGTCATTTTCAGTTTTGATTTTTATTTTACTTAAATTGGACTCAGAACGTAAAATTGTGTTGCAATAGTTATGCTGAAAAACATTTCGCCTTTAGGTCAAGTATTTTTATTTATATTCCTTGTTTTTATTTGTGGAATGATGGGCAGTTCAATACTTGGTTTGGCGCTTATGCCCACCGTAAGTGAGGACATGCTTATAAATCTTGACATGTCGGATGCAAGAATCATATTGGTGCTTAATTTATTTAGTCAAGTTTTTTCATTCTTAGTTGCATTTCTAGTGTATTTACGAATAACCGGTGAGCGCTTTTCTGATCTTATCCAAATTCAAAAAATTCAGCTAAAACCTCTGTTAATCACGCTCACGCTTTTAGTCATCTGTTTTATCGCATTTCCAATATTCGAATTATTAAATGAACCACTCCGACAAATATTACCGAATGATGTTTTAGCCCAAGAAATCCGTATTAACGAACAAAATGAGGCGCTTTTTTTTCAATCAGATCCTATCCAGTTTGCATTTTCTCTGGTTGTTGTTGCCTTGCTTCCCGCTATTTTCGAAGAACTCGTTTTTAGAGGATTTTTGATTAAAAAAATGATGCAGTCCGGCATGTCAGATTATGGCGCCGTATTAATGAGTGCCGTTATTTTCTCAATTACCCATTTTCAACCCATGAAGTTTTTAGCCATGTTTACATTAGGCGCCATTTTCGGATTCCTTTACATCAAATATCGCAATATTAAATATTCAATGATCCTGCATTTTCTATTCAATGGCACACAAATAGCAATGGCATTTTTGGCAGGTTCTGGACTTCCATATATCGACATTTAAAAACATTAAATATGCGGACCATAGTCAGCTCCATTTTACTTTTCTCCCTCATTGCTTGCACGAGTCATCAGGACGAGGACAAATGGTTACCCGAATCAACAGAAAGTGATTTAGAATTAGACCCGGCCAATTATAACGTGGCGTTTCTGATTATGGATGGCGTTTTTAATACAGAATTGACGGCGCCCTACGATATTTTTCACCACACCGTTTTTCGCGATAGCATTAAACCCATGAATGTGTTTACAGTCGCCAATACAAAAACCCCGATCAAAAGTTTTGAGGGGCTCAATATTTTACCCGATTTTGACTATTTGAAAGACTATTTGCCATCAATAGATATTTTAGTTATTCCAAGCGCCGAGCATCATTTAGACAGTGATTTAGAAGACTCACTCATGCTTGACTTTGTGCGCAACACCTCCCAAGATGCTATGTACGTTACCTCGCATTGTGACGGCGCTTTCGTTTTAGCAAAAGCCGGACTTTTAAATGATGTGGCTTGCACTACCTTTCCATCTGATGTGCAAGCCATGCGCAATATGTTTCCCGAACTTGATGTGCGTGATAGCGTTTTATTTATACATGATGGCAAATTTATTACCTCGGCGGGGGGCGCCAAAAGTTTTGAAGCCGCACTTTACCTTTGTGAAATCATGTATGGCAAAAAAAATGCAGAGGATTTGGCAAGTGGATTAGTAATTGATTGGGATTTGGAAACTGTTCCGCATATTGTTATTGATTAATATGGGAAATCATACCGCTAAAAAAGATCTTATCGACTTGTTCCTCCCTGTTTTAGAAAAATTCAATCTAGGCCTTCAAACTAAATGTCCAACTTTTGCAATTAGGGCAGGAGAATGTTCTATTGGTAGCCTGACGAAATATCAAGCCCATATGGTTTATGTTAAGTGTTGCAGGTTAAGTAATATCAAAGACGAGCCCAATTGTCTATCATTAGAAATTACAGTAAGAGCCTTAAACACAAATAACCCTATTCTTTGCATGCTTGATGTTGGTTGGGGTGGAGATGGAATTCCGCCTGAACAAGAAGATTTATACTTGCTAAACGAAGAGATTCCTTGGGGAAATCTTGCCATAAAAAAGATAGAGAATTCCCTGACACAACTTAAAAATCATTTCGATTTATGCATAAAAGCATGGCAAGATAAATATCCTTTAGAAACATAAGTTAGTTGGCGTTTCTAATTAAAAAACCCAACTTCCTTACCTATTCTATCGTCTTTAGAGAAACCGCCCATTGATATGAAACCTGTTCTCACATTTTTAATTCTACTACTCTTGTCTTCCCAATATGCTTTTTCTCAAATTGGGGTTAATATTGGTTTGCCTGAGCGCGGCGGAACTTATATCAATTTAGCAAAAGAAAATTATAGGTGGAATAATTTGGCGACCGCCACACCAGTAAATTCAGGTGAAATAGATGGTGATGGATGGCCAATAATTAATGTAGAATATATCGTTGACTTTAGACCAGTTGCCGAGTGGGGAGGGTTCATTGATGACCCAGAAGTTTACCGTTTAGATGTGAGTGGAACTTGGAAATGTTCATTTAATGGTCAGGCAGATATAGCTGCTTATGGCGGAACAATTGCAAGCGCTACTTATGACTTGCCAAGTAATACTACAACTTTTGATTTTTAGTTGCTCCAGGGAGTGATGGTTTGTTTTTTATCCAATTCGATAATACACAACGCACAGATTCTGATCCTGTAAACACTGGCTTTACAAATTTTAAAATGCTGCGTCCAGGGTATGATAATGATGACCCCCTCTTTCACACCGCATTTTTAGATTTATTCGATTTGATTGACTTTACTGCCATTCGGTATATGGTTTATACAAATACGAATGGAAGCGATCCTATTTATCCTGCAGAACAAGATTGGGCAGATCGTAAATTACCCACTGATGCTTCTCAAACCAAAATGAACGCGCTTAACAAACGAGACGGCGCCTGTTGGGAGCATGTAATTGAAATTGCGAATCGAACCGAAACCGACACTTGGATTAATGTACCAATTTCCGCAAGTGCTGAATATATCACTGAACTGGCAGAGCTTTTAAAAACCGATCTAAACCCAGACCAAATAATATATGTGGAAAGCAGCAATGAAGTTTGGAACACAGCCCCTGGCTTTGAACAAAGCGATTATAATGAGGCTGAAGCTGCAGACCTAGGAATTAGCGTAATTGGAAATCACGCAAGACGTACCATTGAAATTGCTCAAATTTTTGAATCCGTTTTTGGAATAGGTAATTTAAATAACCGTGTTCAGGTTGTATTGTGTAGCCATAAACCCATGTTGCAATGGTGGGTTAAACCAATGCTTGAATATATTGATGAAAATTTTGGAGCACCCTCTAATTATATCGCTGCAATAAGTTGTCAAACCTACTTTTCAGGAGGTGAAGATGACGGTGAAAGTGTATCAGATATTTTAACTGATTGCCACACTTCAATAACGAATCAAATAGATGATGGCGGTGTTGACCTTGCGGGTAGAAAACAATGGATAGAGTTTGCCAACGATTGGAATCTAATGCATGGCTTTACTTCTTACGAAGGCGGACCTGACCATGGTGGTGGTGGAATTGTCAATATTGAAAATCGGATTTTGGCTGAGCCCACCACTGGAATGTGCGAAGAAATGCGTTATAACTTAGATGAAGGGTTTTTACAATTGGGCGGAAAATTATCCATGCAATTCACGTTGACAAGCAGCTATAACCACTACGGATGCTGGGGGCTTACAGATGATGTTAATAATCCAGATCGAAATTATAAATTCCAATGTATTAAAGATTTGTTAGAGACATAACCTTTAAATATAATGGAAGAAGAGATTCAAGAACAAATTTTAGTATACCCCAACCCTAGTCAATCGTCAGTTACTTTTTCCTTTGCATTGCAACAAAAAGGAGACGTTTCATTTTTGATTTTTGACATGACCGGAAGACTGGTGAAAACGATTGCAAAATTTGAGTTAAATAAGGGTTCAAATACAATACAGTATGACCATGAGAATTTAACAAATGGATTATACTATTTCACTTTTCAATCAGGCTTGCAAACCGCGAATGGTTCCTTTGTTGTCAATTAACGCTATTCATTTTATAACACCGTTTTAGAAGCCAACAAAAAAGGGATCTACCCTTTCGAATAAACCCCTCTATAGTTCAGGTTATTTAACAACAGCTATTGGTTGTTTCGCAAGTACACGTGCAATTATTGTTTTCATCACAGGTACAAGTACAGTTACAATTTTTCATCTTTTTTAAAAATTAAGTGATACATTCATTTGTCACTCTTACAGACGGGGAACTTTAAAAAAGACGCAAATTTATCTAACAATCACAGTCTTTTTCATCCGAATTAAGCACATTGCCATACTTGTCCGTTTCTATAGAACAGCAAGCTACAAATAGCTTTTTAAGTTTTTCCTTGGCACGTTGTTATCGTGATTTAACAGCAGAATAGCCTAAGTCAAATTTCTCGGCGTACTGCTTTTGACTTAAGGAACCAAATGCCGTTTGATTCAATAAATCTTGATCCTTAGGATCAAGCTCTTCAACGAAAGATTTTAAACAACTACTTAAATCCTTTGTGGCAACTTCTGATTCTTCAGGAAAATTTTCTTCAATCTGATCTTGGTATACTACCTATTTCTTTTTCCGATAATAATCAATAATAGTATTGCGCGTTATGCGATAAATCCAGCTCACCAAATTTGCTCCTTCACCCAAAGAATTAAGATTAGTATGAATTTTGATAAATACCTCTTGTAAAAGATCTTCTGCCAGCTCTTGATTATGAATGCGCGATTTGATGAAACCAAATAGTTCACCTTTAAAATCGTTCCAAACATTTTCTATTGTCATTGTTTTCTTTTATAAGACGTATAAAATATAAAAAGACGCAAAAAAGCAGTGCAATTCTTTATCTTCGTAATATGCAAATTAATCAATTCATAGCAAATTCACTTAAACAGGGTTTTAGTTTAGTGATGTGTTTTATGGCATTCACACTAAGCGCGCAAGAGGAGGAGACCTTATCTTTTGGTGTTGGAGAAGGCACTATTACAGAAGGGCCTAGCATGGACGGGATTGCATTACCGTTTGACTTTGCCGATATAGTAATTAAAGACGGGCTATACGGATTTGAAAACAATGATTCTATTTTTGACCTTGGTGTTTATCAAAGAATAGAAGATTTTACAGACAATACATATCTCATTTATAAAGCGGGTAAATACGGACTAGCCAATGAACAAGGTAAGTTATTTGTTGATCCAATTTATGATTCCATACGGATGGACTCCTATTATTTCTCATCCGCGTTTTATGTTGAAAAGAAAAATAAGCACGGTGCTTTAAATGATTCTGGCGCCGTAATTTTACCTTTAAACTATAGCCATCTTCATTATGCAAACAATGTGAGTAAATTGTTTCTTGCGGAAGATAAGTCGGGCCGAATTAGTTTGTTGGGCGGTATTAAACCAAAGAAAATTGAAGTTGATGGCGCCGTCTTTTATGAAAACCTTGCCATTTTTAAGAGAGACGGGAAATTTGGAGTAATACATGACGGTAAAATAACGGTACCATCAATATATGACTCTATCTATTCTGAAACAATATCGAAAAGCCCTTCTGCAATCGAAGCAGCACCGCACTTTAAAAACGGGGGTCATAACACAATCCCCGAATTAATCATTATTAAAGATGGTAAAAAGGGAATCATAAAGCCCAATGATGAGGTGGTTTTTCCAACCCAATTTGACCTAATTAAATACAGTCGAAAAAAGTATTACTTAGTAAAAAAGGGAGATAAAGTAGGCGCATATGTTGTGAAAAATGACTTTAAAATTCCAGTAGAATTTGAACACATTACCCCCCAATTAGCCGGTTATTTTACCGTGACAAAAGATGGGAAACATGGTTTAATTAAATTGAGCGGAGAAGCTGTTTTTCCGTGTGAATATGATAAAATAAAAACCTACTATTATGATCAAATAATGGTTACAAAACAAGGTAAACAAGGATTGTATGATAAGGATGGAAAAGAAATATTACCCATCAAATATGACGAAATAGATCGATTGCGCAAAGATCCTGATCTAACAACCTATTATTTGGTAAAAGAAAATGGCCGTGCGGGAATTATCACGCCAGCGTCTACAATAGTTCCCATAAAATTTGATCACGTTTATGAAAGAAACGATTTTTTCATTGTGACGCTAGCTGATTTAGTTGGGCTTTATAATTTAAAAGGCGAGGAATTCCTTCCACCGAGTTATAATCAAATTTATCACACAGTGAATAAAGGCACCAATATCATGGTGGCCGAAAAGGACGGAAAATTAGGCATAATTGATCGCCAAGGAAATCAACACTTAATGGGTGGGTTAAACGCAATTCATTATATCCGAAACAGTGAAAACTTAAACAGCCCATCCACTCCTAATAAGTCTGAATCATTTTTGAGAGTCCAAAATGAAATGGGGAAGTGGGGAGTTTTTGATGAATTCAACCCCGCTTTAATAACTCCGATTGTATATGATAGAATTGTTCAAAAATTAGACCTCACCAAATTCAGTTATTTCATTGTTGAAAAAGACAAAAAAATGGGTGTTATCAATTCAAAAAACGAAATGTTAATTCCAATTAAATATGACGAATTAAACTTCAATTTCATGCGTCCGCCATTTACAGATACCCAAGCGGAAGTGAAAATTGTAGCCAAGCTGAAAAAGAACTATGGTTTAATTGACCTAAAAGAAAACATCTTGGTTCCATTTGAATACAATTGCCTTGCTAAAATTAGTTTTTCGGACCTTTATAAAGCCAAGAAAAAATCTGGTTATTCTATCATCAACAGTAAAAACGAAGTGATTCTTGAGGGACCATTGTGCCAGGTTGGAGATTTCGACAATGGTATTGCTTTAACCTTTAAGGAGGATAAAATGCGTGTAATAAACGAAAACTGTCAAATCATTGCTGAAGCAAAACCTATGACTTATCACAAAGGCTTTAGGAGCTTTCAGGCGCTGAAAAACGACCTCGTTAATTGTTTAAATAGTAAAGAGGACGCTGACTTAATGGATTTTGCAATAAAAATTAGCCCCAGCGAACACATTCTCTTTCTTTTCTCTAAGCTTACGCACACTTATGCCTATCTTGAATATCTCTCTCCTAGCACAATTAGCAAACGTTATTACGAGGTGCTATTGCAAATTAAATGGCAATGGAACAAGTCTAACTACGACCATAACAAACTAATTGGAGTTGAAGACTATACTATTTTTGAAGGCCGAGTTTTTACAAACCAACGCACAGAAGAGCCCACATTTGGTATGCGAGAATTAGAATGGATTTTGAGAGATGCTGTCCGAATGGATGGATTTTGGGTAAGCACATTCTTTTTAAAACACCGTTTTAAATAAAAATTAGGAATTAGTTTCCCCTTTGGCTACTGATTAATATAATCCTCTTCTACCAACGCTTCATTCCTAAAACGCAAGAACAATTGGATCAAAGCAATCACATCTTTCTGGCAATACACCACAATCCGCTCCAAATCATTTTCCTCATAATAGACGCGCGCCACGTCAGCTCCTGTTATGTCGTCTTTTGGCGTCGGAACATTAAAAATATGGCACAATAAACTCATGGAGGTATAATGTTTATAATCGCCGAATTTCCATAATTCCATGGTGTCTAAATGATTAATTTCCCATGGTTTTTTACCGGCGATATCCAATGCCGTGGGTAAATCAATCCCATGAATTAACATTCTGCGCGCCATAAACGGAAAATCAAACTCCTTGGCGTTGTGACCACATAAAATATGATGCGGTCCACCATAACGTTCATTGATCATTTGGGCAAACTCTAACAATAGCTGCTTTTCATCATCCCCTGCAAATGACTTCATACGTATGCTTTTACCGTGTGATGTGTGATGTACAATTCCGCATGAAATGCACACAATTTTCCCAAATTCCGCGAAGATTCCTGCCCGTTCATAAACTTCTTCGTTTGATAATTCGTCGCGTTCTTGAATGTATTTGTTTTTGTGTAAATATAACTTGGCGGTTTTTGAGTCAAGTTCACTGAAATTATAGACTTGTGGCACTGTTTCAATATCTAAAAACAGGACCTTTTCTAGACTTACTTTTTTTAATTGCATGGGTAATTGTGTTTTGTTAAGGCAATTTAGTGAAAAATATTACTTGGGTAGAATTTATTGATAATGGATAAAGAGTATTGTTCAGGATAATCAAGAATTATTTATCTGACAATTAGAAATTCGCTATAAATTGGATTATCCAAGTAAAGTGGATAATCCCTTGACTGATCTTTGAAGCTTATTTTGTCTTTATCAATTTTGACAAGGGTATCGAAATCTTCACTTACAATGCTAAAATTATTTGCCTCATCATAAATCACGTTGTATTTATTTGACCTTAAACTTTTTGATAATAATCCTAAGTCTGTCCGCTCGCTATGAATAATAATGCTCTGAACAAAATCATTGATGGAATGGTCTCCAAAAAAGGCTATTGATTGCAAAATCCCTTTCCTTGA
>Ga0213861_10003658_pt1 | contig 12686 bp, 9 predicted proteins | sample PICome_4_FD_160110 | JGI IMG/M metagenome (GOLD analysis project Ga0213861, IMG submission 160110) | Coastal seawater microbial communities near Pivers Island, North Carolina, United States - PICO131 | ecosystem: Environmental > Aquatic > Marine > Coastal | place: USA: North Carolina | collected...
GAATTGGATTGGGGAAGACTGAGGCCGACTCAGTACCATTAATCCACTGCTCAAAAATACCTTGACAAGGACTATCCGTTTTTATTACCAATCGATTTATTTTTTGGGTAAGGGGTAAAGTCAATTGTTTTTGATCCGTTTGATAAAAAGGTTGATCATTCAAAGCAATCCAATATCGACTGCTCCCACTTAAATCGATATCCAACAAAGAAGTTCCTTGATTAAAAAAGGTTAAAACCTCCAAAGGCTCTGGACTAGAAATTTGAGTTTGGAAGCAGTATTCATAGTCTGGGAAATCCTCTACATAAATACATATGGAATACAATCCTTGGGCAAGATTAGAAACCGAATTTCCAAAAGCTGTAAAATTGAGTGTTTTTTGATAGCCGGTATCTGAATTAATTATGGCTTTATAGCTAAAATCCGCCAATGCACTAAATCGTAAACCTCCATTGGATTTGTCTGGACAACTGGCGTCATTTTTTGAAATCGTAATATTTTGTGAGGAAAATAAATCGCAAACATCTCCTATCCCGTTATTATCTATATCGGATTGATCTTGATTGGTGATCTCAGGACAATTATCCAATTCATCCACTATGGTATCTTGATCTTGATTGGGCAGGGTCTTCCCCTCTAAGCAGAATGATATTTTAAACGCCAAAAGTCGTCCAGTATCCTCCATGTATCGATCCTCAACGATAAGTTTCCAACTACCCGCAGAGGAAGTCCCGTAAAGGCTTTGAATACTTTGAAGGGGTTTAAAACTTCCTGTAAAGGGAGGGCTTGCATTGTCTATTGTTACAGTTGCCTCTTCATCAAAAACTGTATTTGTGTAATCTTGACCATCGCCTCCTAGTTCACTTGTCAACAAATAGCGACTTCCTTCGGGTGCTTCCAGATACAAAGCGATGTCTTCGATATAGGGATGTTCTATATCGACAAATATATCGAGATCAAGTATCTTCAAATCGTAATTGACCTCTATAGAACTTATGATGGTGCCAAAAGAAGTATTCGTTGCATCTATCGTTACTTTGGGAAGATTACTTGCCCGAACATCTACACAAGTCACACTATTGGTTGTGAAGGAAAAGGGATTTGCAAATTCCGATGCTCCACAACCATTTTCACCCTTTACCCTCCAAAAATAAGTTTGAGAGGCTTCCAGTTCAGCGAGTTGAAGTTGGCTTTGAACGGAAGTTGATTCTAAAACAACATTCTCAAAGTTAGCATCTAGCGCTAACTGTACAGTAGATGTGTCAATATTCTGAGAGCTTTCCCAGCTCAAAAGAGGTCTTAAACTTTGTTCCACAGAGTCATCCGAGGGAAAAAGCATCGCCGGTGGAGTTTGTATGCTCCCACGATACTTTAATCTGACACTGAAGGGTTCGTTTGTAGAGCCAAAAATGGCCTTTAAAGAAAAAAGGTAATCTTGATAGGGAATTCCATTTAATCCGCTGAAAATAATAGTTCCAGAGTCCTCAGAATTAGAAAAAGTGGATTTAGAAACTGCTGCCTGAATACCTTCTGGCAATTCCTCTAGCTCTAAAGAAAAAGAAGCCTCAAAGTTTGCTTTTCTTTCAATAGTAAAGTCAAATTGAACACTATCCGAATCACAAATTTCCTGCTCATATTTTTCAAAATTGAGGATAAGATCCCGAGATTCAATTGAAAAATCGACAGAATTGATTGCAAAGAAAATTCCGCCTTTCGCTTTAACTTTAATTCGAGCATTCGTAGTATCAATGTTATTAGGAACAAAAACTTCTGCTTTTCCAATATTGTCTGTACTTTCCGTGAGTTGGATTGGAAAGGTTTTTCCACCGTCAGTAGAAAGTGAAATTTCCACAGCATCAATACGAAAGGGTGGTGCATTGGTTTCCGCTACATTCCATTCTATTGTCTGATACGATCCTCCTTTCCAAACCAGAGAGGGACTTTCCTGAGATAGAATGTAAAAAGGACTGGTTGTAGGAACCACAGTAAGCTCCAAGTAGTCTTGTGCCACTTGAACATAGTCGTCTAGATTTTTTCTCACACTTAATCCCCATTTCATTTTTCTACCGACCAAGGAAACGGTTTCCCAAGAATCACCAACACGGGGTTTTACTTGAATTAATGAATTAGAAAGAATTTGATTCAAATTAGGAATACTTCTGTTGGGAACACTTGTTGGAGGAAGTGAACGCGTCATACTTCCTAAAGCATTATACGGACCAAAATTATCAGAAGTGATTTCCCCACTGTCCAACTGTTCCCAACAATAGGTAATATTCTCACCCTCCAAAGCCGGGATGGATAGTTCGTAAGGTGTCCCAATGGGAATGAGTTGGTTTGGACCTGCATCAATAGAAAAAGTATCTTGAAAAATTGTTTCTGAAGTCCCACAGCTAAGTTGATCTACTACATTCCTAATGTTTTGAATACTATAATAATGAAAATACGGATCCCCGTGCAGTTGAACATCATCCATTACCGTAATCCCAGCATAAGCCATAATCGTCGATCCACTTCCTGGCTCAGCATTAAATCCTCTGCCTTCATTTTGAAAAGAAAAAGTATGGTATGCTCCAAATTGATGACCGATTTCATGACCAGCATAATCTAAATCAAAATAATCGTTTCGAAATTCACCTCCATAGGTGTCTTCGAAGGGATGCGTTGAAAAACCTTGTCCTTTTTGATTTGTTTGACAAACACATCCAATGCAACCCGCATCACCGTTCGGTTCACCGTAGTCGAATAAATGTCCGACATCATAGGCCTCATCTCCGAGTACCTCATCTAAAGTCTCCTGTAACTCGGCTTGTACATCCTCTGAAAACGGATCATTTTCTGCATCTTCATACATCAAAGAAGCGTCTGAAACCAATTCCAAACGAACACCTACTTCATCTTCAAAGACTTGACTAATTCGATTCAATGAACTCACTACTGCACCAAAGGCATCCTCTGCATTACTCCCGTTACTGAAATCATTATCCCCCCAAAAATTGGTGTACTCTGCCGTTCCAGCTATTGCAATTCTGAAAGTCCTTAATTCAGAAAAAACTGGAGTGGATTTTTGTGTTATTCTTTCTCCCTTAGTCTGATTGGTTTGAAGTATTGTTTTACAGTAAAAATCTAGGGCTTTGTCGTTTTTGATTTTCTGATAAACAAAATGAACCTTCTTTTTGCCTTTAACCGGTTGGATAAACAAATCTTCTTTTCCTTCTAGTTGAATCCAAGCATTGATTCCATTGGGGTGGGTACTCATTCTAACTTTTACATTGGGTCTTTTCACGCTTTTACCCTTAAAAGTCTTAATGCTGATATACTTTTTGGACAAGGATGGCGAGAGAAGCGCAACTGGTTTGAGCAGAAAAAGCTCTTCTTTACCATTTTCATTGGGGAGTAGAATTTCAAACGAATCGTTTTTGGATGTGGAAAACAGAAAAGATGCTTTCGAATCTAGAAGTTCAAAGTAATTTTCCTTAGCCAGCGGAGCAGGAACTCGTGAATTGAAGGTTTGATTTATAAGCTTCCAGGAATTTTGACTGAAAAGCAATTGTCCTAATAAAATAAAACAACAACTAAAGAATAAAGAACTCGATTTGAGTATGTTAGTTTTCCTTTCCACTAAAACAAATTATAAAGTCGGATCTAAAAATACTGAAACAATTTAGTCTTTGCGTGATATTGGTGTACTTTTGTGCTTCACTTAAAAAGAGCTGTTTGGAATAATGAATGTTGTCCAAAATATAGAAAGTTTCAAGCCCAATAAAAAAACTGTACTTACCATTGGTACTTTTGATGGGGTGCATATAGGACATCAAAAAATCATCAAAAGTTTGGTTGATTTAGCTCATCACAAAAATTTAGAGGCAAGTATTTTAACCTTCTTTCCTCATCCAAGAATGGTCCTTCAACAGGAGATAGGCATAAAATTGATCGACACCCTAGAAGAAAAGAAACGCGTATTGGAAGGTCTTGGTGTGGACAACTTGATAATACACCCTTTTACAAAATCCTTTTCCAAACTCACCGCACTAGAGTTTAGTAGAGATGTTTTGGCAGAACAGCTACAAATCCGTTCCCTTTTTATTGGATACGATCACCGTTTTGGACGGAATCGGGAGGCCACTGCTTCCGATTTAGTTGGATTAGGTAAAACATATGGCTTCGAGGTTCATATCATTCCCAAACAAGAAATAGATTCCATTACAGTGAGTTCGACTAAGATTAGAAAAGCCATAGAGCAGGGGAATTTTAAGCGTGTGCATGACTTTTTAGGTCGCCCTTTTGAATTAAGTGGAACCGTAACTAAAGGTCAAGGTTTGGGTAGAACAATTGACTTCCCAACAGCCAATATACTTGTAAAGGAGACCTACAAATTGATCCCGCCGAGAGGAGTTTACCTTGTGGGGGCGGAAGTTAACCATCGTTCTTTTTTCGGGATGATGAATGTTGGAATCCGACCTACAGTAAATGGAAAACATGAAACCCTTGAAGTTCATCTTTTTGATTGCGAAGAAAATCTCTACGATCTAAATTTAAAAATTGAATTCATTGAAAAAATTAGAGATGAAGTCAAGTTCCAATCTTTCGATCATCTTAAAATTCAATTAGAAAAGGACAAAGAAGTTTGTAAAAGAACCTTGATCAGTAAAGGGATACGTTAAAATTCCCTTATTTTTGTAAAAAGAAGTTTATGCTTGCACTGCACTACATAAGAGAAAACAAAGAAGCCATTCTTGACGGACTCAAAAAAAGAAATTTTAAGTCTCCAGAAAAAATAGATCAGATTCTTGAACTCGATCAGAACCGAAGAGCACAACAAGCGGTTTTGGATCAACATTTGGCTAAAGCAAATGCCTTAGCTAAAGAAATCGGGAGTTTATTTAAAAGTGGTGAGCAAGAAAAAGCAAACGAACTTAAAAAAGAAACCTCAAGTCTAAAAGAGCTATCCAAGACCTTACAAGAGGATTTACAAGAAACCACAAACGCCCTAAACGAACTGCGAACACAAATCCCAAATGTTCCTCATGAGAGCGTGCCCTCTGGAAATAGTGAAGAGGACAACGAAGAGATTTTCCGCTCGGGAACAATTCCAGACCTCAAAAATTCCGCCCTACCCCATTGGGAATTGGCACAAAAATACGATTTGATTGACTTTGAATTAGGCAACAAAATTACAGGTGCTGGTTTTCCTGTTTACAAAGGCAAAGGAGCCCGCTTGCAAAGAGCACTAATCAATTATTTTTTAGATAAAAATACTCAAGCTGGATACAAAGAAATGCAAGTACCCCATCTTGTAAATGAAGCCTCGGGATTTGGAACAGGTCAACTCCCAGATAAAGAAGGGCAAATGTATCATGTTCAAAATGATGATCTTTATCTCATTCCGACTGCTGAAGTTCCTCTTACTAATTTATACCGTGACAGTCTTTTAGAAGCCTCCGAATTGCCCATTTGTATGACGGGCTATACCCCCTGTTTTAGACGGGAAGCTGGTAGCTATGGAGCACATGTTCGAGGTCTTAATCGTTTACACCAATTTGACAAAGTAGAAATCGTTCGCATTGAAAAACCCGAAAATGCCTTAGAAGCACTCGATCAGATGGTTGAACATGTCAAGGGAATCCTCAACGAATTAGAAATGCCTTATCGCATACTAAGACTTTGTGGGGGCGATTTAGGTTTTACTTCTGCCCTTACCTATGACTTTGAAATTTACTCTACAGCACAAGAACGCTGGTTGGAAATAAGTTCCGTTTCTACATTCAACAGTTTTCAAGCAGAGCGTTTGCAACTTCGTTATAAAACTTTAGAGGGGAAAAAACAAAGTGTGCATACCTTAAACGGAAGTGCTCTTGCCTTACCGAGAGTTCTTGCAGCTATGCTTGAAAATTGTCAGACAGAAAAGGGCATCCTCCTTCCTAAAGCCTTGATTCCCTTCACCGGTTTTGAAATAATCAATTAAGATGCTCATTTACAATGTTACTGCTCATGTTGAAACATCCATAGAGAAAGCTTGGTTAGAATGGATGAAAACGGAACATCTCCCCGAAATGCAGGCAACAAATAAATTTACCCAAACTAAAATCTATAAAATCATTACGGCTGATGATCTAGGAGGCGTGAGCTACGCCGTTCAGTACCATTGCGACAATCAAGAAAAATACCAAGCCTATCTTAATGAAGATGCTCCTCGTCTCCGTAAAAAAGCTCGGGATGAATTTGGAGACAAAGTACTTTTTTTCAGAACAGAACTTCAACTAATTCACCACCTTCAATGAAAAGCGTACGCCCCAAAAAAAAATTGGGCCAGCACTTTTTAACGGATTTGAATATCGCTCAAAAAATTGCAAATCTACTCGAATTTGAAAACTATCGGAACGTTATAGAAATCGGACCAGGAACAGGAGTACTCACCCAGTTTTTAATTCCAAAAACAAAAGATTTACACCTGATAGAAATCGATAAAGAATCCATAGAGTTTCTAGCAAAAAACTACCCTTCTAAAGACTTTACTCTCATTGAAGGAGATTTTTTAAATTACGATTTGACTCAAATTTTCGGTGAAGCCCCCTTCGCCATTATTGGAAATTTCCCTTACAATATCTCCTCGCAAATAGTCTTTAAGGTTATCAACCACAAATCACAAATTCCATTTTTTACAGGCATGTTCCAAAAAGAAGTTGCAGAACGTATTTGTGAACCTCCCGGGTCTAAAAAATACGGCATCCTCTCCGTCCTGGCACAGCTTTATTACAAAACCGAATATTTGTTTACGGTTTCTCCTCGAGTTTTTAATCCACCACCGAAAGTAGATTCAGCCGTCATTCGGCTAACACGAAAGGAAAATATCACGCTTGATTGTGATGAAAAATTACTGTTCAAAATTGTTAAATTGAGTTTTCAGCAAAGACGAAAAACCTTAAGGAATAGTTTAAAAACCATGAATCTATCTGATAATTTGAGAGAAGATAGTATCTTTGATTTAAGGCCTGAGAAGCTCTCAGGGGATGACTTCATCCAGTTGACAAAAAGGATAGACCATGGCAACATTTCAGATTGACACCTCATTTTTAGAGAATATAAAAAAATTGATTAGTGAAGGTGAAGAAGCCAAACTAATTCGAAAATTCTCCCCCATACACTATGCCGATTTAGCAGAAATCATTGAATTACTGACCAATGACGAAGCAACCTATGTCGTAAAACTTTTAGGAAGTGATACCACTGCCGATGCCTTAGCCGAAGTAGATCCAGATATTCGTGAATCCATCCTAGAAAACCTTTCTGCCAAAGAAATTGCCCAAGAAATCTCAGAACTTGATACCGATGATGCTGCCGATCTTATTTTGGAACTCTCTCAAGAGCGACAGGAAAAGGTTATGTCTCAGATAGATGATCAAGAGCATGCTCAAGACATTCGCGAACTCCTCAAATACAATGAAAATACAGCTGGAGGGCTCATGGCCAAAGAGTTGGTTAAAGTACGAGAAGATTTGAGTGTTTTGAAGTGTTTGAATGAAATGAGAGCTCAAGCGGAGGATGTCAAACGCGTTCATTCCATCTATGTAGTCGACCAAAAAAACAGATTGAAAGGACGTTTATCTCTCAAAGATTTAATTACTGCAAAGTCAAATGCAAAAGTGATTGACATCTACATCCCCAAAGTGGATTATGTAACCGTTGATCAAGAAAAAGAAGAAGTCGCTAAAATAATGTCGAAATACGACCTGGAAGCCATCCCGGTAGTCAATCATAAAAAAGAATTATTAGGACGTATCACCATTGACGATATAGTTGATGTCATTAAAGAAGAGGCGGAAAAAGATTATCAATTGGCTGCGGGGATCTCGAATGATGTTGAAGCGGATGATTCAATTTTCGAACTCGTAAAAGCTCGTTTACCTTGGCTTTTTTTAGGGCTTTTAGGAGGTCTTGGAAGTGTATTTATACTACAAGATTTTGAAAACATTATGAGTGAACCTAAATTGAGGAACTTATTTTTTTACACCCCACTAATCGCTGCTATGGCTGGAAATGTTGGGGTTCAATCCTCGGCCATTATTGTTCAAGGTTTGGCGAATGACATTGTTAAAGGCTCTCTTTTTAAACGACTGATCAAAGAAGTAAGTCTCAGCTTGATCAATGGTTTTGCTTTAGCTCTCGTTATTCTATTTTTTGGTCTTATTATAAAACAAGAATTTTTGGTCAGTTTAACCATTGCGGGCTCGATGATGTTAGTCATTGTAGTAGCCGCACTTGTAGGAACCTTTGTACCTATTGTTTTGGATAAGCGAGGAATCGATCCTGCTATTGCAACAGGACCCTTCATTACTACTGCAAATGATATTTTTGGGATTTTCTTATTTTTTTATATCGCTAAACTTGCTTTAGGTTTTTAGATGAATTCAAATTTGGTGCTTCATGTTGATGAAAATCATCCCCTTCTCCTAGAGGGACTGGAAAAAATTGGATATGAAAATCATCTTGCTTATGATACCCCATTAGAGAACCTACTCGAGGGAATCCATCGCTATCAAGGTGTGGTCATTCGAAGTCGCTTCCCCCTAGATAAGGTTTTTATAGACAAGGCAACTTCTCTTAAATTTATAGCACGAGTCGGTGCTGGCTTGGAAAATATTGATCTTGAATACGCTCAAAAAAAAGAAATAGCGCTACTTGCTGCTCCCGAAGGAAATCGAAATGCAGTAGGTGAACACGTATTGGGGATGTTACTCGCATTGACAAATAAATTGCGATCTGCCCACCTCAGTATTCAAAATGGAAGATGGGAAAGAGAAGCTCACCGAGGCACGGAGCTTGAAGGTAAAACTATAGGAATAGTTGGTTATGGAAATACTGGGAAAAGTTTTTCAAAAAAACTCAAAGGCTTTGATGTTGAGGTTCTATGCTACGATATCAAGTCCAAGGTAGGGGATGAAAATGCTACGCAAGTTTCTTTATCCGAGCTTCAAAAACGCGCTCAAATATTGAGCCTCCATGTTCCTCAAACTCCCCAAACCACAGCAATGTTCAATAGTTCATTTATTGAACAAATGTCCAATCCCTTTTGGTTTCTCAATAGTGCTCGTGGAAAAGCTGTCGTTACTGAAGATCTTGTCCAAGGTCTAAAAACTGGAAAAATACTAGGTGCAGGACTTGATGTTTTAGATTACGAATCGTCTTCTTTTCACTCCATCTTCAATCAAACAAATCGACCTAAAGCTCTGGATTATTTACTCACTTCCGATCGAGTTTTATTAAGTCCACATGTCGGTGGGTGGACGACAGAAAGCCATGTCAAACTCGCTCAAACAATTTTGGATAAGATCACAGCCTTAGGAATTCACAAGGCTTTCTAATACAAATTGTGCTGTTTCCTGCGTTCTTTGTTCTAAAAGAATTTGTCTGCCATTTTTTTGAATAAAATGTATTGCTTCATCATTAAAATGACGGATGGTAAATAAATCGACGTGTTCTTTGACCTCCACGTTAAAACGAGATCGAAGTACCAAAACCAATTCCTCCAATCGCTTGTATTTGTTGTTTACACAAACTGAAAAACTGATGGCAGAGTTTTGAATCAACTCCACTGGCATCTGATATTCGTGAAGTAATCCGAAGATGTAACTAATGTTTTCCTCTACAATAAACGAAAAGTCGATGGAGGATAAACGAATTAGTACTTGGTCTTTTTTAACAATATAACAAGGAATTAAAGGTTCAATTGTTTTTCCTTTTGAAACCGCAGTTCCTGGATTTTCTGGATTTTCAAAAGATTTTACGTAAAGAGGAATTTCTTTTCTCTGAAGTGGCTGAAGTGTCTTGGGGTGAATTACTGAAGCTCCATAAAACGCCAATTCGATAGCTTCTCTATAGGATATTTGATTCAGCAATGCCGTATTCTCAAAAATTCTTGGATCCCCATTAAGAACACCAGGTACATCTTTCCATATTGTTACAGATTCTGCGTTTAATGCATAAGCAAAAATTGCAGCGCTGTAATCAGATCCTTCACGCCCCAAAGTGGTGGTAAAATTATTGGAATTACTTCCAATAAATCCTTGGGTTACGATGAGCTGATGTCCTTTGGTTTCTGATTTGATTTGAATTTGGGTTTCTTCCCAATTCAAATTTGCCGCTCGGTAATAATCGTCTGTTTTAATACAATTTCGAGCGTCTAACCAAAAACTATCCCACCCCTTAAATAAAAAGTAATGATAGATAATGGTAGTGGATAGAAGTTCTCCAAAACTCACTACCTGATCGTAAACAAAACTATAATTGGGTGCTTTATTATTTCTTAAAAAGGCTTGTAACTCTTCAAAATAAGCAGCTACTTTATTACTAACTTCTGTATGATGTATTCCAAACAAATCGGTGATGATGTTGCTATGGAATTCTTTTAAATCGAAAACCTCTTGAGGAATTTGTTTTTTATTTTTAAAATAAGCATCAATAATTACTTCCAGTGCATTGGTCGTTTTTCCCATCGCGGAAATAACCACTAAGGTGTTTTGATAGCCAACTGTTTCCAAGAGACGAACCAAATTTTTGACTCCTGCTGCGTCTTTTACTGATGCTCCTCCAAACTTAAATACTTTCATTTTTGTATGTTTTTAATATAGGCTTCCATTTCAGAACGGTGCATTTGTACAGTACACCATTCATAAAGAACCGTCGCCCCACTTTTTTCATAAAAATCAACAGCTGGTTTGTTCCAATCAAGCACATTCCAATCGATTCGTTCTACCCCTTTTTCATAAGCACTTTGAATGAATTTTGAATACAATTGGGTTCCAATTCCTTGACCTTTGTATGCTTCTGATACAATCAAATCTTCTAAATGAAAAGTAGGACCTTTCCATGTAGAAAAACGTGGGTAATAAAGTGCCATACCTACTACTTTTTGGTTGAGCTCCGCTACCAGACATTGAAATAAGGGTTGTTCACCAAAACCGTATTTTTCAATATCTGTTAAAGTCAGTTTTGCACTATCGGGCTCCTTCTCAAATGCAGCTAATTCTCGAATCAACTCCAATATGGCAGAGCTGTCAGAAACCTCAGCAAATCTGATGTTAGCTTTCATAGATTAAAATTAAGTTGCAAAAATAGCTTTTCGATCTCGCATCACCTCAAGTTCAAAAAAATATCACATCTTTTAGGGAAATGTTAAAAAATCAGCCCTTACTTTCTAACCAACGTGTGACCGTTTCAAAAAAGAGGATGGGTTTCTCCGCATGCAGCCAATGCCCAGCCCCTGGTATTGTTACTTGTTCTGCGTTGGGAAAAAAATGCTTGATTACAGGAGTGTCCGCATCTAAAATGTAATCCGATACCCCTCCTTTTACAAAAAGACAAGGATGGGTTGCATGTGATCCATCACTTAGAGTTGCCCCTATAGCTTCACTAGCATTTTTAAGGACGTCGATATTGATTCTCAAACCGAGTTTTCCGTTGGTAACCCAGTATAAATTTTTTAATAAAAATTGCCGGATAGCGACTTCAGAAACCGTTTTAGCAAGCTGAGCATCGGCTTCGGCTCTGTCTTTTATTTGGTCAAAATTTAGCTCCGAAAGCCCTTTTAAAATTTGTTGATGATGGGGCATGTACACTTTTGGTGCAATATCTGCGACTACAAAGGCTTGAACCAATTCAGGATAGGAGCATGCAACCTGCATGACGGTTTTTCCTCCCATAGAATGACCCAATAGCAAAACCTTTTCGAGCCGATGCGTCTCACAATAGTTCACAACATCCTCTGCCATAACTTCATAGGAAAAACTTGAACTCCAAAAGCTTCTTCCATGATTTCTTTGATCGATTAGGTGAACTCGATAGCCTAATGCCATCCAGTTTTTTGCATGCGATTTCCAATTATCACTCATTCCCAAAAAACCGTGTAGAATTAATAAGTCCCTGCCAGAATCGCCGAATATGGTGCTGTGAAGTAAACTCAAAATTTTAAACGCTGAAGATACATGGGAATTACATTTTCAAATCCCAGATACAAACTCTCACAGATTAACGCATGACCGATAGAAACCTCCAAGAGATTGGGGAGGTGTTGTGCAAAGTAGCGAACATTTTCTAGGCTTAAATCGTGTCCGGCATTGATGCCAATACCTAATTCATTTGCTCGTTCAGCCGCTTTTACGAAGGGAGCAATAGCTTTTTCAGGGTTGGAAGGAAATGCTTTTGCATAGGACTCGGTGTAAAGCTCAATCCGATCTGTTCCGGTTTCTTTTGCACCTTCTATCATTTGGATATCAGGATCAACAAAAATAGAAGTTCGTATCCCTTCTGCCTTGAATTGATTAATGATTCCCATCAAATACTTTTTGTTTTTCACTGTATCCCAACCTGCATTGGATGTTAGCGCATCTGCAGCATCAGGAACTAAGGTTACTTGAGTAGGTCGTATGGCAAGCACCATTTCCATAAACTCTGAAATAGGATTTCCCTCAATGTTGTACTCCGTGTAAACTACTTTAGGTAGCGCATAGGCATCCTCGTATCGGATATGCCTTTGATCGGGACGTGGATGGATTGTAATTCCCTGAGCTCCAAATTTTTGAAGATCTTTTGCTACTTCGAGTACATTAGGAACATTTCCTCCTCTTGAATTTCTTAGTGTTGCAACCTTATTGATGTTTACACTTAGTGCTGTCATCTGATTTTTTTTG
>Ga0213861_10003660_pt1 | contig 12683 bp, 13 predicted proteins | sample PICome_4_FD_160110 | JGI IMG/M metagenome (GOLD analysis project Ga0213861, IMG submission 160110) | Coastal seawater microbial communities near Pivers Island, North Carolina, United States - PICO131 | ecosystem: Environmental > Aquatic > Marine > Coastal | place: USA: North Carolina...
GAGGCGCTGGCGGTGGAATGTTTCGAAGCACCGACGGGCTGGAAGTTCTTCGGCAACCTGCTGGACGCCGGACGCGTGACGCTCTGCGGCGAGGAAAGCGCGGGAACGGGCAGCGACCATGTGCGCGAAAAGGACGGGCTGTGGGCTGTGCTCCTGTGGCTGAATATTCTGGCGGTGCGCAAGATGTCGGTGAAAGACATCCTGCAGGACCATTGGGAGACTTATGGTCGCAACTACTATTCGCGCCACGATTATGAAGCCGTGGATGCGGCAGCGGCGAACGGGTTGATGGCCGACCTGACGATGAAGCTGGATGCTTTGGCCGGGCAGACCTTCGGGGCCTGCACGGTGACGATGGCGGACAGCTTTTCCTACCACGATCCGGTGGACGGATCGGTGAGCCACAATCAGGGGCTTCGCATCAATTTCGAAGGGGGTGGTCGCGCCGTGCTGCGGTTGTCGGGCACTGGGACAGAGGGCGCGACGCTGCGCGTCTATCTGGAGCGGTATGAAGCGCCCGAGGGCGATCTGAACATCGAGACACAAGCGGCGCTGAAGGACATCGCCGACGCAACGGCACTCATCAGCGGTTTGACCGAGCGCACCGGACGGACAGCGCCAGACGTGATGACCTGAGCGGGAAAGCTCTTTCGAAAGGAGTTTAGAAAATCCTAGGCCCTACCCCTGCTGCACGCGCAGGCGAGACGCGCGGCGGGTCTGAATCTGACGGCGGATGAAGGCCAGGATGAAGAGCGCGCTGAGGATCAGGATAATCGTCGGTGCCGGTGCGCTGTCCAGAAAGAAGCTGAGATAGGTGCCCAGCAGCATCGCCGCCATGTTCACCCCGACCGCGACCCAAAGCATTGTCTTGAACTGTCGCACCAGCAGGAAGGCAATCGCCCCCGGCGCGATCAAAAGACCAATGGCAAGGATCAGTCCGGCCGCAGAAAGCGTGGCCACGATGGTCAGCGACAGGGCTGTCAACATCCCGTAATGCAGCGCATTGACCCAGAGACCGGAGGCTTGTGCCTGCGCGGGATCAAAGCTGTGCAACAGCCAGTCCTTCCACTTGAGCAGGAGCAGCCCTGCGACCAGCGCCGAGATGATACCGGCGGTCCAAAGCTCGTGCGGCTCGACCCCAAGCATGTTGCCGAACAGGATGTGATCAAGATGGGCGTTTGTCTCGACCGAGACATAGAGCACGATCCCAAGGCCGAACATGCCCGAGAACACCACGCCCATCACCGTGTCTTCCTTGACCCGGCTGTTGGTGGACAGATAGCCCGTCGCAAGCGCGCAAGTCATGCCCGCGGCAAACGCTCCGATGATGAGCGGAATCCCCAGAATGTAGGCCAGGACGTTCCCCGGCAGCACGGCGTGGCTCACCGCGTCGCCCATCAGCGCCCAGCCTTTGAGCACGAGAAAGCAGGAGAGCAGCGCAGTGGGCAGCGCCACCATCATCGAGATGAGGAAGGCGTTTTGCATGAACGCAAAGCGGAAGGGCAAAAGGAGCGCTTCAACGTCCATCATGCACCGCCTTTTGCAGGATCAGCCTGAACAAGGCTGTCTTTCGGCCCATCGCGCAACGCGGCTTCGGCTTTGCGCCGCGCGGCAAGTAGGCCGTGCTGTGGGGCAAAGACAAAGACAACGAGGAAGATCAGCGTTTGCAGGCAGACGATGATGCCGCCCGTCGCGCCGTCGAGGAAGTAGCTGGTATAGGCCCCGGTAAAGCTGGTCACTGACCCGATCAGCACCGAGGTCACGATCAGGCGCGGGAACCGGTCGCAGAGCAGGTAGGCGGTAGCCCCCGGAGTCACCACCATGGCGATCACGAGGAACGCGCCAACGGTCTGCATCGCGGCCACAACGGAGGCCGAGAGCAGAACGAAGAACACCGCCTTGAGCAGTTGCGGACGCAAGCCAATGGTGCGGGCGTGGTTCTCGTCAAAGAAGGTGACCATGAGGTCCTTCCACTTGAGCATCAGCACGGCCAGAGACACGAAGCCGATGATGGCCAGTTGAGCCGTGTCTTCGGGTGTGATGGCGAGGATGTTGCCCATGGTGATGGTCTGCACCGAGACCGACATCGGGTTCACGGACACCATGAACAGGCCCAGCCCGAAGAAGGAGGTGAAGATCAGCCCGATGATCACATCGGGTTTCAGCCCCGAGCGTTCCGATAGAAACAGCATCGCCCCGGCCGCCAGACCGCCCGCAATGAACGCGCCCAGCGCGAAAGGCAGGCCAAGGATGTAAGCGCCCGCCACGCCCGGCACGACCGAATGCGCCAGCGCGTCGCCGATCAGGGACCAGCCCTTGAGCATCAGATAAGCCGAAAGGAACGCACAGACAGCGCCGACCAGCGCGGAAACCCACATGGCGTTGACCATGTAATTGTAGCTGAAGGGTTCAAGCAGCAGGTCGATCACGGCTTGTTTTCCGTGATCTGGGTCTTGTCGCCATATTGAACCAGCGGGCGTTCATCATCGGTGAAGATGGTGATCGCGCGGGCGTCTTCGTCGTCATGCAGCGCATCGCCGGCCAAGGTAAAGTGGCGGAGAACGCCGCCGAAGGCTCGTTCGAGGTTCTCGCGGGTGAAGGTGGTCTCGGTCGGGCCGTAGCTGAGCACGGTGCCTTTGACCAACACGGTCCGGTCGCAGAATTCCGGCACCGAACCAAGGTTATGAGTCGAGACCAGCATCACCCGGCCTTCGTCACGGAGTTCGCGCAGGAGCGCGATGATCTGGTCTTCGGTCTTGACGTCCACGCCCGTGAACGGCTCATCCAGCAGGATCACCTGCCCGTCCTGCGCCAAGGCGCGGGCGAGGAACACGCGTTTGCGTTGGCCGCCGGACAGTTCGCCTATCTGGCGGTGGCGGAATTCGGTCATGTTCACGCGGGCCAGCGCCTGATCGACTGCAGCATGGTCCGCAGCTTTGGGACGGCGCAGAAACCCCATTTTGCCATAGCGGCCCATCATCACAACGTCTTCGACCAGCACCGGGAAGGCCCAGTCGACCTCTTCGGATTGCGGCACATAGGCGACCAAATTCTTCGCCAGCGCCTCTTTCACGGTCATGCCAAGGATACGAATCTCGCCTTTGGCGGCGGGCACAAAGCCCATGATTGCCTTGAAAAGCGTGGACTTACCCGCGCCATTGATGCCCACCAGCGCGGTCACGGTGCCGCGCGGGATTTCGAAACTGGCGTTCCAGAGCGCGGTGTGACCGTTGCGATATGTGACGGTCACGTCCCGTGCCGAAAGACCGTCCTTGCCTGTGCTTTGCGTTGTCTTGGTCGTCTGGCTCTGCTCATCGAGCATGGCGTGTCCTTGGTGTTGCAGGCCTTTGGCCTGACATGGGTACGCCCGCAGCCTTGCAGCTGCGGGCCTTCTTGTCCGGTTCGGCGCGGCCTAGTTGCTGACGGCGGTGGTCAGCCCTTCGGCAACGGTGCGGGTCGTCACCGTCAGCAGGTCAAGGTAGGTCGGCACCGGACCGCCTTCCTCGCTCAGCGAATCGACATAGAGCACACCGCCATAGGTGACACCCGTTTCGCGCGCGACCTGTTCCGCCGGGGCGGTGTTGACCGTGCTTTCACAGAAGACCACCGGAATATTGTTCTCGCGGACCCCGTCGATCACCGCACGCACCTGTTGTGGCGTGCCGTTCTGATCGGCATTCATCGGCCAGAGATACAGTTCTTTCAGCCCCATGTCGCGGGCAAGGTAACTGAACGCACCTTCACAGGTCACAAGCCAGCGCTGATCTTCGGGGATGTCCGCCACCGCCGCGCGCAGCGGCTCTATCGTGGCGCGCAATTCGCCTTTGTAGCGTTCGGCGTTCGCAGCATAGATTGCGGCATTGTCCGGGTCTGCTTCCGAAAAGGCCTTGGTGATATTGTCGATATAGATCAGAGCGTTATCCAGACCCATCCAGGCATGCGGGTTGGGCTTGCCTTCGTAGCTGCCAGACGAGATCGAAATCGGGTCGATGCCATCGCTGAGCGTCACCGACGGCACATCGTCCATATTGGCGATGAATTGTTCGAACCACAGTTCGAGGTTTAGACCGTTCCATAGGATCAGATCGGCGTCATAGGCGCGCACGATGTCCTGTGGGGTCGGTTCGTAGCCATGGATTTCGGCCCCCGGCTTGGTGATCGACACCACTTCGGCCGCATCCCCCGCCACATTTGCCGCCATATCGGCCAGAACGGTGAAGGTGGTTACCACTTTCATCTTCTCGTCTACTGCTGCCGTACTGGCCACGGCACACAATACCCCAGCCGACATGATGGCTGCGAAGCTTCGTTTCATGCTTTGACCCTCCGTGTTGAGTATGTCTGCTAGTTTTTGAAAATGCAAATCACTCGCAATTAGGTAGGCGCAAGAAACCCTCTTGCAAGGCCTCCACGACAAAATCGGCGCTTTCCGCCGCCAAACGGATGCTTGGTTTAGTCTTCATTTTCTGGAGATCAGTGGTGAGCCGTGCAGGATTCGAACCTGCGACCCACTGATTAAAAGTCAGTTGCTCTACCAACTGAGCTAACGGCCCACTGGCGGGCTATCTAGAAAGAGGGCGGAGTGCGGTCAACCCCCAAAACGGCACAATTCCAAGCTATCTTCCAGAATGCCGCAGCGGTGCCGTTGGCGCGGTCTGGAAAGATGTACCCGACAGGCGTATATGCGCGGCCATGATGACCAACGGCACCCGCGATATCGCCTTCATGAAAATGCATGGCCTCGGCAATGATTTTGTCGTGCTGGATGCGCGTGTGGAGCCTGTTGGCATGACCTCGGCACTGGCGCAGGCGATTGGGGATCGGCACCGAGGCGTGGGATTCGACCAGCTTGCGGTGATCGAACCGGGCGAAGACGGTGCACATGCGCGGTTGGTGTTTTACAATTCCGATGGATCGACAGCCGGGGCCTGTGGCAATGCCACGCGCTGCATTGCGCGGCACCTCATGGACGAAACGGGCCTGTCGGAGGTTGTTTTGATCACCGAACGCGGACGTCTGATCGCGCAGGATGCCGGGGATGGGCTGACTTCGGTGAATATGGGGCAGCCACAGTTGTGCTGGGACGAGGTGCCGCTCGCGCGCGAGATGGACACGCTCGAATTGCCCATCGACGGCGCGCCGACGGCGACAGGCATGGGCAACCCGCATTGTACGTTCTTTGTCGAGGACGCCGAATCGGTCGACCTTGCCGCGCGCGGGGCCGAGATCGAGCATCATCCGCTTTATCCGCAGCGCACCAATGTGCAGTTCGCCAGCGTCATCGGCCCCGACCATCTGCGGATGCGGGTCTGGGAGCGCGGGGTGGGGGTCACGCTGGCCTCGGGGTCGTCCTCCTGCGCCACGGCGGTTGCGGCGGCACGGCGGGGGCTGACCGGGCGGCGCGTGAGCATCGACCTTGATGGCGGGCGGATTGAGATCGACTGGCGCAAGGATGGCGTCTGGATGACCGGACCGACGGCGCATGTGTTCTCGGGCACATTCACGGCGGACTGGCTTGAGGCGGTGTCATGAGCGCACCCAAGTTCACCACGCTGGGCTGCCGCCTGAACGCCTACGAGACCGAGGCGATGAAGGACCTTGCCGCGCAGGCGGGACTTGAGAACGCCGTTGTGGTCAACACCTGCGCCGTGACCGCCGAAGCGGTGCGCAAAGCGCGGCAGGAGATTCGCAAGCTGCGCAGGGACAACCCGAACGCCAAGCTGATCGTGACCGGCTGTGCCGCGCAGACCGAACCCGAGACCTTTGCACGGATGGCCGAGGTCGATGCGGTGATCGGCAATACAGAAAAGATGACACCGGACACCTGGAAAGGTCTGGCGGCCGATTTCATCGGTGAGACCGAGGCGGTGCAGGTCAACGACATCATGTCCGTGACGGAAACAGCGCAACATCTGATCGACGGCTTTGGCACGCGGTCCCGCGCCTATGTTCAGGTGCAGAATGGTTGTGACCACCGCTGCACCTTCTGCATCATTCCCTATGGTCGCGGCAACTCGCGATCTGTTCCTGCTGGCGTGATCGTGGACCAGATCAAGCGGCTGGTGGACAAGGGCTTTAACGAGGTGGTGCTGACCGGGGTGGACCTGACATCCTGGGGGGCAGACCTGCCTGCGCAGCCAAAGCTGGGCGATCTGGTGATGCGCATCCTCAAGCTGGTGCCGGATCTGCCGCGGCTGCGGATCAGCTCCATCGACAGCATCGAGGTTGACGAGAACCTGATGCAGGCGATTGCGACCGAGCCGCGCTTGATGCCGCATCTGCATCTGAGCCTTCAGCATGGCGACGACCTGATCCTGAAGCGGATGAAACGCCGTCACCTGCGCGACGACGCCATCCGTTTTGCGGAAGAGGCACGCAAACTGCGTCCCGACATGACTTTTGGCGCAGATATCATCGCCGGGTTCCCGACCGAGACCGAGGCGCATTTCGAGAATTCGCTGAAACTGGTCGAAGAGTGCAGCCTGACATGGTTGCACGTCTTCCCCTATTCGCCGCGCGAAGGCACTCCGGCGGCCCGGATGCCGCAGGTGGACGGGCGCGCGATCAAGGAGCGGGCCGCGCGGTTGCGGGCGGCCGGTGAGGCCGCCGTCTCGCGCCATCTGATCGCGCAGCAGGGACGCATCCACAGCGTGTTGATGGAAGCGACCGACATGGGGCGGACCGAGCAGTTCACCGAAGTCCGGTTTTTGGCAGATCAGCCTGTGGGAAAGATCGTGCGTGCGACCATTACGGGGCAGCACGGTCATCAACTCGTTGCCTGATCGGGGCGGGCGTTTGCGTCACCGCAAACGGTCGATGCGTCGATGCATCGGCCCTGCTCACAACCGCGGGAAAAATACGCGCGACCAATTGCACCGCTTCAACAATTCGGCCAAAACCTCGGAATGAGTGATCAATCCCGCGCGCTGTGCGTCCACCTCCTGACCGCGACCGGAGCCGTTTTTGCCATGCTGGCCTTGCTGGCAGCGGCTCAGGAAAAATGGTCCATCATGTTCCTGTGGCTGGTTGTGGCCTTTGCGGTCGATGGCATCGACGGTCCGTTGGCACGGAAATACGATGTCAAAACACATGCACCGCGCTTTGACGGGGTGCTGCTCGACCTGATCATCGACTATCTCACTTACGTTTTCATTCCGGCTTTTGCCCTGTTCCAATCCGGTTTGCTTCCCGGTTGGACAGGATGGTTTGCGATCATCGTGATCACCTTCGCCTCGGCCATGTATTTCGCCGACAGCCGGATGAAGACTTCGGACAATTCGTTTCAAGGCTTTCCCGGGTGCTGGAACATGGTGATCCTGGTGTTGTTCGCCATCGAGCCGAATTTCTGGGTGTCCTTGACGATGGTCGCGGTCCTGGCGGTGGCCATGTTCCTGCCGCTCAAGTTCATCCATCCGGTGCGCACCGAGCGCTGGCGCAGCATGTCGCTGCCGATTGCGCTGGCGTGGACGTTCTTTGCAGGCTGGGCAGCGTGGGTCGATTTCCACCCGGAAAGCTGGGCGCATTGGGGGCTGATTGCCACGTCGCTTTACCTGATCCTTGTCGGGATCGTTCAGCAGATTGTACCGATACGCAACCAGTGATTGCTTTCGGCTAAAAAGCTGAGCATGGCTTGACCATGTTCGTGCCCAAAACCCCAAACCCACTTCTTGCCGCGCTGTTGACGTTGCTGGCTTCGGCTTTCGTTGCAGGTACGACCTTGCTCGCAAAGATGCTGGGGACAGATGTGCTGGGGCCTGCGCTCAATCCGTTGCAGATCAGTCAGGGGCGGTTCATCTTTGCCTTTCTCGCCTTTGGTCTGGCCGCGCTGGTGATGCGATTGCACTTCACTCAAATCGCTTGGAAGACCCACACGCTCCGGGTCGCGTTCGGGTGGGGTGGCGTCACGCTGATGTTCGCGGCAGCGGCGTTTATCCCGCTGTCGGATGCCACCGCGATCAGTTTTCTGAACCCGGTGATCGGGATGCTTCTGGCGATCCCATTGCTGGGAGAGCGCGTTGGGCCAGTTCGATTGTCGGCGGCGGCAATTGCTTTGATCGGTGCGATGATCCTGTTGCGGCCGACACCGGAAGCGTTCCAGCCTGCAGCGCTGTTGGCCGTCGGCGCAGCCCTGTCGCTTGGGTTCGAGGTGATCGTGATCAAGCGTCTGACCGGGCGCGAGGGGCCGCTGCAAATCCTGCTGATCAACAACGTGATTGGTGTCGGGATCGCCTCGGCGGCCGCCGTCTGGGTTTGGATCGCACCAACACCGCAGCAATGGATGGCGCTGGCGGGGATCGGGCTTTTGATGGCGTCGGCGCAGACCTGCTTCATCAATGCCATCTCCCGGGCCGACGCCAGCTTTGTCGGGCCGTTCTTTTACGCGACGCTGGTCTTTGCCGCGCTTTACGATTTTCTGGTCTTCGGCGTGCGCCCCGATGCGGTGTCGGTCATCGGGACGCTGATCATCCTGTGCGGCGCAGGTCTATTGATGTGGCGCGAAGGCCGGATCAGGCCTTCAGCCGGTAGCCCCGTCGGAAAAATACCCACGCCATCAGATTGATCGCGACTGTGCTGACGACCGCGATCACCGCGCCCAGGATCGGGCTGCTGTCCGAGACCCCGATCATGCCCCAACGCACCCCGTCGATCAGGTAGAAGATCGGGTTTGCATGAGTGATGTCGTACATCACCGGCGGCAGCGCCTCAACCGAGTAGAAGGTGCCCGACAGGAAGGCCAGCGGGGTCACGACGAAATTGGTGATCGCCGCCATCTGGTCGAACTTTTCCGCATAGATGCCTGCGACCATGCCAATGCCGGAGAGCAACGCCGCACCAACGGTGACAAAGAACAACGCCGTCAGCGGATGCTGTGGCACTAGGCCCAGGAACACCCAAAGAGCCACGGCAATGGCGACAGCAACCATCAGCCCGCGCGCAACGCCTCCGGCCAGGTATCCCAGCACCAATTCACCCGCCGAAAGCGGCGGCATCAGTGTGTCGACGATATTGCCCTGCACCTTGGACACCACGATAGAGGATGAGGTGTTGGCAAAGGCGTTCTGGATCACCGTCATCATCAGGATACCCGGCGCAATGAAGGTCGTGAAGTCGACCCCCATCACCTCACCCCGACGGGGGCCGATGGCGATGGTAAAGATCAGCATGAAGAGGCCCGCCGTCACCAAAGGTGCAAGCAGGGTTTGTGTCCACACATTGAGGAAACGCAGGATTTCACGTTGCCCCAATGTGTACAAACCCAGCCAGTTTACCCGGCCGAAGCGGCGTTCGTTCGCAATCATCTGTCCAGCCTGCTGCATTGAAGCCCTCTTGCCTGTCGGTTCGGGTTGTAACTCGCCCGCGCATGATTAGAATAGGGAGCGACTTAGAGATTTCGGGCGGCCAACGCAAACGGCCGCTCTTTTTGATGGAGGGCACGATGTCCTGGACCGATGAACGCGTAGAGCTGTTGAAGAAGATGTGGGGCGAAGGCCAGTCGGCCAGCCAGATCGCCAAAGAGCTTGGTGGTGTGACCCGCAACGCCGTGATCGGGAAAGTGCATCGTCTGGGCTTGTCGAACCGTGCTGGCGCTGCCGGCCCGGCGGCCAAGCCCGAGGCGAAACCCGCACCGAAGGCCGAAGCACCGAAGCCCAAGGCCGCGGCGCCAAAGCCCGCCCCGGCACCAAAGCCTGAAGAACCCGAGGTCGTGATGGAAACAAAATCCGCAACGCCGCCGCCCAGCCCGCGCCGCCAGATCATTCCAGCCGGTCAGCCCCTGCCGCCGCAGCCTTCGGCGAACGAGATCAGCCCCGAGGCTCTGGCCAAGGTGAACGCGGTCGAGAAGAAGGCCAAGAAGCTCACGCTGATGGAATTGACCGAGAAGACCTGCAAATGGCCGGTGGGCGATCCCGCGACACCGAATTTCTGGTTCTGCGGTCTGCCGGTGCAACAGGGCAAACCCTATTGCGAGGCACATGTTGGTGTTGCGTTCCAACCCATGAGCTCGCGCCGCGACCGTCGGCGGTAAGGCGTTTAACGATATCACGCAGGAAGGGGCGGTTTGACCGCCCTTTTTCTTTGGGCGCGTGGCTACCAGAACTCCGGATTGTTCAAAGCGGGCGCGCAGGTCGATGGTCCGGAAAGCGGTGACAATTCGGCGTCTGTCAGGGATTGCGCGATCCAGCCTTGGGGCATGTTGAGTGGTTGCGGCGCAGGAACGGTGTCGGTGCTGACCGGCGCAAACCCGACCCGACCGTAGAAGTTCGGATCGCCATAGGTCACGGCAACTTGCACGCCTTCGTCGCGCAGTGCGTTCAAGGCATGGGTCAGAAGCTTTTGACCCACGCCCTTGCCCTGATGTTCGGTTGCGACGGCCATGGGCGACAGCAGGAACGCGACGCGCGGGTCATTCGCAAAGCGCAGCCGAGTAAAGATTGCGCAGCCGCAGAGGGTGTCCGTGTCTTCCGCCGTAAAGACGCGCAGATCATCCGCCGGTGTCGTGGTCAGAAGGTCATTGGACAGCGCGTGGATCAATGCACCTTCGTCTGCGCCTTCGGACGCGGTGAAAGTGTCCTTGAACAATTGGGCGATCTGGTCGTTCCGTCCACCTTGGTCTCGAGTGATCTGCATGGCTGTGAACCTCAAGGTTATAGGGTCATCCGGCGCATACCAGATCGACCACCATGATTCCATCCGCGCCCCCTTCGCAGAGATCGCAAAGCCGCGCACCCAACGCTTTGTGGGTCGGATGCTCGGCATAGGTTGCGAGCGCCTGCCGGTCGCGGAATCGGATCACAAAGCCATCGGTCACATTCGGTGACTTGCCCTCGAAATCAGCATTGGGCCCGTGATCGAAACCCAGCACTCCGTCAAGAGTGAGGCTGAACGCGGCAAGGTCTTTCAGGACAGAGGTTTTCTGTTCTGAGGTGGCGCGATCGTGAAAGGTGCAAAAAACGCAATGTAGGATCATGGGTCGCATTTACGCATCATGACGGGTCGCGGCTCGCTCTGGCTCCAAGGGAATACGTCGGGCCAGCAAGGCCAGAACCCCCCAAACCAAGAGACCAACGAGAGCGAAACCGCCTAGCACGCGGGCCAGATCAGCGACGGGCATCTCTCCTACATCGCTGACATTGCGCGAGGCCAACCAAAGGCTTGCCGCAAAGACGATCCGTCCCGCAAAGCTCTGAAGTGACAGGTAGGTGGCACGCATCCCATCGGTCAGCAGAGGCTGTGTCCGGGCTAGAATGAACGGCCGGGACAGCGAATCCGGCACCATGCGAATAAACAGGAAGGCGATGACAAGCGGGCTTTGGCTGAGCGCGAGGACCGCGCAAAGCAGCACCTGCAACGCGAAAGCAAGCAGCAGAGTAGATGCCAACCCGATGCGCTGGCGGATCGCCGGTGCGGCAAATGACGCGGCCACCGACACTGCCATCATGATGGTCGTCACCACACCACTGACCAAAGGTGCTTCGCCAGACAGGCCCATCTGATCGAGGGCTTTCAGGATAAAGGGTTGGCCGAACACGAAGGGCACATGTGAGAACCCGTACATCACGACGCTGAGGGCAAAGAGCCAGAGCAAGACCGGGTTCCGGAACGCAGCAGCGATAGCCGGACCGATGGCTGTTGGCACAGGCGGTGTGTCAGGATCCGCCTGCGAGTCGCGCAGCCTTGTCGCAAGCACCAGCATCGCCACAAAGGCGAGGCCCGAAAGAACAAAGGGCAGGACAGGCAGAGCGCGCGCCATAAGCCCGCCGGTGACCGCCGACACCATCAGAGCCGCGAAGGTAAACCGCCAAAGGCGCAATTCGTACTGTTCGACGTCGTGCTCCCGTCCTTCGGCGGCAAGCGTTTCGTATAGCAGCGAACTGTCGGTGCCGGACGCAAAAGCCATCGACGCGCCCAGAAACAACTGCGCCAGGACGAAGACGGCAAAGCTGCCCCCTATGGAAAAACAAACCATCGCGGCGATCCCTGCGACCGCAGACGCGATCAGCGTCACACGGCGGCCGACGCGGTCTGACATGTACCCGGACGGCACTTCGAACAGGGTCGTGCAGATGTCGTAGATTGCATAGAGCAGCACAGCTTCGGCTGCCGATAACGTGCCTTGCAGGTATAAGAACCACGTCGCCTGCCAGAACAACAGGTTCTGGGCGAATTTCATCCAAGGCAGGATGGTCAGGTTGCGGGACAGGTTTTGCGGTGCGATGGAGTTTGCTCGGTTGCTGTTTGTGCGACCGGACCATGTGACCTTCGATTTGGCAAGCGATGTGGTGCGGATTGTCAGCACGCTGGCTGCAATCGGCCCTTCCCCAAGGATGTGCAAATCTCTATATGCCGCGCATGTCCCAGAACCCGCCTTCCCTTCGCCCCGACCTTGCGCCTGCCGCGCGGTTTTCCGATGCGCCCCGCGCGGGTCAGCCGACTATCGGCATGGTCTCGCTTGGCTGCCCCAAGGCGCTGGTGGACAGCGAACGGATTTTGACGCGCCTGCGGGCCGAAGGCTATGGGATCAGCCCCGACTATTCCGGCGCTGACGCGGTGATCGTGAACACCTGCGGATTTCTCGACAGTGCCAAGGCAGAAAGCCTTGAGGCGATTGGCGAAGCGCTGGCCGAGAATGGGCGCGTGATCGTCACCGGCTGTCTGGGGGCGGAACCGGACTATATCACCGGCGC
>Ga0213861_10003675_pt1 | contig 12662 bp, 4 predicted proteins | sample PICome_4_FD_160110 | JGI IMG/M metagenome (GOLD analysis project Ga0213861, IMG submission 160110) | Coastal seawater microbial communities near Pivers Island, North Carolina, United States - PICO131 | ecosystem: Environmental > Aquatic > Marine > Coastal | place: USA: North Carolina | collected...
AATTCAGTTCCATTTTAGTTGAAGTACCACATTAAAACTCGGAATAAACCTATGGTTTGGAATAATTATTCACGCAATAGCGATAAAATCGGAGATTCAGGAATTTGCAACCACGCGTAATCGCTTATTAATGAGCATTCATTTTGCCCTTTATTTCTAAGGTAATTAAGAGAAATATAATGCTTATATTGACGTCTTATTAAAATAAGAAATTAAAATATGAATCAGTTGTGATAATATTTTGTTTCTTTAAAAAATACAAACGTTTAAAAGAGAGCAATAATTGGTGTTTGATCGCTCAATTTTGAACTAATTACCGCAATAAGTGATAGGATTCAAATCAGTAAAAAAGAGTTTAGATTTTTGCTATTTGTGTTCTGAAAAAAATGTCACTCAGAATATGTTACTCTGAATATTAGTTATTTGAAAATAAACGAGAAGTGCTGTTTTTGAAAACATATGAAAGTATGCATGTGGACTTGAAAATTATGAAGTTTTCATGTCGTTAATAGTAAATCTGTGTTAAGCATTATAAAAACTATTGGATTACCTATGAAAAAAGAATTAAAGGAACCTATCGCAATTATTGGAATGGGATGTAGATTTCCTGGAAATGTGAATTCACCAGAGGAATTTTGGAAGTTGATTTGTGATAAAAAAGATGCCTTGGGGCCAATTCCAGCTGATCGTTGGGATGTTGATGCGTTGTATGCGCCTGTATGGAGAAGAGCTGGAAAAATTAGTGTGAACCGCGGAGGCTTCATTAAAGAGATCGATAAATTTGATGCGGCTTTTTTTGGAATTTCTCCCTTAGAAGCCAAAAGAATGGACCCGCAACAAAGGATGCTGTTGGAAGTGTCTTATGAAGCTGTTCAAGATGCAGGTTTAAGTCTTAATGATTTAAAAGACTCAAAAACAGCTGTATTTATTGGGATTTCTGCGCATGATTATGGTGATCTTCAAAATTCATATGAAGAACGTGTAAATATTGGGTCGCATACCAACGTTGGTGCAGCACTTTGTATAAACGCAAACAGAATTTCATATTCGTACGATTTAAAAGGACCTTCATTTGCTATTGATACGGCTTGTTCGTCTTCGTTGAATGCTGTTCATATGGCCTGTCGTGCTATTTGGGAAGGGGATGCAACTGCTGCATTTGCCGGTGGAGTAAATTCAATTTTAAAGCCTGAACCTCAAATGGGATTCAGTAAAGGTGGATTCCTTTCTCCTGACGGAACCTGTTTTTCTTTTGATGAAAGAGGAAACGGATATATAAGAAGTGAAGGTGCTGGTTTGGTTTTATTAAAACCATTATCACAAGCTGAGGCTGATGGCGATAGCATTTATGGTGTAATTCGTGGTTCTGCTGTGAATCAAGATGGCGCAACGAAAGGTATTTCTGTTCCAAATCCGCTTGCACAACAAGCTTTATTAAGAGATGCTTATATTGATGCTCAAGTAGATCCGCATGCTGTCCAGTATGTTGAGGCGCATGGAACTGGAACATTTGTAGGTGACCCGATTGAAACAAATTCAATTGGTAAAGTAATTGGTACGGATAGAAAGAATGATTGTTTTATCGGATCTATTAAGTCTAATATTGGTCACCTTGAACCAGCTTCGGGTATTGCAGGAATTAGCAAGTTGCTTTTAGGAATGAAGCATAGAACTATTCCTCCAAACATCCATTTTAAAAATGGAAATCGAAATATTCCGTTTGAGGATCTAAAATTAAAAGTACCTGTCGATGCACATCCTTGGCCTTCAAAAAGTGGAGAAGACGCGTTTGCGGGAGTGAATTCATTTGGTTTTGGAGGATCTAACGTACACGTCGTATTACAAGGACATAAACAAAACGGTCAGGCACCTGCATCTCACGATAAAAAAGGATTGCAAGTTTGTAATATCTCAACAAGAAATCTTGATGCTTTGCAAGAAATTACACAATCATACATTAATTGGTTAAAGGATAAAGACAATAAAGCGACGTTTAGTGATATCTGTTATTCAACAGCTGTTAGAAATACCGCTCATGATTTCAGATTATCTGTTGTTGCAGAATCTAAAGAAGAATTATCAGAAAGCCTTCAGGTTTATTTAAATGGTGAAACATTAAATGAAATAGCTGATGGAAGAGCGCTTGAAGAAAAAGATAAGATTGTATTTATATTCTCAGGTCAAGGACCTCAATGGTTTGCGATGGGTAGACAGCTACTTGCTGATGAACCATTATTTAGAGAACAAATTGAGAAGCTTGAACAAATGCTATTGGTTCATGCAGATTGGTCATTAATCAAGGAGTTATCGAAAGATGAAGAAACGTCAAGAATTAGTGAAACAAACATAGCACAACCTGCCATTTTTGCAATTCAGATTGCATTGTATGAAATGTGGAAAGCAATGGGTGTTTATCCTAAAGCTGTTGTTGGGCATAGTATTGGTGAAGTTGCAGCAGGATATGTTTCTGGAGCTTTAACTTTAGAACAAGCCGTGCTATTAATCTTCAATAGATCTAGAGTTCAATTTAAAGCAACTGATAAAGGTAAAATGTTGGCCGTGGGAATTTCTCATGAAGTTGCTAAAGAATTAATTAAAGGAAAAGAAGATAGAGTTTCTATTGGTGCAGTTAACGGACCAGAAATGGTGGCTTTATCTGGAGATACTGATCTAATAGAAGAAATTGCTGCGGATTGTGATTCAAAAGATATTTTCCACAAACTATTAGTGGTAAGAGTACCTTTCCATTCGCATCACATGGAGCCGCTTAAAGAGGAATTATTGACTTCGCTTGGTGAGTTCAAAACAAAGGCAACTGATATTCCTTTTTATTCTACTGTAAAAGGTGGAATTGTTAAAGGAGAAGATTTGAATCCAATGTACTGGTTCCAAAATGTAAGAGAAGCGGTATTGTTTACAGATGCTATTGATGCGCAAATAAAAGATGGTTTTGATACGTTCATTGAACTAGGGCCGCACCCAATTCATGCAATCGGAGTGCAAGCTTTATTGGAAATTAACAAGAAAAAAGGATTATCGATAGGATCCATTAGAAGAAAAGAAGACGAGAAAAGAACATTCTTATCAAATGCAGCTAAGTTACACGCTTGGGGTGTGAAAATAGATTGGAAAGCATTTTACGGAGATGACAATAACTTTGTGAAACTTCCAGCATATCCATGGCAAAAAGATACGTATTGGTTAGAGAGTGATGAAGGAAAGAGATTGCGTTTAGGTTCTCTACAGTATGAGCATCCGCACTTGAAAAGAAAAGCAGTTTCTGCTCGTGAGAGTAATAATATTCTTTGGGAAGTAGACTTAGATAAAAGAACATACCCGTATATTGAAGATCATAAAGTGCAAGGGCCAATTGTTTTCCCGGGTGCTGGTCACGTAGATTTGATGATTGGTGCTGCCAAAGCATCTTTTGGAGAAAACTTTGGGTTTATTGAAGATGTAAACTTTGATAATGCCTTGTTCTTGCCAGATAATGGTGAACCGCCGCACATTCAAATTGACATTTCGCATGATAGTGGAGATTATTTTATTTATACCAAACCAAAAGGTAGAGATGAGCAATGGACCATGTGCTCAAACGGAAAGATTAATCATATCTCAGATAAGTTCGTTGCTAAACCAGTAGACTTAGAAGCGATCAAGAAAAGAATTACTATTCCTGTCGCAGTTAAACCAATGCATGATGAACTTTTAGAGAGTGGTCTTTATTTAGGGCCAAGCTTTAGAGGAATCACAAATCTTTGGAGAAGTGATGGGAACTGGGAGTCTTTGAGTGAAATTGATGTTCACGAAAGTGTAAAATCAGAATTTTTCCAGTTTAACATTCACCCAGGTGTATTAGATAGCTGTTTTCAAACAGTTTTCGGAATCTTTAACGAGAGAGAAGATCATTCTAAAAAAATGGGAGTATATGTACCGCGTCACATTGATAGAATCAAATGGCATGGTGATGTAAACTCAACTAAGTTATTTGTACATGGAACATTAAGAGAATGGACGGATGAATATGCAGTTGGTGAATTATGGATCTTCAATGCTGATGGCAGTTTAGTGGCCGAATTCCACGGATTTAAATCTCAGTACTTAAAAGGTTCTAGAGGTGAGTCTGGCGGAGAAGCTGATAGATGGTTCTATGAGTATAACTGGAACATGAAGTCGCGGGCTGATCAAGAGTTATTGAGAAATCCAGGGGAATACCTTCCAGATCCTGAAACATTGAGACCTGGAGTTCAAGAGACAATTGATGAAGTAAATGCGAGAGGAGTTCAAAAAGAATACTATAATGATTACGAGCCGGAACAATATGATTTAACATTGGCGTATATCTGTGAGTCGCTGCAAGAAATGGGAATGTCTTTTGAGGCAGGAACTAAAATTGATGTAGATCAACTTTATAAAGATTTTGAGGTAATTGAAGTTCAGAAACGTTTGTTCTATCACATGTTCAAGCTAATTCAAATAGGAGGTATTCTTAAAGGCGCAGGTTCAAATTATGAAGTGGTTAAGAAACCAGACTTCAAGGATTTGAGAGCTTGGATGGAGAGTTTGAATAGCAGATATCGTCAATTTCACCACGAATCTACTTTATTAGGCAGATGTGGACCAGAAATTACAGGTGTATTGCAAGGAACTGTTGATCCAATTCAATTAATCTTCCCAGAAGATAAGTGGGATGCTATTGTTCAATATTATGTTGAAGGATTCGCATTTAAGAAATATAACGATATTGCTGGGCGATCAATTGCAGAATTGATTAAGAACATCCCGGCAGATCAAACAATCAGAGTGTTAGAAATTGGTGCGGGCACAGGAGGTATGACACAAGCTATTCTTCCAATGTTACCGGCTGATCGAACAGAGTATGTCTTTACAGATTTATCTCACATGTTCATGATCAAAGCACAACAGCGTTTTGCTAAATATCCTTTTGTACAGTACAAAATTATGGATATCGAACAAGATCCAGCTGAACAAGGTGTTGATTTGAACTCATTTGATTTAATCATTGCATCTGATGTGATTCACGCTACAAGAGACTTAAGTGTTTCTTTAGGAAATGCTAGAAAATTATTAGCTTCTGAAGGTGTGTTGATGATGTTAGAGGTGACTAACTCGCCGGTATATCTAGATTTCATCTTTGGTATGACTGAAGGATGGTGGTTATTTGAAGATTTCAGAACTGAACATGCCACTATGGCTCCTGAAATGTGGGAGAAAGTATTGACAGATAACGGATATAATAACACGGCTTACTTTAGTGATGTTCCTGATAACTCAATTTCTTGTCAATCAATTATCATGGCGAGAGCTGAGAAAATTGACTTTACGGATAAGGTTGTTGTTAACGAAACTAAAACAGCTGTTGCTGATTACTTAATATTTGGTGATCATAAAGGAGTTACAGATAAACTAGCTGCACAGTTAGGTGATTTGAATAAGACATCTATCAATGTTACTATTGGCTCTGAATTTAAACAAATTTCAGATACTGAATTTGAGGTGGGCGCCATGTCACAAGAAGATTGTGATAAAGTGATCGATCATGTTAATTCAAGTGGTAAACTAGAGGGGATTGTATTTGGTTGGGGAATTGATTTAGTAAGTAATGAAGATCTTACTGCAGAATCTATTGAACAAGCGGAAGGTTTAGGAAGTATTATGATGATGAACATCATGAGAAAACTGAACACCACCTCTTTCAAAGTAAATCCTAGTATTTGGGTTGTATTGAGTGGATCACAAACTGTTGCTGGATCACCTGAATTTTTAAATCTTGGTCAAGAAGGATTAAGAGGTGTTGCAAGAGTTATCGTAAATGAGTTCCCTAATTACGCAACTACGGTTGTTGATTTAAGTTCACCAGTTCAAGATGTTGAAATCGAAGTATTGGTAGACGAAATGTTCGCCGGTGATAAAACGGATGAGATCGCATTTAGAGGAAGAAGAAGATACATTAATAAGTTAGAAAGATTATCAATGGATAACATAGCGAAACAAGCTATGAAGTCTGTTCCTGCTGAAGGTTCTGCTTATACTGGTACAATTGAAGAATTCGGAGTACTAGATAATGTTGTATTAAGAGAAAGCGAAAGAAGAACACCAGAAGCTAATCAAGTTGAGATTCAAATTAAAGCATCTGCTCTAAACTTTAGAGATATCATGATTGCAATGGGTCTTTTATCTGATGAAGCTGTAAACGGTGGATTATTCGGTAAAACATTCGGACTAGAATGTGCTGGTATAATTACTAAAGTAGGAGCTGATGTGACTAACGTTAAAGTTGGTGACGAAGTGATGGCAACTGCACCTTCTTGTTTAGGTGGCTTTGCTTATGCTTATGGGGTTCACTGTGTGAAGAAACCAGCGAACATTAACTGGCATGAAGCAGCAAGTTTACCGGTAGTATATACCACAGCTTACTTCTCTTTAATCCATCACTGTAGACTAGAGGCTGGTGAAACGGTATTGATTCATGCAGCAGCAGGTGGTGTAGGAATCGCTGCAATAAATATCGCAAATGCGGTAGGAGCTGAGATATACGCAACTGTAAGTACACAAGTCAAAAGAGATCACATTATCAGTTTAGGTGTTAAACCTGAAAACATCATGAACTCCAGAACATTAGATTTTGCTGATGAAATCATGGAGAAAACCAATGGGAGAGGTGTAGACGTAGTGTTGAATTCACTTTCGGGAGAAGCTATTTTTAAATCGGTGAGATGTTTAGCCGCATATGGTCGATTTATTGAAATTGGTAAAACAGATATTTATCGAAACTCTAAATTAGGGCTTCAACCATTTGGAAACAACTTAACCTACTTCGGTGTGGATGTTGACAGATTGTTTGAGCAAAAGAAAGGTTTCGGAGGTAAATTATTCCAAGAATCAATTGATTACTTCGTTGAAAATAAATTCAAGCCCCACCCAGTAACGACATTCCCGATAGGTAAACTAGCGGATGCATTCCAATTCATGGGTGGAGCAAGACACATTGGTAAAGTAATAGTAGCAATGGAAGGCGAAGTAGATATCGCTCCAGCAACTGAGATTAAATTCAAAGCAGACGGAACTTACCTATTAACTGGTGGAGCTTCAGGATTTGGATTATCGGTAGCTCAGTGGATGACAACTAAAGGGGCGAGAAACTTAGTTCTAATGAGTAGAAGTGGTGTTAAAACTGACTTTGAAAGAGCTATTGTTAAGAGCATGGAAGATGACGACGTGAACGTTATGATTGCTAAAGGAAGTGTAAACGACCAAGCAGACGTTGACAGAATCTTTAAAGAAGTGGCAGATACAATGCCTCCGATTAAAGGAATTCAGCACGCAGCCATGGTTTTAGATGATGTTTCTATTCCAGAAATTGATTATGATAAGTACATGAAAGTGTTTAATCCAAAGGCCGTTGGTTGTTGGATGCTGCATGAGGCAACGAAGGATATGGATTTAGATCATTTCTTATCTTATTCATCTATCTCTGCCATATACGGTAATCCAGGTCAAGTAAGTTATGTTGGTGCAAATAGTTTCCTAGACAACTTCTCTCATTGGAGGAGGGCTCAAGGCTTACCGGCAACAACTGTGAACTGGGGTGTAATTGGAGATGTTGGATTCGTAGCAAGAAATGTCGAAGAAAATGGAGTTGTTATAGATCTTCTTTATAAACAAGGATGGAAAACGTTCTCTATCCATCAAGCATGTTGGATCTTAGAACAAATGTTATTAAATAATCCAATTCAAAGAGTTGGAACAGATTCTGATTGGGAAACAATTGGTGGATTCTATCCGCATACTGCTAAGTCAAGTCGTTTTGCTCACTTAGTGACTGAAGGAGACTTAAACGCAGGGTCTGGAGCAGGAACTGGAGATGGCGCTTTAAAAGCAACATTACTGGAATCTAAACCGGAGGAACAAACTGAAATCTTCTTAGATCAGTTGAAAGACACCTTTGCGAGAGTATTGGGTACAACATCTGAAAAAGTGGATACGGCTGAGCCTGTAACGAAATATGGACTGGATTCCTTGATGGCGAATCAAATTAGAAACTGGGTGCAATCTAACGTAAGTATTGATTACTCAATGATGAAAATCATGAGAGGACCAACTATGGAAGAGATGACCGAGCAGATTCTTGATGAGTTGAACGGTGCAGGCGGAGCTGGATTAATGGAAGGTGAAGCTAAATCTGAATTAGATAAATGGGTCATTCGTTATAAGAAAGTAGATAGCCCTAGATTAAGATTATTCTGTCTTCCTTACTTCGCGGGTGGAGCATCTATCTTCTCAACTTGGCACGAGTTTTTGCCAGACGATATTGAGGTATGTGCAATCCAATTCCCAGGTAGAGAGGAAAGAGGTGATGAAAGAGCGTATGATGATGTTGCAGACTTAGTGGCTAAAATGGCAGAGGTTATGGAGCCATTATTAACTACTCCATGTGCATTCTACAGTCACAGTTCAGGAGCAGGTGTTGCTTTAGAATTAACCAGACATTTGAATAGAGAATTAGACGTTCAACCAACCAAATTTATGGTTGGTGGATGGAGAGCTCCGCATTTAGTGAGTCCGTTTAAATTCTTAGAAGCAATTGCTGATGATGAAGTGTACAAGGAAAAGAATATTCCGAATATCAAAGGTCACTTACGTTCGTTAGAGATTCCAGATGCGGTAATCGACAATGATGCGGTGTTCAATGAAATGCTTCCTGCACTTAGAGCTGATATCTTATTAGGTAAGAAATATAAATATATTGAAGATGAACCGTTGAATTGCCCACTAACGGCATTCGCAGGAGCAGATGATAATGTATTTACCGTTGATCAGGTTCAAGGATGGGATCAACATACCAACTCTGAATTTAAGTTCAAGGTTGTTCCTGGTGGACACTTATTCTGTAGAGATAATAAGGAAGATTTATTGGAGATTGTAACTGAAGAATTGAAAGAAGCAGTTCTAGATTAATTTTTGCTGTGAGAACGCTAAAGTAATTTTAGTGTTTGCATAACCAATATGGAAATTAAGATAAATAATCCCATTTCGTCTGATGATATCATCAAAGGTCGAGATGGGATTTCTTCTTTAAAAAGAGGTGATATCCAAATTTGGAGTGTTTCTCTAGATGCGGATGAAACAATGAGAGCTTCCTGTTTGAATGCTTTAGGCGAAAGTGGTCGTGAACGAATCGCATTTTTCAAATTCAAACAAGTTCAAGAAAGCTATATCATTAGTCAGGGCGGTTTGCGCTTATTGCTGGCTTATTATTTAGGAATCAATACTGATAAAGTTGCAGTAGGCAGAATGAGCAAAGGCAAGCCTTTTTCTATAGATAATCCAAATTTGCGTTTTAACATGTCTAATTCAGGTAGAAGGGTAGTTTATGCTTTTTCAATGGATGAAGAGCTAGGTATTGATATAGAGCGCCTTAGAGCTATGTCTGATTTGGATGAATTGATCAAAAAGAACTATAACGCTTACGAGCAAGGTTATATTAATAAAGTGCCTGAGCAACGCTTAAATCGTTTTTTTAAATTTTGGACCATTAAGGAGGCCTATCTAAAAGCAATAGGTGTCGGAATGAGAATTCCACCTGAAGATTTAGATTTTTCGGTACAGAATGGTGTGTACAAATTAGAGTCAATTAGAGGAGAAGTAGATACAGAGGATTGGATTTTTAAAGATTTTGAACTCGAGGATGGAGAATATGTAGGGACCTTGACGATTAAAAATGAGAAGGCAAATATTTCATTAAGGACAGTACTTTAGCGAATAAGTGATTTTTTGTATAAAGACAAAAATGAATGAAGGCCAATGAAAGGAGCAAATTATAAACACCTCATTTCTCTTTCCCTAAAAAGAAATCTGAAATAACTTCGGCAGTATTAATTTCTTGAGATATTTTCCCTAAAAAAATTGATTTAAAATCCTTTTTTCTTCCTGCCCAACCATGTCCACCTCCCTTGACTTTATACAAAACCACTCTGTTATCAGACGTCTCCGAATTTGAATAATATTTTATCACGGTTGTTTTATCCTTCGGATCATTCTCGATTATGAGAGAATCTTTCGGATAGCTACAATTATTCTTTTCAACCCAATATTCAGTCGCCGCTTCAAAACCAGCGGTTGAAAACTTCCTATTTGCTTTCACTTTTCCGCCTTCAAATTGTAAAAGTGGATCGTCTGTCGCGCCAATTAATAATAGTGGAAGGGTCTTTCCACTTCAGTTATACTCATCTATCGGATTGAATAAATTTGAACAAACCACGGCTATGGCAGAAAATTTATGGGGTAATTTGCTCGCCAATAGTGCAGTCATAAATCCACCGTTAGAAATCCCGCAGGCAAAGATTTTAATAGTATCTATTGAATAATCTGTTGTCAGCGTATCTATGAGTTGATTAAAAAAAATAACGTCATCAACACCTTTTCTGTTTGCACCACCAACTGGAATTTGAATCGCCCATGACCTTTTGTATCCTTGCGGATAACAAACTATAAAATCTTTTTGATCTGCTTGTTCATTAAATCCAGAAAAACCCGCTATAGCTTTTGCTCTGCTTGTAATTCCGTGCAAAACAAAAACAATTGGATACTTTTTTTGAGGGGAGTAATTGGGGGGTAGATGAAGAAGTTAAGATCGCTCGTGATCCTGACAGGTAAATGAGGAAGAGCTAGTCTCGTTTTTAACAAAAGCATATTTACTACACGAAATAAATTGTGTGGAAAAAATCAATATGAGGAATATGCCTAGTTCTTTGATCATTTTAAAAGCACTCTTGCAGCGCTTTGCATAAAATTTATTAATTATGGAGGTGACTTGAAAAAATCTAATTTAAGCTAAATAAATCGTTAAACTAGAATGAACTGATTAGTAAATTAATGGTTACATTTGGGTGAACTGAAAGCCAATCGCTATGGAAGTAAAAAGAACATTTGATTTTCTTCAACGTTATAAAGAAAAATTCCTTGATAAAGATGATGCCTTAGCGGGCAAAGTCAATAAACAATGGGTGAAATACAGCTCCCATGAGTATATCAAAAATTCGAACAATATAAGTTACGGATTAAAGGAGTTAGGTTATAATTCAGATGATAAAATCGCCACAATCACCAATAATCGGCCAGAATGGAATTTCGTGGATATGGGAATGGCGCAATTAGGAATTGTACATGTTCCAATTTTTACCACGCTAAGTGCAGACGGATATCGTGACATTTTAACCCATTCAAAGGTGAAATGTGTATTCATTTCTGATCAGGCAATTGCCAATAAAATTTTACCACTTGTTGCTGAAATTTCAACCCTTGAAAAGGTTTATGCATTTGATGAAGTTGAGGGTGTTTCGAGTTGGAAAGAAGTACTTGAATTAGGCGAAGCAAATGCGAACAAACATGCTGCCGAAGTAGAAGAAATTAAAAAAGGAATTACAGAAGAAGATTGGGTAACGTTAATTTATACCTCAGGAACAACGGGAACTCCGAAAGGGGTGATGTTGTCGCATAAAAATTTAGTAAACAATGCAAAGGTAGCTGCGGGTGTATTTAAATTACAATCAAACCACAGGTATTTAGGCATCCTCCCAATTTGTCATGTTGGTGAACGAATGGGAAATTATCAAACACAATATTCAGGCTGTAGTATTTATTATGCCCAGAATTTAGGAACCATAGCGGATGATTTAAAAGATGTTAAGCCGCATGGATTCGGGGCGGTTCCGCGGATTCTTGAAAAAGTGTACGACAAAATTATTAGCAAAGGTGAAAAACTAACTGGTGTTAAAAAGAAATTGTTTTTCTGGGCCTTGGATTTGGGGCTTGAATACGAAATAGATAAAAAGAATGGCGCCTGGTATGAAATGAAGTTGGCAATTGCCAATAAAATCATTTTTAGCAAGTGGAGAGAAGCCATGGGCGGCAACGTTATCTCAATTGGAGTAGGTGGTGCAGCTTTGCAACCTCGCCTAGAGAAAGTATTCTGGTCAGCGAAAATAAGATTGCTCAATATGTATGGCTTGACCGAAACGTCTCCAATCATAACGATTAATAGAGCGACTTCTCCCTTAGTTCAGCTAGGTTCAGTTGGCGCGGGAATAGAAGGGGTGGATATTAAAATTGCACCTGACGGAGAAATCTTGTGTAAAGGTCACAATGTAATGATCGGATATTACGACAACGAGGAAGCGACCAAGGCGGCTATTGATTCGGAAGGTTGGTTTCATACAGGAGATATCGGAGTGTTAGATCAAGGCAAATTTTTACGAATTACTGACAGAAAGAAAGAAATTTTTAAATTATCCAACGGAAAATATGTTTCACCGCAAGTCGTTGAAAATGCGTTCAAAGAATCCGTTTACATTGACCAACTTATGGCGATTGGGGAGGGTGAAAAATTTGCTTCGGCGATTATTTCACCAAATTTTGAGGCTTTGGATACGTGGTGCAAAGAAAAAGACATTGACCGATCAGACAAGAAAGCTATGTTGGCGAATGAGGAGGTCAAGGCGCTCTATAATGCTGTGGTTAAAGAAATCAATCCAAAAGTATCGAAAGACGAGCAATTAAAGCGATTTAGACTGGTTGCTGATGAATGGACACCTGAAAATGGAGATTTATCGCCTACACTCAAGCTTAAAAGAAGAGTGCTG
>Ga0213861_10003677_pt1 | contig 12660 bp, 10 predicted proteins | sample PICome_4_FD_160110 | JGI IMG/M metagenome (GOLD analysis project Ga0213861, IMG submission 160110) | Coastal seawater microbial communities near Pivers Island, North Carolina, United States - PICO131 | ecosystem: Environmental > Aquatic > Marine > Coastal | place: USA: North Carolina...
CCCGCATGACTCATTACCAGGGCACTGACGCTGATCGGCTAACTTTCGACGCGGTGGTAAGCACCACCACCGACCAGGTCGCCCTGGCGCCAGGCTACCTGGACCGTACCTGGACCATCAATGACCGACAGTATTTTCATTACCGCCTGGAGGAACCCATCAAATACGGCTTCAGCTTCCATTCTGGCAAGTACAAGGTGGCTAAAAAGCAATGGCATGACGTAGCGCTGGAGGTGTACCATCATCCAACCCACGGGTACAATCTGGCCAGTATGTTCCAGGGGTTGGCTGCTGCGCTGGATTACAACACCCGCTATTTTACCCCCTACCAGCACCGGACCGCCAGCGTGGTCGAATTCCCGAACTCGGAGGGGAGCTTCGGGACCTCCTTCGCCAACCGCATTCCGTTGTCGGAAGCCCGGTTCATTGCCCACCCTACGGCTCACCACGATAAGATCAACCTGCCGTTTTACGTGCCTGCCCACGAACTCACCCACCAGTGGTGGGGCAACCAGCTGGTACCTGCCAACGCCGACGGGGCGCTCCTGCTGACGGAGAGCATCACCGAGTACATCACCCTGAATATTTACCGCAACAGCCTGGGGGAAGCCAGCGCCCTGGATTTTCTGGCCCAACAACGCTGGCGCTACCTCACGGGCCGAAGCACAGCGCAAGCGCAGGAGCCACCATTGGTCTACGTAAAACCCACCCAACAGTACATCGCCTACGGCAAAGGCGCCGTCGCTTTCCACGCGTTGGCCCATTTTTTGGGGGAAGACAAGCTGAACGGCGTGCTGCGGGAATTCCTCCTGGCCAATCGGTTTAAAGGGGCTCCTTACCCCACTTCCCTCGACCTGCTGGAACGATTGCACGCCCAAACGCCGGATAGTTTGCAATACCTGCTGCGCGATTATTTTGAGCAGGTTGTCTTGCATACGGCCAGCTTGCGGCAAGCAGCGGTCACGAAAACGGCGGCCAATTCCTATTTGGTGGAGGCAACGGTGGCTTACCAAAAAACCGACCGGAACGGCCAGCCGCTTGAAAATGCACTCCTGGCCGATTACGTAGAAATTGGTTGCTATGATGCGGCAGGAAGGTTGTACGATACCCACGTGGCCAGGATTACCAGGCCGGCGGCTACCGTGCGATTTACCGTTACCCAAAAACCGGCAGAATTACGGGTCGACCCCAATTTGTTGCTCCTGGAAGTAAACCGGGACGACAATTCCTGGTTATTCTGATGGGGGTTGATCAACCCTGTTAAGCGAGCAGCAAAATTAAGCCTTCTACGAAGGACCAACTTTCTTACCGTACCCGGCCTCGGCAATTCGGGCCCCGACCACTGGCAGACCATTTGGGAACGATCCGAACCCCGTTTTCAGCGCATCGGGCAGGCCGACTGGCAGACCCCGCGTTGCCAGGACTGGATTGCCTGCATCGATCGGGCAGTAGCAGGATACGATCCCGCGACCGTTGTGCTGGTAGGCCATAGCCTCGGCTGCCTGGCCATTGCGCACTGGGCGCAACAGTACCGCCGAACGATCAAAGGCGCGCTGCTGGTGGCTCCCGTAGATACGGAAGGGCCGCTGTACGAAAGCTGCCCGGCGACGGGGTTCGAGTCGGCTGCTGACAGGAAGATGCCGTTTAAAACCCTCGTGGTGACCAGTGCCGATGACCCTTGGGTAGCTCCGGCACGGGCCGCCTTCCTGGCCCAAAGCTGGGGGAGTACTTTCGTTGATATCGGCCCGGCTGGCCACCTCAACGCGGTGGCTGGCTACGGCAACTGGGACGAAGGCCGCGCATTTTTGCGGGCCCTGGAGTAGCAGGTGCGCCTGTTGGAATTGCGGGTCCGGTGCGGATACTTTTGTGGCGCTGGCGGGAGGAAAATGCGCTTTTCCTTGTCCGGCACCCCGAAAACTACGACCTTAGCACGAAGCAAAAAACAATATGCAGGAGCGGTCCATTCCCCACCCATTTATCGTCATTGAAGGCAACATCGGCGCTGGTAAAACGACCCTTTCCACAATGCTCGCCCGCGACTTTGACCGGCGCCTCATTTTGGAGGAGTTTTCCGACAATCCCTTCCTACCTTATTTTTACGAAAACCCCGACCGCCACGCTTTTCCGGTGGAGTTGTTTTTTATGACCGAGCGCCACAAGCAGCTACAGGCCGAACTCAGCCAGCCCCAATTATTCGAGCAAGGCATCATCGCCGATTACATCTTTTTGAAGACCCTGCTTTTTGCCCGCAATAACCTCAGTGCCGAAGAGTTTCGCCTGTTTCAACGCCTGTTCCATATTCTGAGCAACAACTTTCCTAAACCGGATCTCTTACTCTACCTGCATCTGCCGGTGGAAGGACTGCTCAAAAATATCCGCAAACGGGGCCGTGACTACGAACAAAAGATGGCGCCGAACTACCTGCAACAAATTCAGCAGGCTTATTTCGATTATTTCCGCACCGAAACAGACATCCCGATTGTTGTATTAGATGTGCAAGAGCTAGATTTTGTACAGCACCCGGCGCACTACCAACTTATTAAAGATATGCTCCAAAAGGAGTATTTGCCGGGTATGCACCAGTTGCAGGCGGCAGACTTGTTGGTAGATAGCCAGTAGAGGGATGCACTGACCATTTCGATCAAAAACACATAGAACTTACCTGAATTTATGAAAATCAACATACCCGAAACCGAGCAGGAACGTATCGTCATCATTGGTGGTGGTTTTGCCGGACTGGCTGCTGCCCGCAAGTTGGCGAAGGCCAATTACCAGGTGGTCTTACTCGACAAAAACAATTACCACCAGTTTCAGCCCCTGTTTTACCAGGTGGCTATGGCGGGCCTGGAACCCAGTTCCATTGCTTTTCCTTTCCGGAAACTCTTTCGCAAACACCACAACGTTTTTATCCGCGTAACGGAAGTGACGCGGATCGAGGTGAACGAAAAGCGCATCATTACTCCCCTGGGCCACTGCAATTACGATCACCTCATCATCGCTATTGGCGCTGAAACCAACTACTACGACAACGCCGAAGTGGAGGCCAATACGATACCCATGAAATCGGTAGGGGAAGCCCTGTACCTGCGCAATACCATCTTGTCCGATTACGAAGACGCCCTCACCATTACCGATTTTGAGGAGCGCCAGGGCTATATCGATATCGTTATCGTCGGTGGTGGCCCTACCGGCGTAGAACTGGCGGGAGCCCTGGCCGAGATGAAGAAATACATCATCCCCAAGGATTACCCCGAGTTGAACTGGGATGAAATCGATATTTACCTGATCCAGGGCACCGATCAGCTGTTGAATGGGATGTCTGCCGATGCTTCGGCCACCTCGTTGGCGTACCTGCAGGACCTGGGCGTACAAGTGCGCCTGAATACCCAGGTAAAGAATTATGACGGTGAATATGCCTACCTCAGCGACGGCGAAAAAATTCGCAGCCGCAAAGTAATCTGGGCCGCTGGTATTCGGGGTTGTAGCCTCCCTGGCCTACCCGCCGAAGCGGTTACCTATGGCAACCGCCTCGCGGTCGATCGCTTCTCCCGCGTCAAAGGCACGGAAAATGTCTACGCCATCGGCGATATCAGCTACATGGAAGAAGAGGCTTTTCCGAAAGGACACCCGCAGGTGGCGCAGGTGGCGCTGCAGCAAGGCCAGCAGCTGGCCAAGAACCTGATCGGCGCGCTGCGCCAGCAGGAATGGCAACCGTTTTCCTACCACGACCAGGGCTCTATGGCTACGGTAGGCCGCAATCGCGCCGTCGTGGATTTGCCCCGCTTCAGTTTCCACGGCTTCCTGGCCTGGGCCGTGTGGTTGGTGGTACACCTCTTCGCTATTTTGGGTACCAAAAACAAACTGTTCGTCTTCCTCAACTGGGTGTGGAATTACGTGTCTTACGACCAAAGCCTGCGCCTGATTATCCGGCCCAAGATAAAGAAGTAGGCAAATCGTACATCTTAATCACCTGACCTGTACGGTGGTGGGGGCTGTGGCCTCAAAGTTCAATATTTCCAGGTCTGAATAGGCCAGGCTGCCATCCAGGACAGATAAAATGCTATCTTGACCCACGAAAGTTTTTCTTGCCCAATTCCGCAAACCTTCCTATCGTCCTAAAATAAGCCACCCAACATCATGAAAGACCAAGCCATCAAGCTATCGTTGTTTATCAACTACTTCGTGTTCGCCATCCTGCTGAATAGTGTAGGGATCGTAATTTTAAAGGCCCAGAAGGTCTACGGCGTCGACGAAGTAGCCGCCAGCACGCTGGAATTGTTCAAGGATATGCCCATTGCCATTGTCTCTTTCCTGGTCGCCTCCTTTCTGCCCCGCATTGGCTACAAGAAAGCCATGCTCATCGGGCTGGGGATCGTGGCGGTTGCCTGCATAGCCATGTATTTTGGCAACTCGTTCTGGTCGGCCAAGCTTTTGTTCGCTTCTGTCGGCATCTCGTTTGCCCTCATCAAGGTGTCGGTCTATTCGGTCATTGGCCTGGTGACCAACAATGAACGGGAACACAACAGCCTCATGAGCAATATCGAAGGCGTTTTTATGTTCGGTATTGCCCTGGCCTACTTCCTTTTTCCGGCGTTCAATACCGAAGGCGACCCCAATGCGTGGCTCAATGTCTACTGGTTGCTCTCGGGCCTGGCCATCGTGTCGTTTCTCTTCCTGCTGTCCGCGGATTTCAAGGAAGGCAATGAAATTCCTGGCAGCAACCTGAAAGAGGATTTCCTGGAAATGGTCAAGTTGATGTCGCGCCTCCTGGTCATCGTTTTTGTCATCAGTGCATTCCTCTTCGTGATGATCGAACAGGGTATCATGACCTGGCTGCCGACTTTCAACGACAGGGTGCTGGAATTGCCGGAAAACCTGGCTATTATGATGGCCAGCATCCTGGCTATTTCCCTGGGAATTGGCCGTATTGCGGCTGGCTTCCTCACGCGCCGCGTATCCTGGGTGACGGTGCTCACCATCTGCCTCCTCGGCGCTATGGCCATGGTGGTTTTTGTGCTGCCCCGGGCCGTCACGGCCAATATCGGCACCGTCGAAACCCTGGCCGATATACCGCTCATCGGATACGCTTTTCCCCTCGTGGGCCTGTTTATTGCCCCTATCTACCCACTGCTCAACTCGGCGGTACTGAGCGCCCTGCCCAAGAAACTGCACAGCCCCATGTCGGGGCTGATTATCATCTTTTCGGCCATTGGGGGCACCTTGGGCTCGCGCCTGATCGGTATCCTGTTTCGGGAAGTGGGAGCTGCTTCCGCCTTTACCTATACGCTCATTCCGATGACGGTGCTGCTGGTCATGCTTTTCGTGTTGAAGCGCCTGACGGAGCAGGCGAAGCGGGCTAGGGTAGAAGGGTAGACGTGGAAAAGTGTAAAAGGGAAGTGGGGAATGAAGACCGGGTAAAGGTAGCGGGGGGACTTACTCAGACTAGCCTTGGTCAAAAAAAATTGCCTGGCAGCAAAAGAAGGAAACTTGATTTAATAGGCATCTAGATCTATAAGTATACCTAGACGTTGGATTTATGGAACGAACATTTTTGTCCGGGATAAAAAAAGAGATCATCTATTGTCTCAAGGTTTTGTTGTTGTTTATTGGTGGCAATTGCCTTTCAGCTTGTGCAAAGGGAGCACAAAAAGTAACGCTCATTGACCCACCTAATATCATTTTTATTCTTGCTGACGATTTGGGATATGGTGATTTATCATGCTATGGACATCCTTATGCACAAACCCCTAATATTGACCAGCTGGCGCGTACTGGTCTTCAGTTGAAGCGTTGCTATGCGTTGGGCGTTACCTGTGCACCTAGTCGAGCGGCCTTTATGACGGGTAGGTTTCCGGCAACCTTGCCTGGCAATTCAGCCATAAACGGCTTTGATGAATACCTCACACTGACTGATATTCTTCGACAAAATGGCTACCAAACGGGGCACGTTGGTAAATGGCACATGGGCAATAAGCAGCAGCTTGGACCACAACCTTATGGTATTGAATATATTAACAAACAACTCCGAATGCCAGCAGCTGGAGAGGGTAAAGATGATTCCCTTTTTGCGGCGGCTATTGATTTTATGGATCGGTCAAAAGAGAAACCTTTTTATCTCAATATTTGGTGCCACACGATACATTTTCCAATTGGTATTGGATCAAAATTTGAAACACTTTTTGATACGATTAAGGTGAACGAGCACGATTTTAGCCAGTGGTATGTTGACAACAAGATTCGTCCAATACAACAAGCTGGTTTGAATTTAGATAGCCTGATGAAACAGTATCTGGCCGAAGTTTACGACCTGGACCATCATGTTGGGGAAATTATTCAATATTTGGAAGAAAATAACCTAAGCGAAAACACCATTATCGTGTTTAGCAGCGACCACGGCCCTGCCCCGATTGAGTTGGATCTTCAGGAAAGTGAAGACCGGAAAAAAAAGCGATTTTCCCTGCTCGGTACTTCCGGAGACTTTAAAGGAGGAAAGCATACGTTCCAGGAAGGTGGGGTAAGAATTCCCTTTATTATTCGGTGGCCGGCTAAATTCCTATGGGGTACAGTGGATTCCAGTACCGTATTTTCAGCGGCAGACTTTATGCCCACACTTTGCGGTGTTATAGGGCTGTCTACCAAAGAGTTTCAATTGTCTGGAGAAGATATGCAAGCTTCCTGGCGGGGTGAAATAACAAAAAGAGCGCAACCGCTGTTTTGGAGAACGCAGTCTGCTGGCTCCTCAGTTACTATTCTGGACGGAGATTGGAAACTATATGAAAACCTCGGAGGAGTGGTGACACTGTTTAACCTAAAATCAGATGCGACAGAAAATAATAATATTGCCAAAGCGCATCCTGAGATTGTCCGGGACCTTCGTCGGAAAATTGACAAATGGAAGGCTACTTTACCCAATTGAAAACAAGGTAGCCGTTAGGCCAATTAGAAAACAAGTTAGAAATAAAGACAACATGCAAAAGGAGCTCGACAAATTTCCCGTCCACCTCAAAATTCCAGTGCAGTGGGGCGACATGGACGCGGCAAACCACGTCAACAACCTCATCTACCTGCGCTGGGCAGAATCGGGGCGGATCGCCTACTTCGAAGCCATGGGCATGGACACCACCTTCCAGGGTGGGGGCGTAGGGCCCATCCTCGGTTGGCAGGATGGAAAGTATATTTTTCCCATGCGCTACCCCGACGTGGCGCTCATTGGGGTAGCTGTGTTAGCCATAAAAGCCGACCGCCTGGTCATGGAGTGCCACATCTATTCGGAGCAGCACCAACGCCTGGCCGCCATCTCCAAACAGGAGATCATTCCTTTCAACTACGCGGCGCAACGCAAAGCGCCCCTGCCGGAAGAATGGCTGGCAGCCATTGAAAAACTGCAGGCCCGGAAAGCTAAGTAATGGTTTTTTGACCTTTTCCTTTGAAAAACTGCAGGCCCGGAAAGCTAAGTAATGGTTTTTTGACCTTTTCCTTATCTTGCGCAGGTTCGCTAACCAATCCACAACCATTCGTATGAAAACCAGCCACTACACCGTCATCCTTGCCTGCCTTTTACTGCCCTGCTTACTGAGGGGGCAAGCCATCGACGAGCAACACGTCACCTACGCGCCGGCATTGGCCTCCCTCGATGAGCTCAAGGCTTTCCTGGCCATCCCCAACGATGCCAATTACCCCGAGGATATTGCGAAAAACTACACCCGGTGTGACGAGCTGCTGACGGGTAGCGGCTTTAAGGTTCAGCGCCTGGAAACCGCCAGCGTGCCGCTGCTGTTGGCCACCTACCCCAAGGTAGATGCCGAAAAACCGACGGTCCTCTTCTACTTCCACATCGACGGCCAACCCGTTGACCCCAGTTTCTGGTTCCAGGAAGACCCCTACGCGGCGGTCTTGAAGGAACAGCAAGAAGCGGAAGGCTGGGTAACCATCGACTGGGAGCGCCTGGCGACTGGTAAGCTGGATCCCGAGTGGCGGATTTTTGGCCGCTCCTCCTCCGACGACAAATCGCCCTTCATCATGTTTCTGGTCGCCTGGGAGACCCTCGCCCAGGAGGGCAAAACGCTACCCTACAACCTGAAGGTCATCCTCGATTTTGAAGAAGAAAAGGGCTCGCCCAACCTGGCCGCCGGCGTATTGGCCAACCAGGAAGCCCTGGCGGCGGATATGCTGCTCATCTACGATGGCCCCAAGCACCCCAGCAACCGGCCGACCATCGCCTACGGAGCCCGCGGTATTACCAGCATGACGATCAAGGTGTTTGGCCCTACCTTTCCGCTGCACAGCGGCCACTACGGCAACTATGCCCCCAACCCGGCCCTCCGCTTGTGCCAATTGCTGGCCAGTATGAAGGACGAGGAAGGAAGGGTAACCATTCCAGGCTACTACGACGGGGTGGTGCTTGACGAAAAGACCAAAGCCATCCTGGCCGCGGTGCCAGACAACGAACAAGAACTCATGGTCAAACTCGGGATCGGCGAAACAGATCAGGTAGGCGCTACCTACCAGGAGTCGATCCAGTATCCATCCCTCAATATCCGGGGCATGCTCTCGGCCTGGGTGGGGCAGGAGGCCCGCACCATCGTACCGGCTACCGCCGTTGCTGAACTGGACCTGCGCCTCGTGGTGGAATCGGATGGGGAACGCCTGCGCAACCTCGTCCGCCAGCACATCGAAGACCAGGGCTACTACATCACCGAAGCCGCACCTACCTCCCGCGAGCGCGTGCTTTATCCTAAGATCTGTCAGGTGAACGATGAACGCGGTGTCACGAAAGCCTTCCGCACCGATTTTGATTCCCCCCTGGGCACCTGGGTGTTTACTACTTTCCAGGACCTCTTTGGCGAAGATCCCATCCGCCTGCGGACCATGGGGGGCACCTTGCCTACGTCTCCCTTCATCACGACGCTGAATGTGCTGGCCGTCGTTATCCCGCTGGTGAACAGTGACAACAACCAGCACAGCCCCAACGAAAACCTGCGCCTGGGCAATTATTTTGATGGTGTGAAAACCATGTACGGGTTGTTGAGCCGGAGCTTTTAAAAACGCCGCAGTGCGGAAGGGGAAGACCCGTTTGTTTTTTAGCGAATTTTCGCTAAAATGCGTTGTCAATAGTTGTTTGCCCCGTTTTTTTTCTGTAACTTCCTAACCAGAAGTATTGTCCCGGTACATAAAACAAAAAGTGCCAGGAAGGATCACCTAAAGCTGCTAGCCATGGAACCCAAGAATATGGGCTGGCGTCGGGCCCCCCGGCGCCCGAAGCCAACCACCACCAGCAATTGGTTGCTTGCTGGTTTAAAGGAAGAAACGCGCAAGAAGGTCATTATAGGCCTGGTGGCACTGGGAGGAATGGTGGTATCTGTCGTGGGCATGCTTGTTTTCTTTAATTTTGGGGGAGATGTCTTGTTGCGTAAGTGGAACGTCATAAAGACCGAAGCAGAAACAACCCATTCCGTAAATTTTAGCGGCGTACTTTTTCAATTGGAAGGGCAGCAGGAAACCCCGCTGGCCAAGATCAACGTAGCGATCAAAGGCGTGGATGATTTTGCGGCGGTAACGAATAACGATGGTTCTTTTTCCATGCAAGTCCGGTTGCCGCTGAAGGTGAAGCAGGTCAAATTGCGATTTTTCGACCAGAACAACAACCTCCTCCACGAAGAAACAGCAACCGTGGAGTTCAACAAAACGGGTGTAGCAGCGCCCATTCGGTACGTGGTGCCCATTGCGAAAAACGTTTATTCGATCTAACCCAGCTGGCTGATTGCCCAAAATAAGTGCTCATTACGAGCGACTTAGGTGTAAATTAAAGGTTAAAAAATTTCCTTATTTAATCAAAATCCCTTAGCTTTGAAAAGCTGAACGGGTAGGGGCGCTACACAATCCCTCACCTGGTTTTTGCATGCACATTGGGGCAGCCATCGGCTAGCACCCTGACATTGACCAAAGCCTCCAATTCTATAAGCAATACCATTACACCTATGAGCGCCAAGGAAACCCTATCCCTATTTCTTTTGCTTTCGGTTGTTTGTGTGTTATTCGTGTACGGTTTTAACCGGGAGGTTAAAACTTTCGGCATCACGGGTAACATTATGTTCGAAAATGAAAACCCGGCAGGCACGGTGGTTATCTATTCCACCAGCGACGAGCAGCCCAGCCTGACCGATGCGTCCCAGATCAAAGAAACGCTGTTGCAGGATGGTTTCTTCTACCGCCCCATCAATGAGTTCGGTGGAAGGGACATCAATATCTGGATCCACAGAAAAGGCTATCCGCTCATTCACAGCACCAAAGTACTGGCGCCCCACCAGGGGAACGTAGATTTCGGGGAGATTGTAATCCCTGCCGCTTTTCGCTCATCGGATTCAGCAATTCTGCAGGTGAAGTACTTCAATGGCTTCAAAACCAAGTGCCTGGATGGCCCGGCCGAAGCCATCAACATGTGTGAGGTTGCCTGCATCAAGAACTTTTCCAAAAATTATCCTTCTCCGCAAGATTGTCCGCAGCAGCCTGCCGAGGTTTACTGTGCCAATTTCTATCTCCAAAGTGCCAGTTCGGCCTCCTCGGTAGCACAGTCTATCAGCTTGTTTTTTGGCCGGTAAGGGAATTTTACTTTCGCGTAAAGAATGAATTCAATCCGGCATTACGCCGTCCGACCTGCCGGTGATGGTGAACTGGCCCGAGCAGTCGATCACCCTGTGGTTTTCGACTTTGTATGATTAGGGGAGCGTCTGACCCGTTGGCACCGCAGTCACAGACTGCTGTTGATATTCATTCGTAGACAAAGTCTACGAATAGCGGGATGGGGGATTATATCAGCTTGTTTTTTGGCCGGTAGCCATTTTTCGGCCCGGCGACCAGCCCAGCGATCCGGCAGGACAACGGTGTGCCGCTACCGCCGGACGAGGGGTGGGAGTGGAGCTGTGCGGAACGGACGACCCGGCGCCCTGCCTGGCCAGGCTTGGCAGGGCGAAAGCCAGGGCAGGCCAGGCCAGGCCAGGCAGGGCGCGGCCCCAAAATTTGAATCCGTAAACAATAGACTTGTTCTACTGGGATTATATCGAGGGCAAACCGCGCCTTTTCGCCCTAATAACTTACCTTTGGATACCCCCCAATCGTTTATCAACGCCAGCTGACCATGTCCAATACCACGATTTTGCCCTGGGTTGCCAACCGCATTCTGGCCTTCTTCAATGCTGCGGGTAGCGTAGCGGAAATCCTCGACGGAACCATCCAGGATGATCCTACCGACGGGGCGGGCCGCACCCTGGGGCCGACCCTGGCTGCCCGCATCCTGCGCGAACGGAGCCAGCTGCCGCGGCTGCGCTTCACGGAATTTAGCCAGCTGGACGCCATTGCCGGGATAGGAGAGGGGGCGCTGCGGGATCTCGTTTTTAGTTTTGGTACCCCCGCCGCCGAAGCCTTTCAGCAGTCGATGTACCACAACCGGGTCATCTACCGGGAAAACTGGCCCCTGGAATATTTTCGGACGACCATTGCCGAGCAACAGGAATTCAACGATTTGGTGAGCGACGAAGCCCATTTTCGCCGTTGGGTAGCGGACCGGGTCAGCACCCTGGCTACCGAACGCGCCCTGGCGGCCCCGCAACGGGAAGATATGGTGGCCCAACTACACACCAACTACATCGACACCTACCACAACAGCACCCAGGCGGCCGCTCTGGCCCTGGCGCTCTGGTTTTACGAGTTCGATGCCGACAACTGGTTCTCGTGGGCGCGCATCCTGCAGGAGACCGACGCCTACCTGAACCACCACCAGGGGGGCTTTCCGTGGTACATGGAGCTGCGCTTTTTTCGCGGCTTCCGCAACCGCGGCATCATCCCGCCCGGCATCACCCCGCCCGACCTGCCGGTGATGGTGAACTGGCCCGAGCAGTCGATCACCCTGTGGTTTTCGACGTTGTATGATTAGGAGGGGCGTCTGCCCCGCTGGTATCGCAGTCATAGCCCGCTGTTGGTATTCATTTGTAGACAGCGTCTACGAATAGCGGGTGTATTTGGCTGACACCGCAGTCACAGACTGCTTTCGATATTTATTCGTAGACGTAGTCTACGAATAGCAGGGTTCTTCGTGCTTCAGCGCGAAGGAAAAGCCAAAATTGTCGTTGGCGCCAGCCTACGATGAAGTATTGGGCGGCCTCCCGGCCGCAGTAGGAGGGTCGTCCACCAGAACAGGGATTAAGACGCTTCGCTAACTTCGGTGCCAGATAGGAAAGTCATTTTGTTAGCTAACCCCAGGCGCATATCTGGTGGTTCAGGCGCGCTGAAGGGGGGCTTTGGTAGCCCCAGCGGGGCGAAAGGCTATAGCCAGGGTCGTCAGACCCTGGATGAATAGCGGGAGAATCATAAAAAGGTAGGTGCGACCCCGCTGGGGTCGGAAAGGAATTGGCGGTGTTAGGGCTAACATAATTTGACCGCGCTGCGGTCATTGGTCCAGCCTCAGCGTTATAGATACTACGAATAGCGGGAATAGGGCTGGGTGCACGGGTTCTTCGTGCTTCAGCGCGAAGGAAAAACCAAAATTGTCGTTGGCGCCAGCCTACGATGAAGTATTGGGCGGCCTCCCGGCCGCAGTAGGAGGGTCGTCCACCAGAACAGGGATTAAGACGCTTCGCTAACTTCGGTGCCAGATAGGAAAGTCAT
>Ga0213861_10003678_pt1 | contig 12660 bp, 12 predicted proteins | sample PICome_4_FD_160110 | JGI IMG/M metagenome (GOLD analysis project Ga0213861, IMG submission 160110) | Coastal seawater microbial communities near Pivers Island, North Carolina, United States - PICO131 | ecosystem: Environmental > Aquatic > Marine > Coastal | place: USA: North Carolina...
GTGATTATCCTGCATTAGAGGCTCTTGACTTAGCAGGTATAAATATACCTTTAGATGCAAATGCAACGGCATTAGTCCCTTATCAAGGGCCGGAGGGAACATTCGCTTATGTTTCTGCAACGGATGTATTAAATCGAAATCTTAGCGATCCTGACCAGTTGGCAGGAACAATCGTTCTAGTTGGTACAACGGCGGCCGGTTTAGTTGATTTACGGCCAACTCCTGTTCAGAACGTCTATCCAGGTGTAGAAATTCACGCAAACCTTATCGTCGGAATGATGGATGGAATCATAAAACAGCAGCCAGCGTATACTGTCGCAGTAGAGCTTCTGTTGGTTTGTGTTGCGGGAATATTTCTATCGCTTGTTTTACCGTTAGTTAAGCCTTTTTTCGGTGCAGGATTAACAATAACAGCGATTGGAACCGTAGCAGGAATTAATTTGTTTGCGTGGAACACCTATCACCATGTCCTGCCGTTTGCCGCCCCGTTAAGCGTGATCGTGTCAATTTATGCGATGAATACCATCTACGGATTTTTCTTTGAGGCCAGAAGTCGAAGTCAGTTGGGGCGACTATTCGGGCAATATATTCCGCCAGAATTAGTGGATAAAATGAGTGTGGACCCGGGACGCTATACCCTTGAAGGCGAAAAACGTGAATTGACGGTACTTTTTAGTGACGTTAGAAACTTTACAACCATATCGGAATCAATGGAACCGCGTGAATTGACGCGAATGATGAACAAATTTCTAACGCCTTTAACTCGAGCTGTTCATGAACACCGCGGAACAATTGATAAGTATATGGGAGATGCGCTGATGGCATTTTGGGGGGCGCCATTACCAAATGCTAATCACGCTGGAGATGCAGTGGCAACTGCACTAGAAATGATTCGTCGAATAGAAGAATTACAGGGTTCTTTTCGAGCTGAAGGCTGGCAAGAAATTCGTGTGGGTATCGGAGTAAATACGGGAGAAATGAGCGTTGGCAATATGGGATCAGAGTTCCGGGTTGCTTATACTGTAATGGGTGATGCGGTAAATTTAGGTTCCCGTATTGAAGGATTAACGAAACGTTACGGCGTGAGTATTATAGTCAGTGAATACACTGTCAGAGCCGCACCAGAGTATTGTTACGCCGAGTTAGACCTGGTTAAAGTTAAAGGTAAAAATTTGCCTGTGGCAATCTACACGCCAATTGCTCTAGCGGAGGAAGTTTCTCCTGAAATGTTCATATTTCTTGATCGTCACGCTGAGGCGTTAAGGGACTACCGACAACAAAATTTTGAACAATGCTTGAAGACTTTTTCTGAACCAACGGGGAAAGATGAATTTAATGTCTTATATCGTCTTTACCAAGAAAGAGCGAACGTGTTTATTGATACGCCACCCACCGAAGGCTGGGATGGTGTATTTTCGTTGACCGAGAAAAATTAAATAGTATTATCATTATGATTTTCCAGAATGAGAGAATACTTTTTGCGGAGTAAAATTTGACCATGAATGACTTTGATGTTTTTTCTCTGGGTGATGTATCACTGCAATCCGGTCAAGTTTTGACGGATGCTAAACTGGCTTATAAAACGTATGGAAAACTAAATGGTAATCGAGATAATGTCATCGTGTTACCTACCTTTTATACGGGGACACATGTTCGCAACGAAGGATTTTTTGGAGCTGGGCGGAGTATAAATCCTGAAAAACACTTTATAGTGTCGATCAATTTATTTGGCAATGGCCTTTCTTCGTCGCCGAGTAATACTTCGGGTTCTAGCGGCGGCGGTAATTTTCCTAAGATATCTTTATATGACAATATTACATGTCAGTATCAGCTGTTAACTGAACATTTTCAAATCGAAGAAATTCTTCTGGTAACCGGATGGTCTATGGCTGGTTGCCAGTCTTTTCAATGGGCAGCCCAGTACCCTTCATTCGTACGAAATATTGTGCCGTTTTGTGCGTCGGCAAAAACGTCGCCGCATAATTATGTTTTTCTTGAAGGGGTGAAATCGGCGTTGTTAGCGGATAGCAATTTTGAAAATGGTTTTTATAAGACACCTCCAGCATCCGGTTTGAAGGCATTTGCACGTGTTTACGCGGGTTGGGCATTCTCGCAGACTTGGTATCGTGATGCGCTATATAAAGATCTGGGGTTCGAATCGATTGAAAGTCTTTTGCTTGATTGGGAGAATGATCATTTAAATTGGGATGCAAATGACCTCTTGCTCAAGCTTGGAACATGGCAGGCGGGTGACATCAGTGACAACAAGTTGTACAACAAGGATTTTGCAGCGGCCTTAGGCGGTATTAATGCAAATACGATCGTTATTGCTTGTGATAATGATTTATATTTTCAACCACGCGACAATGAGTTGGAAATGGCGCATATTAAAAATGGCGAACTTAGAGTTTTTAGATCACCTTGGGGGCATTGTGTTGCATCTCCTGGCAATAAAACGGGGTTTCAGTCATATTTTGATTCAGTTGTAGCAGAGTTAATTGGTTAGTCCTTGGCTTGAGCTGCGCTGGAGTCAATTTGGAAAAAAGGATAGAATCTTAAGTAGTAGGTGGTATATTGTATAAAATCGAATAAGTGTATTATAAATCTATTTATTTAGTAGCAATTATATGGTTGCTTACTCATTCGTTATGAATTTTCTAGCTTTTTTAAAATTTTATTAAAATATTAGAATTAAAAATAAGAGGTGACGGTATGAAAAACTTTAAGTCGCGGAATTTAGCAGCTGCATTAATTACAACCTTAGCTTGTTGGTCGGTAACAGTTGAGGCTAGAAATTTATCAGGTGTAACAGTTGAATGGGCTCCTCATTATGGAAGCACGCTTAAGGATGGTGGTGCGTTAACAGTCATAACTAAAGAAGCCTTTAGAAGGGCTGGTCATAATGCGGAAATTAGCTTTATTCCCTGGAATAGAGCACTAAAGGACGTTGAAGAAGGTAAAGAAGATTTTGTTATGGGCGCGTACTTTAATGACGAAAGAAGCAAAACCTATGTGTTCAGCGATTCGGTATACGACGTTGAGGTAAGCATCGTGGGTCTTGATGATACCGGTGTAACTTCTTATAACTCTCTAGATGATTTAAAGCAGTACACTTTTGGTGTTAGTCGTGGATACGCTAATTCTGAGGGTTTCGACAGTGCAGAGTATTTAAATAAGGAAGTATCTAAATCGCCAGAATTGAATATTCGTAAACTTTTTCGAAATCGAATTGATTTTGCAGTGGGTGCTCGGGATATTTTGGCGTATGAAGCGAAGTCCCAAAATTTTAATACGAGCCGTCTAAAATTTCTTAGTCCACCGTTGCAGAGTAATGGTCTTTATCTTATGGCCTCAAGAAGTATTCCAGATGGGGAAGAAATTATTGACGGGTTTAATAACGCTCTGAGCGAAATGAGAGCTGACGGCACATTTCAAAGACTTCTTCGCGAATATCTAAGTCGACAATAAGTTAGCTTAGCTCTCACTCTTTAATGATTTAAAAGGAGCGGATTCGCTCCTTTTTTATTATGCAAAACTGTGCTACAAAAAAAACAAGCTGGTGGCGAGTCGCAACTGCTTTCATTGCGGGTTGTTTGATTGCCACACTGTTCGGTAAAGCATCGTCAGCATTAGTCGTATTGATAGAGGAGTTATCATTAACGCTACCCGAAGCTGGTATGATTATTTCGCTATTTTCGATAATGAGCGGGCTTCTAGGATTGGTTTTTGGGGTGTTATCGACAAGATATGGAGCTCTGGTGTGTGCGGTTTTAGGACTATTGCTTTGTGGACTTGGAAGTATAGGAGGAGCCTATGTTGATAGTTTTGAATTTTTACTTATCTCTCGTATTATTGAGGGTACTGGTTTTATTCTAGCGGTTGTTGCTTTACCTGCTCTTATCCAACAAGCTACTAGGCGCGAAGATCTCCCAATAGCTATGGGAATATGGGGCGCATTCATGCCGCTCGGGATCTCCCTTGCCTTATTGTTTTCTCCGGTATTGTTGAATTTTTGGGGCTGGCGTGGTCTTTGGAACGTCATTGGTTGTGTGATACTGGTTTGGGCTTTAATTATTTGGTTGTTATTCAAACCATCTAATGCGGTTAGCCGTCACGTACCACCAATACTTGCTGAAGTGCTGAAAGTAAAAGAAATTATACTCATTCTTTTTTTACCTCAAACTCTTTGGATGTTTCTATGCTTTGCAATTTATTCAACATTATTCATTTCCGTGGTTTCCTTTCTTCCAACCTTACTCGTGGAGCAGCATTCAACGTCACTAGTTTATGCAAATAAAATTAGTGCACTCGTTGTTGCGGGCAACATTGTTGGAAATTATTGTGCCGGTTTTATGATAAAAAAGGGCGCGAACTCAGGAAACCTTTTGATTATCGGTTTTACTATAATGGGTGTTTTAGGTGCGATAATGTTTCAGTCATTTCTTGGACCGCTAGGTAAATTGATATGTGGTCTTGGCTTTGCTATTTTTGGCGGTCTTATCCCTGGATCATTATTTGTGATTTCATCCAAGTTATCATTGGGCTCGCTCTCACTGCTGGTCTTTGTAGGAGTGTTGCTTCAGGGGGCAGGGATCGGCCAGGCTTTGGGGGCATCGCTCACAACATTGATTGTCGAAAAATTTGACATGTGGCAAGCGGCTTCGGTTTTCATGTTAGGAATAATGTCGTTAGGAATAATATTCGCGCTGATATTGCGCACAAAACTCAGTGATTAAAATTTAGTTGTTAGCTTCTTTTGCTAGTAAAAACTTTGAATTCCGTCAACTATTAGTTTGAGTCCAGCAAAAAACAGAAAAATATAACAAATCATATAAAAATATTTTGCGCTCACGCGCTTTACGAGCCAATGTCCTATGAAAACGCCGACCGGAGCAAAAGGCATCAAAATTAGAGACATTTTGAGATTCTCCGTATTGAGTTGTTCCAGTAGATAATAGGGTATTATTTTTACGTAATTAACTATGCAGAAAAATATTCCTGCAGTACCCGCAAAAACTAATGGATCAAGCTTTTTGGGTAATAAATACATACTAAACGGAGGCCCTCCAGCATGAATAACAAAGCTGGTAAAACCTGATAAACCGCCAAGAATCGTGCCTGAAATACGACTGTGTTTCGCTGAGCCTGTTGGTTTACATAGCGTGCTGAGAACAAAGGTAATAGCAATTATACCGATGAGAATTTTGGTAATGTTTTCATCGGTGAACTCGAATGTCAGATATCCTCCAATTATACCCAGCAGTGCTCCGGGCACTAAAATTCGTAAACAAGTGGTATCAAATTGTGATCTATAGGTATAGATCACAAACAGGTCCATAACACAAAGTATCGGAAGCAACAAAGCCGCGGCTTGAGCAGGAGAGACAACCAAGGTAAGAAGTGGAACTGCTAAGATGGAGATAGATCCTCCAAAACCACCTTTTGAAATTCCGAATAAGAGAACTGCGGGTACGCCTATTAAATAAAAATAGTATCCCTCAAGCATTTTAAATATCTAAAAATTCAATGGAGAATTGATAATAAGTGCATTTTCCTCAAATATTAAGGTTGGTGCGACTGGCCGAATGTTTATTCGTTTATTTTTTGGGATAATTATATTCAGACCAAATTGACTTAAGTTGATGGTGGCTCTTTTTAAATCAGGTGGCAGGAAACTACTTGCCGGGAGAGAACCCATATCTATCCGGTTTCCTAGTATTTCAATATATAGCGGGAGGTTTAAGTTTATGATTTCTAGTATTAAATGTTCTTTTTCGATGCTTGGCTTTACATTGCCGGTAGCTGTTGCAGTGTAAATGTAACCATCAGTGTTAACGTGGACACTGGCTTTCACACCTACAGTATCCGGACTAAAATGATACTTCACATCAGTAATCGTAAAACTACTTTGAACTGACCATGGGTGTTGAGTAAGTGCTAAATCGAGCACCCCGCTAAATTGCCTTTTTTCTGTATGCGGTAGGAACTTCTGTGTGACTTTCTCAATCAGATGGGGTTCTAGTCGAATACTTATGGTTGAAGCCGCAATTAACACATTGAGAGTAGTTGACGAGCAGAGTAAACAGAAAAGTGATAAACAAAAGAATAGTTTCTTCCTGGCTCGTGATTTATTTAACAAGTATTGTCGTGTCATAACTAAAAATACCGGTTTTGTAGCTTTGGTTTAATCTAGCACGGTGTTTATAATTAGCAGGTGAGAATTCTGCGCTTTATAAAAATAAGGGAAAGACAGTGAATATCTATTCATGGGTAAGACAAAACTCAAAAACAAGCCCGGATAAACCCGCAATAGTTTTCGACAATGATTGCCTATCATATTTACAATTTTGTCAGCGTATAGATTACCTCTCCTCCTACCTAATAGAGCATTGTAAATTAAAAAAAGGGGATCGCATTATTTGGCTGGGACTAAATCATCCAAATGCTCTAGCGTTACTTTTTGCGTGTGCGAAGCTGGGTTTAATTTTTTTACCTCTAAATTGGCGATTAGCGTTACCGGAACAAGAATATATTATTATTAATTCCGGAGCCGCTGTGCTTTTCACGGATGGTGAATTTGAACAGCGTGTTTGCGAACTTTCGATTCTACTACCGTCGATTGACTATATCAGAACCAATAGTCTGACCAGTACTAAAGAACTTGATTCATTGGTAGGGACCGAGCTCGATGCGTATATCGCTGAAGCGGAAGACCTACCGTTGTTGCTAGTATATACGTCTGGGACAACAGGAAGGCCAAAAGGCGCGATATTAACGCATACCGCATTGCTTACTAATGCTTTGATGAGCATAGATATGCACGATATGCATAATAACGATAGGGTTCTTGGAGTGTTGCCCATATTCCATGTTGGTGGTTTGAATATTCAAGTGACTCCCGCCATATTTATTGGCGCCTGCGTTGTGCTGCGCCGGCGTTATGAGCCGAACGATTTCCTTGTTAGTATGAAACGTTATCACCCAAGCCTAGTCGTTATGGTGCCTGCGACAATTCAAGCTTTGCTTGCTAGTAAAAGCCTACAAGACGATTCGCTTTCAAGTCTACGCTGTATGACCACCGGGTCTTCAATAGTTCCTAGACACCTTATAACCGCCGTAGAACGACTTGGAGTTCCTGTGATCCAAGTATATGGTTCAACCGAGACTTGTCCAATCGCGGTCTATCAGCGTTTTAAGGATGTGTCTCGTAATCCAGCGGCAACAGGCCACATTGGAAAATACTGTGAATTACGTATTGTAGATAATGACATGAATATATTGGAGTCCGGAATGAGCGGGGAAATATTAATACGTGGTGCCAATGTTATGCAAGGGTATTGGCAAGATGAGATATTCACACAAAAATCGTTTCATGACGGCTGGTTTCGAACTGGCGATATAGGAAAGATGTTGCTCGATGGGAATCTTATAATAATTGACCGATCGAAGGATATGATTATTTCTGGAGGGGAAAATATATATCCTGCGGAAATTGAACGTATTCTTTATTCCTTACCCGAAGTTGCTGAAGTTGCTGTAGTTGGTAAACCGTCAAAAAAATGGGGGGAAATACCCGTAGCCTTTGTAAGATGCTTTTCCGATTTAACAATACAACAACTAGCACAGCAATGTGGATCTGAGCTTGCACGCTTTAAACAACCCAAGGAGTTTATATTGGTAACGGACTTTCCTCGAAATAGTCTTGGAAAAATACAAAAATTTATTTTAAGACGTCAGTTTATGGATGGTTAATTAACCTATTTTCAATCATTCGATTATAAATAAGTTTTGCTAGTGTGGTTGCATTTTTGGTTAACGAGCGTGGGTTGAGAGATTCGGTAATTCCTGACCACAGTAATTGTTTATCTCTTAGTGAGTATAAATTTGATTCTAGCCGAACCAGGATATCGGTAGTATTGTAGCCAGGTTGAATTATAAAATAATGACTAGGGTGTTGGTAACTATGATCTCTCATGTGATGAAATTCAATCGGAGAGAGATAGGTTGCTGACGGAATGTGTCGTGTCCTTTTTTCTATTTCCACTAACCGTACGATAAGGAGCAAATTAGTGCTGCTCGTGTTCGTTGATTGAATCGTGTCAAAAATTTCTTTTTCATTTTCGTATTTAGATGTGGTGATGCCGTAACTGGATAGTGCAGTAATACCAAAAGAGTTAAAAGCCTTTACTAATGCCGTTTCGTAAATTCTTTTTTGATTTTCTTTTGGATTCATAACCGCAATCATTAGATGCTGAGGTGATGTTGCCTTATACGAAGGATCAGCCCACTCATCTACGAGAGCAACATTTGCGCAGGCAGAGAGAAATAGACTAACGACACTAATAAAAATTGATTGCGAAATAATGTTCCTGATCATCGTGGTATTATGCATCAGATCTATAAGGTTTTCAGTGTGTCGTGGTTGTTAGAACATTTTTCTAGTATTATGGATCCGACGGGAAATTTAATTATTTTCGTATCATGGGTATAATTTGGAGTCTAATTTAAGGGTTCGTAAAAAGTAAACTAATAAAGACAAGTCGAAGTATGCGGGTATTGTCTTCAAAACACGGATAAATTATATGATCGCAGATATTCAGTTTTCAATAGATAACCTGATTTGGTGGCTTGGTGGAGGAATGTTAGTTATTTCTTTTTTTACGTCTATGAGTAATTCACCGTCAAGCAGTGACGGAAGCCTTCAAGATGTCCACATTTCTCCTGATGATTTTTCAGATGCTGTTATGTCAGGACATGACTCGGATTCTTGGATGTCATCCACTAGTAGTAATTCATCTTTGTTTAAAGATGACAGCATTGACTCATCGCTTTTCTCTTCAACTGAGGACGACACTCTTGGCGACGTACTGCCGAATAGCGAATCTTTAGCATCTATGTTTCAGCAGGATAATGAGTTTTTGGGTGGCACAGATGCTACTGAAGCCGAGTTACTTATGTCAGGTTTTAACAAAACTATGATGGAAGAAACCGCAGGAGGTGATTTATTAGGCTCTTTAACCGATGGTTTGGAAGTTGATAAGTTAGTTTCTATTGATCTTGAAGCAACATTGGAGGTGTTAAAATCCGGAACAATTTCGACCGAATCAGAAATAGTTGAGAACGATAGAACAGGTGCTTCTGATAAATCGTTGCTTTCTTTAGTTGAACGCGATAACAATTTCAACGTTAATAACGATATACTATCTGTATTCACAGGTCATGAGAATTCTGAGGATTCACCACGCAGCAGTGATGACGTGAGTCTAGGTTCCGATGTATTTTCTGATGTCAACGATCCATTTTTTGCGCAAGGAGAATCGACAACCGCCGCCATGGCAGCGACATCCGGTGCTAGCTTAGATTCTAAGCTTGATTTGGCCAGAGCCTACATTGACATTGGTGATCATGAAGCAGCGGACACCTTGTTGAACGAAGTGTTTTCTGAAGGTGATGCAAACATGTTCGAAAAAGCGGCAGGGTTGAAGCAGCTAATGCTTGAGGACTAGTGTTTAAGTAGAGCGTATTACATTTTTCAACCTCCACTTTATAAGTGGTTTTACAAATTTTTAATGAGAATAAAATGATTAAAGTTGGCGATAAAATTCCTTCAGTTAAGTTTCAAAATCTTTCAAAAGAAGGCGTTGAGCATCACAATACTGACGATCTCTTCACGGGGAAGAAAGTAGTGGTGTTTGGACTACCGGGCGCCTTTACTCCAACCTGTTCTGCAGCGCATTTACCAGGATATGTCGTAAAAGCAGATGAATTTAAAAAGAAGGGTGTTGATAGTATTGTATGCCATTCTGTTAATGACTCATTTGTTATGGACGCCTGGGGAAAGAGTCAAAATGCAGAACAGCTTGTGATGATGGCTGATGGGAATGCAGATTTTGCACGCACTTTAGGGCTGGATATTAATTTAACGGCACCTGGTTTTGGTGTCCGAGTAAAGCGTTATGCGATGATTGTTGATAACGGTGTGGTATCGCTACTAAACGTTGAAGAGCCGGGCAAGTTCGAAGTAAGTGATGCCGAAACCATTTTTGCCGCATTGTAACTTTCGACGTTACAACGAAACCATTATTTCAATTAATTCAAAAATAGGCTGGAAATATTAGATGGACACCGGACTGGCAAAAAAAGTAGTTATGGTTGCAGCGGCTAGCAAAGGCCTTGGATATGGAATAGCGAAAGCTGTTGCAGATGAAGGTGCCCATGTCAGTATCGCTTCGCGAAGTTCAGATGACATTAATACCGCAGCTGAACAGATACGCAAACAAACTGGTGCGGAAGTTCTGCCCTGTGTTTTTGATGCGAGCGATCAGGAATCAATTGATGCATGGAAAAATCAAACTATTTCTCATTTTGGGGGTATTGATGGGCTTGTGGTCAACGCGGGTGGTCCGCCATCGGGTAAGTTCGATCAGTTTAAAGATGAGGAGTGGCAGTCAGCATTTGAGCTAACATTGCTGAGTGCAGTGCGAATGATTCGAGTTGTACTGCCGTCGATGCGCGAGCGCGGTGGTGGTTCAATTATTACTCTTACGTCGTCTTCAATTAAGGAACCGATTGATGTATTACTTTTGTCAAATGTTATGAGAGCAGGAGTCGTAGCATTGGCTAAAAGCTTAAGTCAACAACTCGCGTCGGAGAATATAAGGGTCAATAATTTGGTGCCGGGCCGCATGGACACTGATAGGATACGTTCTTTGGATGCGGTTAGAGCTAAGACCGCGGGCTTAACAGAAGACCAGGTGCGGGTAGCAAGTGAAGCTTCAATACCGTGGGGGCGGTATGGTACGGCAGAAGAGTTTGGTAAAGCAGGAGCATTCTTACTTTCTGATGCAGCGTCGTACATTACCGGTTCTACTCTAGTTGTAGATGGCGGAAGTATGAAGACCGTGTGGTGAATTAGACTTTGGTTATTTCTGCAAGGACGTTTGATTTCTACTATATATTAGATAAGGAGATTGAAGCTCTGTAACCCATTCAGAAAATACTGAGCAGCGTTGTTAATAGAAAAAAACCGATGATAAGGATTGCTGGAATTACCAGCATCCAGCGTATGGTTTGCGGTGTATCAGCTTTTTGTCGTTCTGTAGTCACCCACTTATCTTGAAATTCTCTTACAATTTGCAAGGCTTCTTCATGTTGATGCGGTGATCGAATACAAACTGCGCCACCTCCCCATAACATACTATTCGGAATTTCATAACATTCAATATCCGCGAGTCGAAGAGCTTCAAGTACGCCATCTATTTCTTCTCGGGGCGCGTGTGACGCCTCGAGAACTTTTCGTGTTTCACTGCTCATCGTTTCAATTCGTTATTATCGCTAGGTAGTTCAATAGTAATGTAGAATAAACATTGGAGATAACATTAAATTTTAATCGGAACCTAGCTGATTATCTTAGTGCTCGATAGATATTTAACCAACGGATGCCTAAAAAGAGTGTTTCGCTCGATGAGGCAATTCCTGCACAACGAATTATGCGTTCGTATAGTTTTACATTGGAAGTTAAAGCGTTATTATCACTATTACAGGCAGGGCAAGGATTCGTAGAGGAGACCGGAGTTACTCCCCAGCAAGACATGAACGATCATTCGAAAAATATAACGTATACCTTATATTTTGTGATACTGACTAATACCATCGTATACAATATTTGAAACGCTTCGAATAACATTACCACGTGATCGTATCCAACGAGTGTAATTGCGTGCGCGGTTACGTTTTTCGATAACGCCCACCAGTGTATAGGGAAATCGCTTACCTTGATCATCCTTAATTACCAATATTCCCATGTCACCACATAATTGAGCAGTACTACCGGTTTTATTATAGACCTTTGTTCCAGCCGGAACCCTGTCAGCCCCTGTATATATTCGATCGGGACCAGGTAGTGCCATTAACCTTCGAATTTCCTTTGCACCTGATATTTCATTTTTCCATAATGCATAGAGAAATCGACTGTAATCATGCACCGATGCCTTATTCCGATAGGTTCTGCCACTTGCGGGTATATATTCTACAATTCGAGTATGTTGGAATATTTTTGGATAGTGTTTTTTGAGTATCTGTTGTATTTTTTTTGGGCCGCCTACGCGTCTCATAATCCAATTTGTTGATGCGTTATTAGAATTTTGGATCATGCGCTGCATATGACGCTTAGTTTGTGGCCCGTAATTCAGATTACTTTGTTTAGATTGATGGAAGAAGGCTAGTGCAAAAAAAGGCTTAACCAGACTGGCGGCCTGAAAGGATACATCTTCATTTATGTCTACCAGTTTCTCACCGGTTGTAAAGTCATATACAGACCAAGCAGTTTTCTCATCCGGTGCGATTGCGCCGCTTTTACGGAGCTTCTTTACGTGTTTTTCTACGGCACGTTCAATATCAGAAACTCCCGGCTTTATTGTTGACGCTGCTTTACTTTTTTTCTCTATATTCGTGCTGCTAATATTAGCGTCATTGACTGCCTTTGCCAATGACACGGTTTTTGTGTCTGTTGTTATAAGTTTCTTTGCAACATTCTCAACAGGTGTTTTTTTATCTGATAGGACTACTGAGTCTTGATCACTACCCGTAAAGTTCCAACGTGTTGACTTTACCACTACGGCTCCGTCTAGCCCACTAGCCCGCAACAGCCGTCTATGTGCT
>Ga0213861_10003679_pt1 | contig 12660 bp, 10 predicted proteins | sample PICome_4_FD_160110 | JGI IMG/M metagenome (GOLD analysis project Ga0213861, IMG submission 160110) | Coastal seawater microbial communities near Pivers Island, North Carolina, United States - PICO131 | ecosystem: Environmental > Aquatic > Marine > Coastal | place: USA: North Carolina...
GCTGCCCGCTGAACCCATATCAGACCCCCAAATGATTCTGTGACAAATCTATGCTTTTTTTAAATCACGCCGCCGTAGATAACGATATGCTACATGGGAGGCATGGTTGATGAGATGAGTCCAAGAGTAGAGACGGGGGCAAACCAATTTTGTCGCGAGTCAATTCTCGGATTCCATTGCAAGTTTCCCTGCAAATTGCCACTCTTTCAATGGCTGTGTTTTTATGCTTCTTCTTCTGTCTAATCCTCAGTGGCTCTCCATTTGATAATTTAATTTTCGCATCATTCTTGATAGCCTTGCAAACGACCACTGGTATGTATCTGTGGTTAATTTTGAGTCCTCCAAGAATGCATTCAAGCCTAAACATGTTGGCTTTTGGCTTACCTTTAGGCGCAGTTGTCGCAATAATATTGAACCAAGTCATGAGGGGATTGATCCCAACAACTTGGATCTGGGTCGCCGGGCTAGCCACAGTGATTTTTGTTCATTTCATCTATGTGCAAGTAAGTTCAATGGCACCGGAACCCACTAGAAAATTTCTAGAATTACAGAAGTTCAAGATTTTCTTCGTTTGGATTGCATCTCTGCTACCTGCATACTTCTACCTTCTCTTTTTATGGTCGAGGTGGCCACTGACTGCAGATGGTTGGTGGGGCCTGAATACGGATGCTCCAACCTACGAAGGAATCGCAATAAGTTCAGCTTCATTTGGTCCTACAACCGACCTATCTGCGGACGGCTACGGAATTAGTTATTTTTGGTTGAGTAACGCTTGGTCTGGTCAGTTAACTGATGCAGTTGGCGCTCTGCCATATTTCGCCACTACCAGAATCCTTTCAGTTTGGAGTTTGTTCGTCGTTGCGCTCGTGGCCTGGAGTGTTGGTACTAGATTCTCAAAGAACATGCTTATTCCATCAATGGCTACGGTGCTTGGCACCGCAGGAACTTTAATTCCAAGTCGGTTGAATCACTCATTCCCTACACTTTTTGACTATTCGGGACCGAGTGTGCAGTTTTCCCTCGCTATGGTCACCATCATTGTTCTACTGATGATCACTCTATTTTCAAAGAGAGTCAACCTAGGCTTGTGCATTGTCCTAATTCTCTTGATTGGTGCAGCAGGCTCCGCGCGAATTACCATACTCTGGAACATTGGTTCTGCCCTCACCGTAACGACGCTTTATTTGACTGCTCGAAAGAGAATCAGCCTGAAAGACGGGATATCAATAGGCTTTTGTTTGGCTACTGGTATCGCTATATCAATTTTTACTGTTTTCCTCTTACCTCAGCCTGGCGTGGGTTCATCCCCAAGCGAAGCACTGACCTGGCTTGCTCCAAGCCTTGGGATTACCGAACTTCATTCTCTCGTTCCCATATGGGGACCTGTGGGCAGCCTATTGTTTATTCCGAGTTTCATAGCCATGATTTGCATAAGCGTTTCTGGCGCACTTTGGTTGATCATTTACAAGAGGGCATTGATCCCCACTGGGTTGGGCTTTCTGCTCCTTGCAAACCTCGCAGCTGGAATCTATGGAGCATTTTCCATGGGTAACTTGTATTCAACTCAAATTGCATCACTTTACGCTGGAGTGCTTCCAATGCTAATGCTGAGTGGCGTTGCTCTGGGAACTATTCTCGAGATGAAACTCAAACCTCTAAAGATGTATAAGTCCAAATTTTTCCTTGTATCAGGACATGTCGCTCTTGGGCTTCTATTTGGCGTGTCTCTGCTGATACTTTGGCAAACTTTGTATGGGTTTCGATTTGATGCGATTTTGAGATGGGGAATCCCCATAGGCCTTTTCACACTTCTTGTGCTTTCCTTCTCCGTAAAGCGACGCAGACCAAGGTCAATTGGTATAAATATGGTTATTACCCTAACCATCGCCACGGCCACAACATCAGTGGCTGCAGTTGCCTGGTATTGCATCCAACCTCAGACACCTGTGGATCGCAATAAAACCTACGCCATAAATAACGACATGATAGAGGCCGGGCGTTGGGTCCAGGAGAACACGAACAGGAACGTCGTGTTGGCAACAAATAGGTTTTGCGCCTTTCCCACAGACACCCCACCAGATTGCTGGGCGCCCGCACAGTCGATAACCGTGTTCGCACATCGGCAAGCCCTATTGGAAGGGTTCGAGTTTCTAACGGCCTCACTCATTCCTTCTGATATCAAGATGGCTCGAATAAACAATAGTTTCGAATTCGCCACAGATGCCAATTCGGAAAACTGCAAATACCTACAGGGAAATGATGTTGACTACTTTTGGCTAGACAAGTCAACGTATTATTCACCAGCTGCTTTTGAACTTGGAACCTTGGTCTATGACAATGACACAATTTCGATATTGAAATTGGATGATTGCATTGCCGGGGATTCCTAGCATTCTTTTTGGCAGATTCTAAGGAGGTCGCACCGCCTCAAACGAGGTAAAACGCGATCGAGTCTCCTCCGTTAAGAGAATCGGCGCACTCAATTAATAGGCATCGTTGAATTTCCTTGCCAGTCTTCGGTGAGCAGCTTGTGATCAATTAGTTCCCTAATAACGTGTTGTAATTCAGAAAGGCTGACTTGGAACAACGATGCCAATTCGGTGGCGGAATAATTTCCATCCGCGTACGCCAATACGTTTGTTCGCAGCATTACATCCGCCGGAGTACTCTTTTTTTGGATCACGTGATACAAACCCCGCCTACCGAGCTGTGGTTCTCCGAGTTGGTTGGCATATAGAACTTTCTCATTTTCAAATATCTCGATGCACTCTCGAACATAATCAAACCCACCTTGTAGCCCGCTGGGCGTCACAACATGATCAAGATCGTCAAGACTTGTGTGGTACTCCGGATAGTCGGCGTATCGGCTCCTCATGAGTGAAACCATGGGTAGGTCCACGCCAGGAGCCCCGTAGTGACGCTCGTCGCTTCCGCGTTCCAAATAAGAATATGACCGGGGATTCTCTTTGGACTTCAGCACCCGTTGAGCTACCCGATCAACTCGTAGATTTCCGTGGCGTGATGCGAGATACGTATATGCACGGTCATCGCCTATACACGTTAAATTGAATGCGGCAATGACATTCTCTTGTAGCGTTTCCAGATTACGGCTCGCGTAACAAATCGCACCAATGGTTTCAGGGGCGAATACAAATCTGTATGTATAGTGACGATTCGGCATGGATTGCACATACCGCGCTAATCCAGCAGCAACCACTGGACCAGATAGTTCATTATTAGCAATGCTGGGATGACAGACGTATGTCGTGATCATGATCTCATTGGTGGATTCGCCAGGTATGACTAACTCGGCCAAAGTTAAAGAACCTTCAAACAACTCGGCGTCGATCTGAACGTGATAGTCACCTGGCTTAAGTGCCTTACGTTGGTCATGAGTAAGGCAAAAGCCCCAGGTTCTGTTGTAGTAACTCGTTACATACGGGATGGCATCTGGTTGGTCAACAATCGAATGTAGATGCTCTTGAAGTTCCTCTAAGGAAAACACCGCATCAATCGGGACGGAGTAACCCACAATATGTAAGTTGTGGTCCGCGTAATCAACAACGGTTTCATCATCAGGGCCCGTTATGCGAGCTGACCGACTCACCCATTCAGGCGGCACAACCCAATCAAATGCGTGGCTTCCACTTGGTATCTCAGATATTTGCAGACCGGGCAGTTCTCTTTTCAAGATCTGCAGCGTTTTGCGCAGGCCCGCACCTGTAATACTCCGATGAAATGGCCACATTTCGCGGGCAAGCTGATGCATCCAATGCCCTGTTACGGGCCCATCGCAATCATGACTCATGAATCACACCAGCTCCCTCTAATGAGACTTTGAAAGTGAGGCGCTGTTTTACGTTCGCCGAAAACATTTCATGCTTCTCACTTGGAACGTAGAAGGCCATATAGCCCCCGCCTCCAGCTCCTAGGAGTTTGCCACCCGTGGCCCCTGAGTCGAGACCCATTTTGTAGAGGGCATCAACTTCAGGATTGGTGACTCCCGCAACCAGCTCTCGTTTGAGTCTCCAAGCCTCATCAAGGAGGGGACCGAGATCATCCAAGTTATGAGCTAGCGCCCGTTCCCCCTGAGGAACCAAGTGGGCGAGCCTTCTGGTCAATATCACGGCATTTGAGTCCACGTGTAAATCTCGTGACTGGCTTTTTAAGAGTTCCGAAGCGCTCCGTGGACCACCAATTGGTGTGAGAAAAATATTGCTCTCTAAATCGCGAATGGTTGAATCGACCAGCCAAACGGGTCTGACATCAACGCCACGTGACGAAAACTCAAGAACATTGATTCCCCCGACGGCACTGGCCCATTGATCCTGGTAGCCAATGGGTTCTCCCAAGACATTAATCTCGATCTCACAGGCTTCCATCGCAAGCTCGGTCGAAGACCTCTCAAACTTATTTACTCCGGCGACGAAAGCCAGACACGCAACCGTGAAACTTGAAGAGGATCCCAAACCAGTCCCTGCAGGTACATCGGACATTACAGCCACGTCCATGTTTTCCAATGCGTAGCGATTAAAAACTTCACGAGCTATCGGGTGCTTCAATTCGCTTGAATTTTGGACGTCCTCAGTATTTGAGTATTTGAGCAGGATGCCCGAGCGATGTGTGAATGGATGCCCAATCAAGTACACCCGACGGTTTATAGCAAAACTAAGAACTGCACCATCATGCTTCTCAAGAAATGCTGGGAGATCCGAGCCGCCGCCAAACAAACTGACTCGCAACGGCGCTTGTGCTATCAACATGACAAACGCTTCCTAGCCATCTCAATTGCAGAGACTGTATTGGTCACACATTCGTGTTTTTCAACAACATTGCAGGCCGCGGAAACGTGAATAAATTCGGCGTCAACGCCTCGCGCTAAACCGTGATCACGACTTGTATCTCCGATCACCACCGATCTCGTCAAATCGATATCGTGCCCTTTCTCGATTTCTACTAGCATCCCAGATTTGGGCTTCCTGCAATTGCATTCAACTTTAAGTTCTACTACTTCCCCACTAAATCCAACTTCAGGATGGTGCGGGCAAAAGAAGTATTCGTCCACAAAGGCTCTGGAAGAGGCCAATTGACGATCCAATTCCGCACGAATTTTCTGATGTTCCTCAAACGACATTAAACCTTTGGCGATTCCTGGTTGATTTGTTACAACAAAAACTGGTATTCCAGCAGTGTTAACCTGGCGAATCGACTCGGCCACTCCTTCAAGCACGAAATAATCTTTTGCTCTGTACACTTCCGGATTCGATTCATTAATCACACCATCTCGGTCGAGCAGGATTGCTGGCCGCGAAGTCAACGACCCGCGTCGGCTAAAATTTCCAGACTCTATATCTTGATTCACTTGATCGAGTCGATCTGGTGTACCAGCGTCCTTCAGGTAATGACTACTTACCTGTACATACAAATCGCTCTCCAGACTTGCGCGATACAACAGATCTGAGCCCAGATCTCTAACGCCCCTGTAGCGTTCCAAGGTTCCTGACAACACAGCGAAGAGTCCTGCTGACGACATATTCGGGATTCCTGAGCGATCGCCACCTTTAGGTACGACGGTAACTCGAGAATTCCATTCCTCAAAAACAGCATCGCTGTCCTTCGGATGCAAACTCGGATGCACTACGACACCCACACCCTTGCCACTTAGTTGAAAATTTTCTATAAAAGAATCGATGGGCATTGAGATCAGGATATCGCCAAGAATAACCAAGTAAACATCAAAATCTGTGCTCTCCATGACCAGTTGTAGCGCACCCACGGTTCCCCTTGGGTCAATCTCTCTAAAGCATTGAACAGTAATCTCTGACGTGTCGCTTGCATCCACCAAGTCTTCAACCTGATCCGCCAAATGTCCTGTGACGACCAGCAAGTCATTAATTGAGGTAGAGCGAATGAGATCTAAATGCCAGGCAAGTAATGACTTTCCCCCAACGTTCTGAGCAATCTTGGGGACACGGGGGTCAGCCGACCGTGTGCCCTTTCCGCCAGCAAGAATTACTGCACAAACCTTCATGGAGCGGGAATCTCCAATGCAAGGTCGATGGCGGCTCGTCGGATAGCTGCAGAGGATGAGTCTCTAATTGCGAAACCATTCTCGTGCATGCGCGATACATCAAATTCATATCGGGGAATATCGCCGACCCAACCCGTCGCTTGAGTTTCATAAAGGATCTTGGGGTTAACCATTAGAATTTCTGACACGATTCTGGCAATCTCTCGTACGTTAACAGTGTCAGTTGGGCCCAGATTAATCCGGCGCACGGTTCCCGGCACCAGACGTTCTCTAAAAAACTCAATACCTTCTATGAGGTCACTCACATGAACGTATGGCTTATCTTGAAATCCGTTACCTAAGACCTGCAGTCTGTTGGGGTCTTTGCGCAGTTTCCTAACAAAGTCAAAAACCACTCCATGAGTTGCAAGCGGACCGACGACGTTAGGGAATCGCGTTATTAGGACACCCGTTTGGTCATTCCTAGTGGAAAACGCTTCAAGGACATACTCGCTGGCCAACTTTGCCTTGCCGTACCAACTTTCAGGCAGAAAATATTGCTCAAGGGTTTCGGCGATTGGTCCTTCCACATTCCCGAATATTGCAGATGAAGATGCAAAAACCAACTGCGAGACTGGGTGAACCTCCAGGGCCTGTGTGATTGCGATCGTGGTCATTAGTGTGTCACCAAAGTCAAGACTTGCGTCTGCGATTCCAGCTGAAATGTCGCTGTTTGCGGCCAGGTGATAGACGGTGTTCGGCTGCCATGCATTCAGGGCAGACTCGATGACCACCGGATTCTGGGCTTCTCCCTCAAAGAACGCCCCTTGATACGACCCCGTGGCATCTGGAACTCGATCCAAAACAGCAACCTCTTGGCCTCTAATAGACAGGTGAGTTGCCAAATTCCTACCGACGAAACCTGAGCCACCAATAATTAGAGCACGCACTCTGCGAGTGTATCCGTGCCCTCACATCAATCCTGCAAAGATAGAGGCATGTCCCTTCCTGTCTCGGTTCAAATATGCACACTCAATGAGGCTCACAACATCGTTGCCTGCCTTGAGGCCGTGTTTCTTAATGAGCCTGAAGAGGTTTTGGTGATTGATGGAGGTTCAACGGATGGAACGGCGGAGATTGCAAGTCGCATGGGCGCAAAGGTACTTTCCCCCGGTCGACTCGGGCTCGGTCCTTCGCGCAAGTTGGGGTACATGGCAGCTACGGCGAATTACGTCGCATTCGTAGATGCTGACGATCGCATTCCCTCAGACTGGCTCGCCCAGATGATTGCGGAGCTTTCTGACGGCGGCTATTCCGCACTCCAAAGTTCACTGCGCGCAGCAAATATGGGAACTTGGTGGGGTCGTGGCTGGGACAACTACTTCAAAGAGAGCGTCAAGCCAACAAGCGATACTGACATGGTTGGGCGACCTGCGATCTTTGTGACCGCGGACTTACAAGCTGATGACTCGGATTTCGAATCACTCGATGAGGACACTCACATGTCTCGCGCGTTCGAGAAACGTGGTCTGCGTCAAGGAGTCGGACACGCAGTTGCACGTCGCTATGTCGAAGAGACCTGGTCTGAAAATTCCAGAAAGTGGCGCTCTTACGGTAAAGGGTATCGAGAGTTCACTAGAAGGAATCCGGAGAGGCGCCTTCGAATGCTGCGACACATGCTCATGGTCATACCCATCCAAAGATCGATACCAGCCGCTCGGCAAGGCCATTTCGCTCAGCCTGTCTTTGGGTTAGTTATGGGGTCACAAATAGTGCTCGGATGGCTCAAAGGATGAGATTTTTTGGCGGTACAAATTTCCTTTGATCGACTCTTAACCTGTCTTGTTGATACAAATTCGGCCTTGTTCGACTGAGTCACACTCAAAATTGGCCGCAACGATATCTTCGCTCGCTTGGACAAAGGTGTTCCATTTCTCTTCACCCTCCTGGATAACAAAATCTTGATCTATGATCAAAAAGCCAGCACTGGGGAAACAGGCCAAAGTCTCGTCAAAAACTACCTGGGGGCCGAATTCGCTTTGCGCAAAGAAACGACAGGAAAGGTCCCAATTACGAAGTCCTTTCATGACTCCACCGTCATTTCCCATGCCGAGCCTCGCGAAGGTTCCAGACTCACCATTCTCAAGCAATCCCATTGCATTGGGTGTTACACGGCTCAGTTCCCACGAATCGGCACGGGTGTAGAGGACCTTATTCAGCCACATTTGGGGGGTTGGGACCCCACCGATTGTGAGGGCCAAAACAAATGAACCGACTCCAATGACAATTGGTTTCTTGGCACTCCGCGATAAGAATACAGAATAGAATGCGATGAAAGCTAGTACAGATGCAGGGACAAAAATTTGAAAATGATGTGTCCAAAGCCCCGTCATGGAAATAACGCCCAGATTCACAAAAAGCATCAATGCGGCAGCTACTGCCACAGCAAAATTCCTTTTTGCACTTTCCGACGCCAATCTTTTTTCCTGCGTAAGAACAGCAAAGACAAGCATTGTCAGTGCTACAACAACTGCAAAGGAACTTAAATTGGCTCCATTCAAAACGGCAGTCACGTGAGTGAGTAACTTGTTAAGTACTCCACTAGCACCTTGGTTATCTGAATACTCAACTGCGAACTTTAAGTTTGCAATGTAGGGCTGCAGCTCCTGACGAAATGTTACAACCAATATGAGGGCAAAAGCCGTGAGAAGAAATGAAATAGAGAACTTAAATAGATTTCTTCGTCCTATTCGAAGCAGGAGGAACAATGCACTTGTCACCACCAATACTCCTGGAAAGGCTATTAATTTATAGAACGGAATAACCGCCACAACGAAACCTGCGAAAACGAAATGTTGACGAATTATCAAAGCTACCGAAACAAGCACCAGCGCCACGGCAGGCGGGTGGCTACTTCCGGCGAAGTAGGTAACCCCCTCCAAGATAAATGGAGCTGCCACGAAGCCAATGAAGGTTGATTGTCGTTTTGAGATACCCACTGAACAGGAGATGAAGTAGGCAGCAATGCAGCTCATCAGGATCCAGAAAAACTCTAAAATCCAATCCCCATAGGGCGTAATGAACCGTGAAATCGCCAGCGAATAGTGGACCAGTGGATCCTTGTTTTCATAAACTTCCGAGTACAGGGTGTCACCTGCAATCAGACGCTCGGCAACTGAAACGAACAAGCCATGGTCTCCCCCCGGGGCCGGTAACGTGCGAAAAATTGTGAGAGTCCAGACAATCACTATGGCTAAAAATAGGTACGGCCCCATCCAATTTAATAACCGAGTAATTCTCCATTGACTTGGTGCCATAGTGTGTCTCGAAGTACTCATCTCGTTCTCCCCACTAAGCGTGCAAGACTCATTTTGGTTACCAAAATAATGGTCAAGAGAAGTTCAACAAGCCTTTGAAAGGGATTCATTCGCAGGTGCTTTCTGCGGGCTTTGTGAAATTCGAGTTGAGCCTTCATCCAACGCTGGCTGGAGATACCACCGGTGGCGAAATCCGCAAGAACAAAATCACCGGAACAGATTTTTGCTCTGCCAAAAAGTCTAAGGAACATGTCGTAATCGGCAGCGATCTGGTAATCAGTGTTAAAACTACCCAGTCTGATAAGCAGGTTTCGTTTGGCAACAAATCCTTGGTGTGATGGAAACAATCCGCGTGCGAAATGAAATCTGGATTCTGTTTCAATATTTACAAGAGGTGGTGTGGCGACTTTCTCATCCCCATGAAAAAACCGCACTTTACAGATGACAGCATCACAGTCATCAGATATTGATTCTTTTAACTCCTCAATTGCCAAGGGACCACTCAGCCTGTCTCCCGCATTCAGAAAGTACACAAACTTCCCGCGTGCCATTTCAAGTCCCTGATTCATGGCTGCATAAACACCTTTGGGAGCCATCCAGATGTAATGCATTTCTGCAGACTCAGATAGCCGGTTAGTGGAACTGTCAACCACCACCCACTCAAAGTCTTTCCGTACCTGATTTTTCAAACTGGCTGCTGTATCGCTGAAACCTATTTCATCATTCTTAACTACCGTGATTATCGAAAGCCAAGGTTCATCAAGATTCATGGGACGACCTAATTCGGTTTAACAAAGATCCGGCCGGAGTAATCAATCGGGTTCATAAGTGGTCGAGCCCCAATATCTTGAAAAAACTCATCGACTGCCAGGCGAGCACCCGCCCACTGTCCATAATCATCAAGGATGCAGACTCCGCCCGGTGCCAGCCGTGGATATAAGACTTCGAGCTCGGCTTTCGTTGACTCATACCAATCGGTATCCAGACGAAGCAGCGAAATTGACCCTGGTACCGAATCCAAAAGAGTTTCAGCAACATCACCTTGAACAAATGTAAATTGATTGCTCGGGTAGCCGGTAAGCTTCAAGTTCGCCTTGACATCGTCTAGCCCTGCAACGCACCAAACATTATTTCCATCGGCAACATTCGTGCTAGCCAGCAAGTTCTCCGCGCTCATCCCACCTACAGTTTCAACGTCAGCCGCACTTGGAGGCGTCATGCCTTCGAATGTGTCATACAACCATATGCGGCGGTCGGTAACCCCCAAAGAGGAAAGTTGAAATGCCATTGCCATGACGCTACCGCCGCGCCACACTCCACATTCAACAAAATCACCGGGAATCGAAAACTCCTGAATGTATTGCACCGATTTCAACAGACTCCAAATACGGCTACTGCTCGTCATGGTGAAGGGTCGAACCCGACCTATTATTTGACTCTCAGATTCAGAGGCTTCGACCGGTAACCTGTTTTCAAGAGTCGAACTTCGCGTGACTGTCAGACCAAGTTTTGTGAAAACCTTGCCTGCCAAACCTTCTATGCCGCTCATGATGATCCCAGCCTAGCGTCACTGGGCGCATGCATTGAACCCTGGAGAATCGGGGCCGGGTGCACGAGCCAACAGTCTCCAGTTCCAATCCCATCTCGCTCAAACATCTGCATGAGAGCCAGATTGATTTTCCAATCAATGGGGATTATTGGTGAGAAGGAGATGCTCTGCAATTCGTCTAGAAGTGATTTGGCAAATGAACCTCGGTACAGAATTGCACAGACTGTATTAGTGACTGGTTTAGATGTTGCCAAAATATCTGACTCAGGAGACCAATGCCCGATTTCTGTCGCCAATGAATCAATGCCCAAAGTAGCAGAAGTGAATGACCGTGAAAGATTCACATACTTAGGCTGCTCATTGTCACTGTTTTCTGACAAAAATACATCTAAGTTGAGTCCAAGATCCGGGATGGACTCAGCATAGGCATCATCTTCTAAGATCAATATCCAGTTACTCCCGGAATCGACACCCATTCGAAGTAACTGCAAATGGGCGAGTTCAATATTTGCCAGTCTTGTCAGCATACGAACTCCCCTACTTGTGGTAGGCAAGGTGCGCCTCCACGGGGGCGCATAGCGTGCAATGCGGTACAGATGGCGCATTCGCATAATCAGGGTTGAAAACGCAGAGGCTGTCTGAGGATCAAGGTAGCGACGCCATTTGGATTCCACATACAATTCTTGTCTAATCGATGCCAGAACTTCCATGCGAGATAAATCCAACATCTTAGGCTCAAATAGATCCCTGTCACAGATTTCAATTTGAGTAAAGGAGTCATCTTTGCTCATGGAATTCAACTGAGCTACGAGCTCCTGGGCTAGGCCACCCTCTGTGGAAGCCTTCGGGAACCTTGTGCTCGCGTGGGTAACCAGGCCAATGAATAGTTTTGGGCTCACGATTGACGCCTCATCGAGTAAATGGACATTGCTCGCTAGATTAGTGGCATGTCCCAGAATCCGGAAGTGGATACCGACGCTCCGATACAACAATTTGTTGACCGTGGGGGCAAGAGTGTTCAGGATTTCGCTTCCGATGGAATTCGAGTGGCCGTAACACGCTCGTTGGAATTATTGAGCAGCAAGCAGCGAACTCGGCTTCTTGTGATCGCTGTAATTCAAATCTCCCTTGCTCTTCTTGACCTCTTGGGAATCACACTGCTCGGGATGCTGGCTGCAGTCGCAGTTTCTGGTGTTGGCGCGACCGGCATCCCGCCCATCGTTCAACGAGCAGTCGATGCGGCGGGTCTGCAGGACCTTACTGTCTCGCAACTTTCGGTCGTCCTTGCAGGACTCGCCGTTCTGGTCTTAGTTTCCAAGACACTCATTTCGGCATATGTTTCAAGAAGAATATTTCGCTTTCTGGCGAATCGGCAAGCTGATGTGTCAGCTCAAATGGCGCGTGCCTTTCTTAGCCGTCCACTGCTTGAAGTGCAGAGGTGGACAACCTCTGAAGCAATTTACGCACTCGGTGGTGGTGTTGGTGCAGCGACCGTATCTGTTCTGGGTTCCGCGATCATTATTGCCTCTGAAGTCTTCCTTTTCATAGTTGTCATTGCGACATTATTGATCGTTGATCCCCTGACAACGGTTGGTGCGATTTTCTTGTTTGGTGGGATCGTGCTGATCATGCATCGCTTCTTATCTCGCCGTGGGAGCCTGAATTCTCAGGTAATCACGTCAGCATCAATTGATACGCTCTCGGCCGTTTCTGAAGCTCTACAGACATACCGGGAAACTACGGTCTTGAGTCGCCGAGACTTGTATATTTCCAAATATCATCGC
>Ga0213861_10003680_pt1 | contig 12658 bp, 12 predicted proteins | sample PICome_4_FD_160110 | JGI IMG/M metagenome (GOLD analysis project Ga0213861, IMG submission 160110) | Coastal seawater microbial communities near Pivers Island, North Carolina, United States - PICO131 | ecosystem: Environmental > Aquatic > Marine > Coastal | place: USA: North Carolina...
ATGCCGGCATTTGTTTTCATGATACCGGTGATTGCATTTTTCGGAACAGGGAAACCTGCCGCGGTGGTTACTACTATGATTTTTGGTGGAACACCCGTTGTACGACTTACCGTTCTTGGCTTACGTGGTGTACCGGAAAGCGTCCGTGAAGCGGCAATTTCATTTGGAGCAGGGAAGTGGTATCTACTTTCGAAGGTTGATTTGCCGCTAGCGAGTCCCTCTATACGTGCCGGTATTAATCAAACGATTATGCTTAGCCTGGCGATGGTTGTTGTAGCCTCCCTCATTGGAGCACGGGGTCTAGGGGAAGATGTACTGGAGGCCCTTCAATACGCAAATGTTGGTCAGGGTATTCTTGCAGGATTCGCAATCCTATTTTGCGCCATGATTCTCGATAGAATCGTCCAGGGGAATCGAAAGTAACTTATATGAATGAGGTTAATAGAAGCGATCGAATGCCATTAGTGTTGGTTCATGGGTATCTAGGGGGTAGCGAGCAGTGGGAAGATCAAGTCCGAGTGTTGCAAGAACGCTATGATGTAGTTACCCCCGACTTACCCGGTTTTGGTTTACAACATGAAATGAAATCTCCTGATACTATTGCAGGATACGCTAACTATGTGCTGGATTATGTTGAGCAGCAGGGCATTTCTAACTTCCATTTGTTAGGTCATTCAATGGGCGGCATGATTGTTCAACAAATGGTTGCACAGCAACCATCGCGTATTGCTAAGCTTATTCTTTATGGGACTGGCCCGTTAGGTTCAATGCCAGGTCGCTTTGAAACTTTGGCGAGATCTCGGCAGCGTTTACTATCTGATGGTGTTGAAGCTACTGCCAGAAGGATCGCTGCCACTTGGTTTCTGCACGGTGAAACAGGAAACGGGTATGTTCCATGTGCCGAAATTGGTGTTAAAGCTTCTATGCAAGCAGCCCTTGCCGCGTTGACTGCTATGGAAACATGGTCAGGAGAACCCGAATTAACTAATGTGAAATCTAAAACCTTAGTGCTCTGGGGTGATCACGACCGCGCTTATCTCTGGCCACAACCGAATCAACTATGGTGTTCTATTAAAGATGCGGAACTCGCTGTCGTGCCTGGGTGTTCTCATGCGGTTCACTTGGAAAAACCCGAATTGTTTAATGCGATATTATTGGATTTCCTAAATTCCAACTAGGTCTTTCTTATCTAATTATTGCTGCATCACCGTTTATTTTAGTGATAAAAACAAGATGATAGATTAATACAACTCAGCTACAGCACATTGCCATACATCATATGAAAATTATTGCCCGTTCATTGGTTCTAAACGTATCTAGTCGATATTTTTCTTACTTAACTAGTGTTTTTACGATTGAGTTATGGTGTGCAAGGATGTAACGGGCGATCCGCGATAAGATGCACATCACTTATTGCTCTTTCAAGAAAGCCTCCTTCGCAGTAGCAAAGATAGAATTCCCACATTCGAATAAAATCATCGGAATAACCCATTTCCCGAACTAATGGCAGTTGATCTAAGAACGCTTGACGCCAATAACGTAACGTTTTTGCATAGTGTAATCCGATATCCTCAAGCCCAGTCACTAATAGATCACTTTTTCGAGCGATTGAAAAGGTCATTGCGCTGATCGATGGCAAATTTGATCCCGGGAAAATGTACCGTTGTATAAAATCTACAGATCGTTTTGCATTTTCATAACGCTGGTCAGCAATCGTAATGGCCTGAATAAGTAACCGTCCACCTGGTTTCAATAGTTCGCCACATTTTGCGAAGTACGTATCAAACTGTTGCCAGCCGATAGCTTCGATCATTTCAATGGAAACGAGCTTGTCGAATGTACCTTCCAGATCACGATAATCTTGCAGTAGAACAGTGATCTGATCTTCAAGACCGGCTTTTTTAACCCGTTCAAGGGTATGTTCATATTGCTCAAGAGAAAGAGTAGTAGTTGTTACTCTACATCCAAAGTTGTGCACTGCATGAATAGCCATACTACCCCAGCCTGTGCCAATCTCTACTAAATTATCTGAGCTGGATAATTGTAATTGATTGCAAATATGATTGAGTCGATAGATCTGCGCTTCGTGTAAGCTTGCATCCTCTGTTGGGAATATGGCGCTGGAGTACATCATACTTGAATCAAGCCATGACGAAAAAAAATCGTTGCCAAGATCATAATGAGCGGAAATATTTCTGCGAGCGCCTTCTCGTGTATTTCTATTTACCCAGTGGAATAATTTCTGAAAGGGTCTTGTCAAGGCCGCCGTTCCACCCTCCATATCGTCTACTACGTTGATGTTTCGGACTAATAAACGGACTAATGTTACCAGGTCATCACAACTCCAGGCTCCACGCATATAGGCTTCGCCTGCGCCAATTGAGCCTCCAAAAGCGATATCCGAATAGAATGACCTATCGTGAATATGGATTCTTGCAATCAGATCGCCTTCTGCTCCAAATACAAACTGTTGGTCCCTATCGATCAGTACCAAACGACCCAGCTGTATTTTTTTCAGCTGTTGAATAACTAATTTAAAAGCCAGTCGATCAAGTATGCGTGGCTTTTGACGGGTATCAAGATGTCGTTCAGATGAAAGACTCACCGACTTCATGAGTAGTACTCCATTGTTAATGTGTTTTCTTTGGATGGTCGTAGATAGGACATTTTTTTATCCACAGTTTAAATGCTTGCCAGTGAATACCAAAGATTATGGAAAATGTCATAAATGGATATCGCGCAAGTGTTTTAGCTAACGAGCAAGCGGTTATGTCTGTTCGAGCTAAATCGAGACTGGCATCGAAGATTTTCTTCTGGTGCTGATCGTTGGTCATGAAGACGGTGAGTCGATCCGTTGGCTGACTAAACTTCCATGTGTAGTCAATATCCATGGGCATAAACGGTGATACATGCATGACCTTCTTCGGTTGAAATGTGTAGAGATTTTGAGTGCTGCAATTACCTGCGGTAGGTAGCACGTAGCAATGACGTTCCCCCCAGGGTGTGTTGTTTACTTCCGCAACTATAGTTTCTACTGTTTTATCTTTAGCGTCGTAACAGTAGTAAAAACTAACCGGATTAAAGCAGTAGCCAAAATAACGTAAATTTGTTAGCAGTCTAATTGGGCCGGTAGGTCGAATGCCAGCGTGTTGTTCGACCAGATCACGAACACATTCATCCAGGCAAGTATTGTTGTCTCCTACGTGGTCCTCTCGCTTAAACCGAGCAATAGCTATTCGTTTAGTAGACCACAGCCAACGGTTAGTGAAAACTTGATCTATTTCAGCGAGATCAATAAACATCATGAAAACACGGTATCTAAACGTATGCTTTACCGGATACAACCTTCGGTGCTTAATTTGCCCTGAAAATATTGCGCTTTGCATCTCAATGCCGGTTTTGAAAGTGTTTGATGGCATTCAGAGCGCTTATTACACCGTCTTCATGAAAGCCGTAACGCCAGTAGGCCCCACAATAGTAAATGCGATCAAATCCATTAATCTGTTCATGCTGTTTTTGAGCATTAACGGCTTCTGGTGTGAATACTGGATGAGAATATTTGTAACGGTCGATTATTTTTTTCGCGTCAATTGAGTCACAATGATTAAGGGTTACCATGTACTGTTTTGTTGTTGGTAAACCCTGCAATATATTCATGTTATAAGTAACCGACACTGGATGTTGTAAGTGACTGTGCACATGCGCATTCCAAGCGGCCCAAGCCCGTCGTTTGCTGGGCAGTAGGGAGGTGTCTGTATGTAATATTGCCTCGTTTTCCTGGTAACGTATAGCGCTTAATGTGTCCCATTCTAACTGGGTAGGATCGCGCAGCAATTTTAATGCTTGATCACTATGAGTAGCTATAAATACCGCGTCAAATTGTTCCTCTTCTTGTCCTGAAACGTTAACGCCAATATACGCAGACTGCCTAGTAATTGACACAACCTTAGAATTGAGTCGGATCTTATTCCGAAAATTTGTTACAAGGGCTTCGACGTAATTATGAGAACCATTTTCGATGACTTTCCACATTGGACGATCATTGATAGACAACAAGCCGTGATTTTTAAAAAACCGTACAAAAAACTGTGCAGGCATTTGTTGAATTAGAGTAACCGATGACGACCATATTGCAGCACCCATTGGCATGACAAAATCGAATATAAATTCACTGGAGTAATTTTTACGTTTTAGATATTCTGCGAGAGTGCTGGTGTTAGATTCATCCTCGAGCAACACAGGTGCTTCACGATTGAATCGTAAAATATCACGTATCATTCTGTAAAATGCAGGCTTTAGAATGTTGCGTCGTTGGGTGAATAGTGCGTTTATGCTAGAAGCACAGTATTCCAAACCAGCGTTAGGGTTTTGCACACTAAAACCCATGGAACTATTCTTGCTTTGAACGCCGAGTTCGTCCAATATTTGTATAAAATTTGGATAGGTCCATTCGTTAAAAACAATAAATCCGGTATCCACTGAAAATGTCTGTCCGCCTTCGGTTACGTTTACGGTGTTTGTGTGACCACCGATTCGTGACTCCGCTTCGAATACAGTGATATCATGATCATTAGATAGCTTCCACGCTGCTATATTTCCGGCTATGCCGGTTCCGATCACAGCAATTTTCATTAATCTTTCCTGTCATGAATTGAGTGTGCATCGAGTTGAACCGTAACATAATAATTACTGTCGCCACTACTAGTGCCCTTAAAAAAGACGGGAGAATAATTCTTAACCGCTACCATTGTTGTGGTACTTTTTGTAGGAGTGCTGTTTCGTATCCCATTTTTCCAATTAGATCTTTCATTTGTTCATATAGATCGTTTGATATCTCGGGTGTACGAGCCATTAGCCATACGTAGTCTCTTTTGTTTCTTCCTATAATGGTGGTGGTATAATTGTTGTTCAAGTACACAACTCGATAGTCGGCCTTAAATGGCCAAATGAAGCGCATACTCCACTCGGCATTGGTCGTTGTATTCTTCACAAATCCTACAGGGTTATATTCTTTTCGCTTACCGTCAAACGATCCTGCCAGAAATTCAAAACGAGTATTTATACTCCCATCTTGATTGAGCGAATAGGTTTCTGTCGCGTTGTGCGCATCTGTTTCAATAAAAGTAGGTATGTTTGCGATAACGTACCATTTTCCCATAAAGGCATTTAAATCTACCTGAGTAACCGTTGGGAGCTTTCCATGAGTAGCGCAACCGCTTATTAACATTGTTAGTACTAGCAAAAAGGTTGTTTTAGAATTGATATAAATTAGCAACCGAGAGTGGTTCATAGATTTACACCGGTGCGTTGATATTTAAGTATACGACCGCCTTTAACTTCGCTGGCTAATGCTAACCATTCGTTCTTTTCTGAGTACCATAATTGTAGGTCCAGTTCACCAGCGTTAAGGTCATATCGTCGCGCCAATTTTCTATGCCCATTCAAGTTGAGAGTTTCGGTTATCGGTTCGGATACCGATATGTCTACATATTTTCCATTTTGGCTATTCAGTGCTTTTGATTGATCGAGAAACTGTGGATTCCAATATGCGAAAGTCATCACACATGCTGGTAATTTTGATACTCCATTCGAGCTTTCGATGGTAAAAGAATTATCACTCTGCTGTCCAGATACTTGGAGTTGAATACCGTTGTTATTGGTGTTTGATTCTATGGAATTGAGGCAGTTTCCTTTCCACAGCTCTACGTTGTCATGTTGATACTCGAATAGCGTTAAGAACAGTAATTTGTACTCGAAAGTTGCTTCGCTGGTGATTGTCTGAATATGGTTTTGAGTTCTGCGATGAAAATTATGATAGCCAATCTCCTTGTCATCGAGTAATACACGAAAATTCCAGTTTTCATCAGCAATTGATGATGCGCTTGAAATGCTAATGTTGGAAATCGCTAGTAATAGTAAAAGTAAAGTTCTAAGACGTATCCTTTTAATTAGTTCTATCATGTCGGTGACACCTTTTTTTTAGTTCCAGGTATAAATGCGTTTGTAGTTTTTATATAGGCTGCATAGTTAGGTCGTCTTGCTTCGATAGTTTCCTCTAGAAGAGTTACTCCTGATACTTTTACTAATAGTATGGTCATAACTATCGGGGCAAATATTGTCCACCACCCGCCGGCCGACACGGATATAAAGTAGAAACCCCACCAAAGAACACATTCACCAAAGTAGTTGGGATGTCGCGTGTATTGCCACAACCCTGTATTGAGAACTTTATTTTTATTGTTGGGATTTTTTTGGAATACTGTTAGCTGGTAATCACCTACTACTTCAAAAAACATTCCTGATAACCAGAGCGCTAAACCAATAAAATCGATAGCACTAATCGGATTTACGCTATTAAGGCTAACAATGAGCGGGATCGCAATAACTGCTGCCAATGCAGTCTGAAGCCAAAATACAATATATAGGCTTTTGTATTTAAATCCCGGTTCATTGTTTTCCCGAATGACTTTATAACGTTTGTCCTCACCCTTACCGTGTGCTCGAAAAGATATGTGAACAGATAAACGTAATGCCCAAATGGTTACTAACAACAGCACAACCCAACCACGAGCACTAATAGTATCTAGCATGGCGGCATAACCTGACACTAAACAGAGAAAAAATAGTGACCACAAACTATCGACGGTACTAACGTTTCTCGTTTTTATACTAATTAACCAGGGTAATACCATCACTAAAAGTAAACCTATCACTAACAACGTATAGTTTTGCAATTCCATTATAGAGTTCCCTTGTTGCTGATCATTTGATTTTTTAATTTGGAACTCGTGTTACCAAAGTGACTGGCGCAGTAAATTAAAAGTGGCATTGCAATTCCCCAGCCTATTGCAAGAGCTAAAAGAGCTTGGGTCGGCTGAATAAAAACAACCGCTCCGAGTTCTTTTCCTGCGATAAAACTTAACGGGCCGCCAATCATCCCAAAGATGCATGCGATAACGTAACGTGAATGCATCCACTTTAGTGTCACGTTAATCGTTGTTGCAAAAATAGCCCACAGGGCGATAATCCAGTAGGGTGGTACGAATGACTGGCCATTTTGGTTTGCATAAATAAGCCAGTTTGATGAGGTAAGTAGACCATCCAGAATTAAACCGAGTAGCATGGCTGTGAAAATTAGTTTTACTTCGGCCATTGGGTCGTCGTCAGAATACAAATGAAACAGCACTACAATCATGGCTATCACTAAACCAACCCATGCTTTGTCTGTAGAGGCGCCGAGTACACAGGCGAACCAGCCAATCTGAAATGTTATGAAGTTTTGAAAGATACGCACAGAGTTAGTCCTGATTGGCTTTTTTAAACAAATAATGACTTACAAACCATTCTTGACCATTGTCGTAGGCAAATAGCTCTGCGCAGGCCATGAAAAATATTCTCCAACGCTGAATCCATTTGTCTGCGTTGTTTTCCCCGTAAACTTCCGAGAAAATTTGTTTTATGTGTTTCTTTTTTTGATCTGTCTTTTTCAGCCACGCATTTGCGGTATTTTCGTAGTGTTTGCCGCTCCATTTCCATTGGTTCTCTATCTTCAGGTCGCGTTGAAAACGCAATGGCAGGTCTGCGCTGGGCATTATGCCTCCGCTAAAAAAGTGCCGACTCATCCAGTCTGCAGGGCCATTATCAATAAATTCATACGGAGAATTTCGATGGCAGAATATATGCATAAAAAATTTCCCTTCAGGCTTTAACCAACTATCGATTTTTCCAAAAAGTTGTTGGTAGTTTCGCATATGTTCGAACATTTCGATGGAAACAATCCTGTCGTATGCTTCAGTGGCTTCGAAGTTGTTCATGTCACATGTAATAACCTGAATATTTCGAAGATTAAGGGTTTTTGCAGTATCCTCAATAAACTTTTTTTGTGGTTTTGAATTGGAAACGGATGTCACTAATGCGTTCGGATATTTTTCCGCAATCCATAATGATAGCGATCCCCACCCACAACCAAGATCGAGCACCTTCATTCCGTCTTTTATGCCTGCTCGTTCGCAACTTATCTGTAACGAACGCTCCTCTGCGTCGTCTAATGAACGAATTGAGTTATCCCAAAAACACGAGCTGTATTTCCGATGACGTCCAAGCACAGTGGTAAAAAATTCCGGAGGGACTTCATAATGTTGTTCGTTTGCTAAGTCGGGAAGAAGCGCGATAGATGAATGATTCATAGAATCTACAAATCCGTTCATGTGTGTCGAATGTGATTCGCAATCTGTAGAATTTATTTCGATTAGTCGCTGTCGGCAAAGCCTTCGTATGCCAGTTCTTATTAACCAATCGGGTAATAAGCCGGATTCAGCCAAACCAATGGAAGGGTTTGCTGGCAGTTTTGGTTGGTTTTCAAACTCAGTCATGTTCTTTAATTAATGTATTTACGTATTTGTTAATTAGAGGGGATCAGTTGGGAAAGCTTTTTGAGTCCTAATTGAATATTATGTCCCAACGGTACAATATCTAATTTCTTCAGTACATTGATCTCAGCGGCGCTGACACCACCACCAATCATTACCCGTATTTTGGTATTTAGCGCGAGTTCAGCTAGTTCGCTCTTCAGTACACTGGATCCATGATTAATCCGTCCCGCCAATATAATTCCATCACATTTAGTTTTATTCGCGGCGTTAGCTATTTCATCTATTGGCATATTGGCCCCAAGAACTATTGGCCGATAACCAAAGTTATTTGCGGCTAAAGCGAACATTAGTAAACCTATTTCGTGGTGCTCATTGGGCAGACAGGCGAGTATTAATTTTGGACCGAGAGATGGGCGAGTTCGATGATGAAAGCGCGCTCCAATCTTGTTTCGGAGATAGCATCCAAAAAAGTGTTCCTCCGCTATCGTACCCTGTTGACGAGCCCACCGATCTCCGAGTTCAACTAGAAGTGGCTCGATTAAATTAACGGTAACGGTATCCATTGAGTGCAGTGACACAAATTCATTATATACCTCTTCTAACTGATCCTCATCGAATTGAATAACTGCTCCTAGCATCTGATCAATGCCTATTTGCCAGCGGTTTTGATTCGGATTTACGTCTTTTATTAAATTCCTTTCGGGTTTCTTTGAGTCAAGAAATTCTTTTACTTGACCAACCCGTATCCCGCGAGCCGTTAACCCAACAATTTCATTTACACGGTTTATATCTGATTGCCGATACATACGATGGCCACTTTCTTTTCGAATAGGCTCTATTAGTCCATATCGGGTTTCCCAAGCGCGTAAGGTAATAGAATTTACGCCAGTAAGTTCAGAAACGGTACGTATTGGGTAAAGTTGATAGTCGTTCGACGTTGTTGAGTCAACCATTTTCTTTCATAATGTTATACAAAACCTATACGTAATATATAACAGCCACTGATTTATCCTAGTTAATAACTGTTAATAATCAGTAAATTCCTGCCTTCATAATAAGTTTTATTATTTTTTCTAACGAATTTAATTATACAAAACTTATATTTTTAATAAACTATTATGGGGAAAAATACGCGATCTGTACTATGTTTGTTCTAATCGCTCAATGCGATTGCGTTATTTTTGCTTCTGTCAGGATAACGCTCATTATTTTTGCGGCATTTTTTACGATCACAGAACAATCAAAGTTAGCGCAATTTTAAAGACTTTCTGTTCTATGCTAGAACTTACCGGACCGTCGTTTTCAAGATCTAGAGTAGGATTCATTGTATGGGCATAATTTAACGCCGCGTTCACCGACTGGCTTGTTATATTCCGTGACTCCTGCTTGGCCAGCAAATTTGCAAATTAACTCGTGTGTATTGACCGTCGGTGCGGTATAGATAATTTTTTCATTTCAAGTTTGCTTATTTCGACTGTTGACGGGTGACCTCAATCACTCCAGCACTAACGATCAACAGGGTTCCAACTATTTCTCGCATGCCGAATGTCTCATCAGTGAGGAGAGCGGCCGACGTAACGCCGGCAAGTACGTCGGCCATGAGTAGCATTCCTACTCGCGCGGGACTTAAAATCGTGGCGGGCCAAATAGTTAAAAAGGTCATCGGTGCCATCACGATAGATACTATCAATATCCAAATCCAAATTTGATTTATTTGAGATAAATTAGGTATTGACTCGGTGATGCCCAATGGTAGAGAAACGATACATAGAGAACCTAGCAGGGCAAATAGCACGAATAAAAATACTTTTTCAACGAGTAGGCTAGGTCCACCCTGAAATAGCTTAACCGATGCAAACGCCCAAATAATGCCGGAAACCAGTGCCAGCCAGTCACCGATGTTTCTAGGAATAGGCAGCTGATATCCAATGCCTAAGATAGTAAGAAGTCCGCCGAATGCCAGAACTAGAGCAATCACACGGCTTATGTTCAGTTGTTCCTTGAGTACTATTATGCCGAGAAGCGTACTCCATAAAGGCGTCATGTAAAACAGTAGAACTACACGAACCACATCCGTCAGGTTGATACTAATGGTATACAATGAAAAAGCCAGGCCTGACAATAAACCTGGGAATAAAAGGGGGCCAATATGTCTAATAATATTACGCCACCGCAGTAAAACTAGCGGAAGGAGAACTACACAGCTGCCTGCAAAAATTATAATACTGGTCCATGCTGGTCCTATCCCTGCATCTTGGATATTGCGCACTGGTACCCAGAACAAACCCCACGCAATTGCAGCAAGAAGCAATCCTAGTGTGGGTATAGAGTTTTTTCGACTAGATGTCGTTATTGGTGTCATATGAGGATGCCGTCAAACGAGGTTCCGTGAACTATTGGACTAGTTTACTGAATAGGGATGCACTTCGATATAGGCTAGCCTTACTGAAATTACTAAGGGATGTTTTTTAATTATATAAATATTAGTGAGTTTGTAATAACTCGACGTTCTATTTGTCTTTATTCGGCTAAGTGAAATGAGTAATATGCGCATAATAAAAGATGATTCATGTTTTCCCAATCGCAAGTTTACATTTTGGTCTTCGGATATATGACAATAAAAACACCTATTTCTAAAAATTGTTTCCTATCCATGCAGGGTTGGAGACATGACATACATCGTCATCCTGAACTCGCATTTGAGGAAAATAGAACGTCTCAGTTGGTTGTTCAGCTGCTAACCGAGTTTGGCGTCGAAGTGCATACTGGTATTGGTAATACAGGCGTTGTAGGCATCCTGAAAAAAGGTACAAGTAATCGTTGTATTGGGTTAAGAGCGGATATGGATGCTCTTAAAATTCAGGAAGACAACACGTTTGAGTATAAGTCGGTGTTCGACGGTAAAATGCACGCTTGTGGTCACGATGGTCATACCGCTATGTTACTCGGAGCGGCGAAGCTACTATCGGGCGACATAGAGTTTGACGGAACGGTAGTATTTATCTTTCAGCCGGCCGAAGAGCACGGTGAAGGAGCCAGGGCGATGATCGATGATGGATTGTTTGAACGGTTTCCTGTTGACGCTGTATACGCCATTCATAATTTCCCCTCACTTGCTGTGGGTAAATTCGCAGTTCGAGCAGGATCTATAATGGCTGCCGAGGATAATTTTGAAATCACAATAAACGGCGAGGGCTGTCATGCCGCGATGCCCCATCTGGGTAAAGACCCGATTGTGGTGGGCGCGCAAATCGTAACGGCTATGCAATCCTTGGTGTCGCGCAGTTTGAACCCTATGGAGCATGCAGTCGTATCGTTTACTGAGTTTGTAACTAACGGTACGGTTAATGTTGTACCCGGACAAGTGGTATTAAAGGGCGATACCCGCTCTCTGACACCGGAAGTGCAGGTAATGATTGAAGCAACTATGAGCAAGATTGTGGGGGGAGTATGTGCAGCATATGGTGTTGATTATGAATTTAGCTATATTCGTAATTTTGTGCCGACCATAAACACGGCCAATGAGGCATCGATCGCTGCTAAAGTTGCTGCTACAGTAGTTGGTGACAACAATGTGGTGGGCGATAGTCGCGCCGTTATGACATCCGAGGATTTTGGCTATATGCTCCAAGAAAAACCGGGTGCCTATTTATTGTTGGGTAATGGCGAAAAAGGTATTGGAGGGTGCAGTTTACATAATCCAGCATACGATTTTAATGATGAGATATTGTGCATAGGAGCTGATTTCTGGGTGGCGTTAGTCCAATCAGAATTACCCTGAAAGCATGTCTATGCGCTTGAACATTAAAGAACGGCAAAAATCATATACCCAAAATATCCTGAAATCAGTATCAGTCCATGTACAAGTTTGAGTCGAGCACTTACGAGGCAGAAGCCCCATAAGATTAACCCAGCGATAAGCATTGCATAGATCATATGAGAAGGTATATTTTGACCTGTGAGTGGGGCAATGCTTGCTGTTATTCCAAATACACCGAAGCTATTCCAAATATTTGACCCGACAACATTGCCGATTGCAATTTCACCGTGGCCCATGCGGACTGCGGCTATTGATGCAGCGATTTCCGGCAAGCTCGTTCCTATGGCGACTATAGTAAATCCTATGACAGCTTTTGAGACGCCAAAATCCTTGGCTAATGCAGAAGCGCCACTAACCAAGACATCCCCGCCAATGGCTAGCATTCCGAAGCCGATTATAACAAGGAGACAATTGCGTAGTGTGTTTGAGTTCGGTAAATTATTGGCACTGGTATGCGTATCTGTAT
>Ga0213861_10003681_pt1 | contig 12651 bp, 13 predicted proteins | sample PICome_4_FD_160110 | JGI IMG/M metagenome (GOLD analysis project Ga0213861, IMG submission 160110) | Coastal seawater microbial communities near Pivers Island, North Carolina, United States - PICO131 | ecosystem: Environmental > Aquatic > Marine > Coastal | place: USA: North Carolina...
CGCAAAGCAGGCCTGCGCGCATCATCGCGCAACATTCTTGCTGGTACGGCTTGGGGTGGGGCGGTATAAGGGCTCAAACCATTCCTCTTGAAGGAGAACAAGAGAGACATGAGCGCATCAACACCCGTCCGCCCGACCCTTCCGGTCGATATTCTAGCCCGCAAAGGTGGCGCACCGCTGGTGTGTCTGACCGCCTATACCACTCCGGTAGCCCGATTGGCTGATCCACATTGCGATGTGGTTTTGGTGGGCGACAGTTTGGGCATGGTGTTGCACGGCCTGCCCTCGACCATCGGGGTAACGATGGAGATGATGATCTTGCATGGCAAGGCGGTGATGCGCGGGATCACCAAGGCCATGCCCGTCATCGACATGCCCTTTGGCAGCTATGAGGAAGGCCCAGAGCAAGCCTTTCGCAACGCCAGCCGCTTGATGATGGAAACCGGAATGCCTGCGGTAAAGCTAGAGGGCGGGGTGCATATGCACGACACAATCGCCTTTCTGACTGCGCGAGGTGTGCCTGTAATGGCCCATATCGGCCTGACCCCGCAATCGGTCAACACGCTGGGCGGCTACAAAGTCGTTGGGCGCGCGGATGAGGGTGCCCGCGTGATGGCAGATGCCGAGGCCGTGCAAGCCGCAGGCGCGTTTTCCGTCGTGCTGGAAAAAACCCCCGAAGGGTTGTCGCGCCGCATCACCCAAACCCTGACCATCCCAACTATCGGGATTGGCGCGGGCGTGGGCTGTGACGGCCAAATTTTGGTGATTGACGATATGCTGGGCCTGTTCACCGATTTCCGCCCCAAATTCGTCAAGCGCTATGCCAATCTGGGTGAGGCAGCTTCTGATGCTATCGCCGATTATGCCGCCGAGGTGCGCGCCCGCGCCTTTCCGGGGCCGGAACATTCCTTCCCGGATGAATTGCCGCCCAAAGGTGGCAAACTGTGACGCCTTTGGTTTTGCGCGACATCGCCGAGTTGCGTGCCGTGGTCGCAGGTTGGAAAAAGGCAGGCGATGTGGTGGGTGTGGTGCCGACAATGGGCGCGCTGCACGATGGCCATCTCAGCCTTGTGCGGACTGCCCAAACAGAGTGCCAGCGCGTGATCGTGACGATTTTCGTCAATCCCAAGCAGTTCAACAACCTTGAAGATCTTGCCAAATACCCACGCACCGAAATGGCCGATACAGCCCTTTTGGCCCCTTTGGGTGTTGATGTGGTGTTCGTGCCTGCCCCCACCGATGTCTACCCCGACGGCTTTGCAACCAAGGTTTCAGTCAAAGGCGTGTCCGGCCCTTTGGAGGGCGCGCACCGGCCCGGCCATTTTGACGGGGTGGCGACCGTTGTGGCAAAACTTTTTGGCATCACCCAAGCGGATCGTGGCTATTTTGGCCAGAAGGATTGGCAGCAGTTGCAGGTAGTGCGGCGCATGGCCTCCGATCTGAATTTGGCCGTGACCGTGGTCGGCTGCGAAACCATACGCGAGGCGGACGGGTTGGCCATGTCCTCGCGTAATGTGCGGCTGACGGTGGATGGGCGGGCCAAAGCGCCGGCCTTGTACGCGGCCATGCAACGCGCCGCCGCCGCTATTCGGGACGGTATGCTGGTGTCCAAAGCGATGAAAGCCGCGCGCGCCGAGGTGTTGGCCGCAGGCTTTGAAGAGGTCGAATATATCGAGTTACGATCAGCTGCGATGTTGGAGCGCGTGTCTACGCTCGATGCGCCCGCCCGCATGTTGGCGGCGGCCCGGATTGATGGTGTCCGGATGATCGACAATATCGCGGTGTGATTTTGCCGGTGGCGGGGAGGCTTTGCGCCTCCCCCTTGGCCTAAAGCGATTTGTCGAGACTTGGTAAGGCGACCTTAAGGCCAATTCCCCCTCCGCAGGATATTTTTAAACAGAAAAAGGGGTAAAGGGGTGCTGCGCCAAAGCAATTGCATTTCCCGCACCTATGCCGCAATTTATCTGCAATCGGGGGGCAAGCCCTTGTTGTGGACTATTTTCGCGGCGAGGGCTGGAATGATCCACACCCCCCACCCACATGTTATAAGTATTTACATCGGAGGCCAGCATGGCAGATTTCGACAGCAAGATCCGCGAAAGCCAAGATCAGGTGGCAAAGGCGCAAGGCAAGATCACCGAGATCACCAGCCGGATCGAGGTTGCCCGCGCCAAGATTGAGGCAGGCGAGGCCGCGATTGACGTGGAAAACGCCACGCTGGACGATGTACACCAGCATACCGACCTGATGAACGCCAATATCGCCGATCTGATCATGGGTCTTGATGATGTAACCGCCGGATTTAGCCGCGATTTCGATGAAATGCGCAACAAGACCGGGATGGAGAGTTTTATCGGGATATTCTCGAACGCCAAGGCGGAGTCCTTGCGTCAGGAACGCATGCGCACCGCGTCGATTGATGACAAATTGCAAGATTTGATCGCCAAGTCCGATATCATCGTCAAACTGCTTCAAGGGCAGTTGGACATGTTGAATACCCAAAAAAACAGCGTGGAAAACAACCTGACAGGCACGCTGGATGACCGCGAGGCTACCGTGGGTAGCCTTGAAGGGGTGCGCGCCGAGATCACCGCGATGGACCCCAAGATCATCGAGATGGAGAATAAAATCAGCGTCGAACAAGACGCCGCCAAGCGCACCAAGCTGGAAAGCGAACTGGCCGCGTTGAACACCCGCTATAACGCGCTGGTTCAGCAAGAGCAGGTCGATCTGGCCAAGTCGCAAACGCTGGAACGCTATATCGAAAAGGGCAAAACCTGGATGGACAGCTTGCAAAACCAAGCGGCCACCCAGATGGTTCTGATCAACAAGCTGCAAACCGATACCAAGCAGCGCGTGGTGCTGTATGACGCCTTGACCTCCTCCTTGAAAACCGCGCAGCAGCAGGATGTGGCCCACCGCATCAATGAAATCGGCGTGAAAACCGACCAAGAAGCGCAGGCCGCCATGGCCGCCATCGGCACCGCCACCAACAACCGGATGGCCGATATGATGGAAGCGCATGAGGATCACATGGTCTTTGCCCGCAAGATACTGGAGCAAAAGGCCAAGGCGGATGAGCGTTTCGCCCGCCGCTTTGCTGCCATCGTGGAAAAGCATGACAAAAACCAATATGGCGGCTGAGATGCGGCTGTGGCGGGCCACGTGCCGCGCGCTTGAGGTGATCTACATCATGTTCTTTGGCGAGGGCGACCGCTGGTCTGTCTGGGCCGTGGTTATGACGGGCATGGCCGCGCTTTATCTTGGGGCGGTCACCGATGGCTTTGCCATGGTGCCCAACGCGGGCCAAATCGTGTTTCTCGCGGTGTTCATCGCCATAAGCGCTATAGGCGTCTATATCCGGCGTAAAAGGAAAGACGACCAGTGAATACCCTGACCGACGATCACGCAGAGCTTTACGATACCGCCATCGTCCGGCGCTATTTTGACAAGTTTGAGAAGATCACAGGTCATTTGGGCCGCGTCGCCGCCGAGTTGGAAGGCGAAGGCGCGCTGACCAAACTCGAGGCCCGCGTGATCGGGGCCTATATCCAGCGGTTGAGCCTGACCTTTCAATCGCTGGGCTATAAATACCTGATGACAGGCCGGGTGGATGGCCCTTTGCCCGGCAAGTTGACGTTTGATCGTCACGAGTCCGGCTTTCCGATTGCCCAAGAACTGCTCGTCATGGCCAATGACGCGCAGCAGGCCGAAAAGCATCTGACCCACCTGCCCAGCGAGTCCGAGATCAAGGATGCGATGATCCGTCAGATCATTGGCGAGCTGACCATTCCGACCCGCCTGCAATTCACCATGTCGCAACGGCTTTATTATGAAAGCCTTGTGGGCGGTGCGCAGTTTTGGGCGCGCAATGATGCCGATGTGCAATGGTTGGGCGAAAGTAAATCGCGCCGCTCGTGGTTGGTGCATTGGGCGGTCTATGACACCCAAACCAACCTGCCCGTCATCTATATGATGAACCTTGAAGATAGCGGCAAAATCCCGCTTCCCCGTGATGACAGGCGTTGGCCGCAAGCCCAGGCCCATCTGATGGCGCAAAGTTTTGATGGGTTGAAACTGGTCACCATCGCCAAAGGCTTTGACACCGATTTTGACGATCTCCACCCCAAACGCCTGCGCCGCATCCACCTTGGCCCCATGTATTCGAGCAGTTTCACGCTGCAATCAGGGCCAATCTCGGACGTACTGGCAGCGGCCCGTCCCGAACCCGGCCAAGATTGGGCGCTGGTCTGGACGGTTGAGGATTTGCTGGCCGAGCGTGAGGAAACCGTGAAAACCGGTTGGTTCTCTTCGGCTGAACGCCAGATTTTTACATCCAGCCCCTTTGCCGGCAAAAGCCTTGCCGATATTGGCGCCACCTCCATGGACCGCATGTTGATCATGCCCGAACGCCCGTTCCAAGCGCTGGTCGAAAAGAACCCTCCCGGCTTTGCAGGGGTGCGTAAATTTGTGGTGGGGGCCGGTGGCCGCATCATCCCGCAACGCTAAGCGAAAGGTTTTCGACATGACGACACGCGACACGATGGAACTGCGCGAGGATGATATCAAATCGCATTATTTGGCTGCGACCGAAATGCTGATGGGGGTCGATCATACTCCGCGCATCGGCACCGCGCGCTATTCCACCGTCGCACCCGAAAAATCCCCCGGCGTGGCCGCTATGGGCCGCCGGTTTCGCTCGACCACCCCCGGCCTCGTTACCCGTTCCACCGCGCGGGCCGAAGGGATCCGCCTGCTCGACCGTATTGCCGAAAAGGATGATGACGATCCCCTGACCTCGCCGATCCAAGCCACCGTGGCCCAAGCCTTGCGCCGTGCTCTCTCTGTCGCGCTGGCCATAGGGCAGGAATACGCCCGCCAAACGCCGCTGGTGGAATTGAAAAAAGCCAACCTCGAAGGCCGCCTGCCTGCCGAGCGGAAAGCAGAATTCACCGAACTGTTAGCCGCCGAGGCGTTGGCTGTCCTCTACACCTTTGGCAATGCCACCGCTTTCCTTTTGGCCCCCCAAACCACCGAACGTACCGCCGAAATCGGCCCGGTGGAGGAAGTTCTGACCGACAACGCCTCCCTCGCCCTGCACGGCGCTTTGTGGGAATTGGACCAAGCCATAGCCGCCCATGCAACCGATGACGCCACCTTGGTAGCCACCGTTTTGGCCTATGCCGAGCAACTCATGGCATCGGTTGCCCTCCGTGGCCAAGATGCCCCCCGCATCGCAGGCTTCACCGCCGCAAGCTGGATGGTGGAGGCCGACAAGCTGACCATCGCAGGCTTTAAACCCGCGCTGGCCGCCCGTGGCACCGCCCTGACCATGACCTTCAAAAAACCGAATGAGGTGATCGGCAATCACATCGCCAAGTACCAATCCTTGCGCCTTGCCAAAATGCTGATGGCCTATGATTTTGACCGCAAGCTGAACCCCTTTGCTGAAATGGGCGGTTTCATTTTTACCTTCATGGGGGATGGCGCGCCGGGTACGGGCAAAACCACCCTGATCCAGATGATGGCAGGCCTTCTTAATGATTACTGCAAGGCCGCAGGCTACCCCTTCCGCTATCAGAATTTTTCCATCGACCAGATCGACAGCTATCAGGGCAAATCCGGCCAAAACGCCAAGGCCTTTATCACCAACGTGCTGGACCCCGCTGTGATCGGGTTTGGTACCATTGATGACATCGACCAAATCGCAGGCAAACGCGGCGACAAGCAATCATCAGCGGGCCAGCAAGAGGTAACAGCCGTGTTCATGGAGGCTTTTGCCGGCGCCAATACGGTCGTGCGCGGCAACTGCACCTTCGGCATGTTTTCCAACTATCCCGAGAACGTCGATGATGCCCTGCGCCAACGCGCCGGCGCCCGTTTCCTTGTCGACGGCCCGCAAACCCGCGATGATTATATCGACATCCTTGCCCTGTTGATGGGCAAAAACCATGACATTCCCGTGGGTGCGCATGACCTGTTTGCCGCCCAAGAAATGAAGCGCGCCGTCGCCGCCAGCTTTGAAGGCCACGCCCGCCCGCATGAGGAGAGCTTGCTGCGCGTCTGGGATCAGGTGTCGCGTGATGTGGGTAAGCTCGATACCATCGCCAAACTCGGCACCTACCTGAAAAGGATCCAAGAGGCCGACCCGCGTTTCACCGGCCGCGCGATCAAGAACATCACCGATGCCGTCAAGGTCCGCGCGATGGATTTTGAACTGCCGGATGCGTGGATGGAACAGCCGGATTTGTTCTTGTTCAAAGGCTATGATGAGAAACTGGCGATGATCCGCAGCATGACCCAAAAGATCACGGTCGATATGGTGATCCAGGAAATCAACCGCTACGCCGATTCAGAATTCCGCTATGCCGATAAGTCGGACGAGGTGGCGATTGGGAATATGGTGCGTGATTTCGGGCGTCAGGAAGAGGCCAAGCGGCGGTATTTGGAGGGGAAGGGGTGAGTATTAGCGAGATATCGGCATGGGTTGAAACAAACCAGCTTTTGACTTTTTCAGTGCTGGTTGCTCTGCTTTCGTCATGGTTAGCCGTTCGCAGGGCGTTGGCTTCTGGGAGAGTCCAAAGGCAGTTCAACGCCACTGCTCAAATCGCGGGATTTCGTCAGGAATGGATAAACTCGCTTAGAAATGAGATTGCTGAGCATCAGGCGCTCTGCCTCGGATCTATGCCAGCGCTGACTCAAGACAGCGGCTTGTCACATGATCGGACGTATCGGCTTGCGGAGATTTCAAATAGAATCTTGCTCAGGGTTAATCGTTCAGACCCGGAGTATGAAACACTGTCAACAGCGCTAGCAGTTGATCGGCTTCGTATTTCTCAAAATGAGGTCCCCGCTCAGGACACAACTCAGATTGCGCAATCAATTTTGAAACGTGAATGGGAGCGGCTGAAGAAGGACCTCAAATCAGATGCGATGGGATAGTATTGGATCAGGGAAAATGGAAGCGCGGAAATCCAAGTTAAACGTGTTCCGCCCGGTGCCTACCACCGGGCAGCGCCCGAACCGCCCCACGGGGCGGGTGCTTCTCACCCACCCCTCGGTTCGGGCGATGCCCTTTGCACTTTCATTGAAGGGGTTTGAAGTATGACCACCCTCTTCCTCACCACCCTCGCCCTTGCCGCCTTCATCACCTTCCTCGTGGTCCCCTTCGTCACTCGCCCCGCCATGCTGTTTGACAAAGGCCCCGCCCATGCCCGCATCATGGGCATCCTCATCTGCGCCGTCACGGCCATCATCGCCCTTTTCCTGCTAAACCCCGACCACCTCACCGATCTAAAGCCAAGGGCATGGGAGGCCATAGCCCTCGCCGGATTTTCCGCCATATTCTGGCTGCCGTGGTACCTCTACGCCTTCACCCGCCGTGCCAAGATCGTCAAGGAAACCACCCCAAAGGACCGCTCATGAAACGCCTCATCGAAAAAGGTCTGATGTTCGGCAACTTGGTAGAGGTGAACTCGCCCGCCCTGATAGAACGCTACAACCGCGCGCTGGAGCATCTCGCCGGCAAGCGCACAAACCTGACCGATTTTCACATCGACATTTCAGGCTACTCGCCAGAAATCGGGGATGAGTTGGGCGATGATCGCTACCTCAACCCCAATGGCTGCAACCGCCAGTTTATCCTGCTGACCACCGCGCAAAAAACAGCGCCCTTGCTCAACGTCACGTTCTCCACCTCGCGCGGCGTGCTGCGGCAATTCATCGACGCGAATGAGGCGCAGTTGTTCGCTCTGACCGCCCGCGATGCCGTGGCAGGCGAATTGGCCAACAGCGTGTATGAGGTGTCAAACCCCGCCCGCCTGCTCGACATCCGCCGCATCACGATAGAGGCTGATACGATTGGCGGCCATGTCGCCGATGCCGCAAAACTCGGCCAGATGATCGGCCGCTTTCGCACCGAACCCAACGGCTGGCGCGATGATGTGCTGATCGCTGATATGATCGGGCTGGCCAAACGCACCGGCGATGTGACGCGCGTGCCAATATCCTTGTCCAAAATGGCGTTTGAACAGGCCAATTTCTGGACCTCGCATTTCGGCGGCCTCTATGTGTTTCGCAGCGTCAAGGTGCCGGCCGTGATCTCGGTCTTGCCTTCGGCCTCATTGGGGAATGTGCCGATTGAACAGGTTATGGACATATCAAACCGCAACATGATCGCCGATTGGCTGGAAAAAAACGGCCTCGTCGAACCCATCGTCAAGGCGCGCGGCATGGATTGCGCCGCTGTTCTGCGCCAAAAGATGGACTTTATTCTGGTCGATGTGGCCGATGCGCTGAACCTCGATCTAGGGTCTGCCACCCGCAACGACCTGCGCAAAATCGCCCAGCGTTTGGGCGCTGATCTGCCCGAGGAGTTCCGCGGCCTCGCTCGTCTGCTGGCTTGGGTCGAAGGGGGCGGGGATTGGCCGCGCATCACCTCGGAACACCCGGCCTATTTCTACACCCTGCGCGCCCGCCCCCATGCCGACCGCGATCTGGTGAACATGCTGCTGGCCCAACTCGCGCCCTTGGATGTGCGCCAGATGTTCATCACCCACAAGGAACTGTTCTACGCCAGCTATGCCCGCTGGTCCGACCGCAAGCGCGGTTATGTTGCTGATTTTCTGGAACGAGAGTATCAAGTGGATAAGGCAGGCGCGCGAACCGCCTTGTTTGGCCCCGAACCCGGTATGGATGCGGTGGAACGGCCCGACCCCAAACCCGGCGCCAAGCCAAAACCGAACCCCTCAATGACCGACCTCGTCGGCCCTTGGGGCTCTGTCCGAAAGGCCCGTCGATGATTGCGATGTTTCGCCTTGCGTTGTTCGGCTATCTTGGCCTGACCGTTCTGTATTTTCTGGTCAGCATCTATTCCCGCTCTACCCAGCGAGAGGAACTGGAGAAAGAGTGGGATGCCGCCCAAGGCCCCGGTGAGCGCGATGATTATATCGCCGCAGGCATGGCCGCGTATGAAAAAGGCCTGCGCAAAAAGCTGATCTGGTTGGTCTATGTCATCCCGACCCTAGCCGTGATAGCAGCCATCTACCTGTTGAATTTCGCCTGAAGGAAATCACCAATGCGCTATGTAAAATGGACCTTTTTCACGATCATCGCAGTCTTGCTGTTTTCGTTCTTTCACTACACACTGCCGCAGCATGATATCGTTCGCGTTGTAGGCACCGAGAACCGCCGCATTGATTTCGGCGAAAACTCCTTCTTTTGGGCCTCACCCGATGTTGGCACGGCGGCAGGCACCAACCGCGATGTACGCTTTATCAATGCCGAATATCCCAACGGCAAAATCATCGTTTACCGCAACGAGGATACCGGCTGGGGTTGGCCACCCTATTTTAAACTCGACAGCTCTAACCTTCAGGCCGAGGCGCAAGCCCTGATTTCCAATGACAAGGCCAACCCAACTTGGGTGTCCGTCACCCACTACGGCTGGCGCAACGAATTCTTAACGATCTATCCAAATGCCATCACGGTAACCCAAGTCGAGGGCCCCGATGTTCGCATTATCCCGTGGTTCAACATCTTTTTCTTTATCGTTTTGGCCGGGATTCTTTTGTTGCTGTGGCGTATGTGGGCACAGTTTCGCGAACGCACCATTGACCCCACGCTGGAAAGCATCGGCGACACGATTGATGAAATTGACGATCGGGCTGATAGCCTCTGGGCACGCTTCAAGGCGTGGCTTGCGACATGGAGAGGCAAGCCTCGGCGCTAAAGCCGCAAATAGGATTGCCGTTTTGGCGGTTTGTCGCATACGCTGCGATAAAGGTGGTAGGTATGGTGGCGTGGCATGCATGAGCTTGAAGTAATGATCACCCTTGCCGGTCTGGCTGTTTTGCTGATCATCTTGATCGTGCCTTACCTGTTCTTTTCGCACCTTGGCCTGAAATCCAAGACCCGCAATTTGGAAGAGCTAGTCAAGCGTTTGCAATCCGATTTGGCGCGCTTGGCCCCATCGTCCCGCCCAAAAACCGAACCAAAACCCGCACCTCAAACCGAAACCGCGCAACCCGATGCGCAGCTCGCATCCCCCAGCCCAACACCCAGCCCTTGGCCCAGCGCTCCACCGCAATCGGCCAATGCAGCACATGGCCATGACGTGCAAACCCCCGCAGCCTTTGTGTTCAAGCCTGATCTGATCGACAAGCTGACCACTTGGTTGCGCGAAAATTGGGTGCTTGCCATTGCCGCCGCCTCCTTGGCGCTGGCGGGCGTGTTCATGGTGCAATACGGCATTGAAAACGGCCTGCTCACCCCGTTCTGGCGCGTCATGGGCGCGCTTGGTTTTGGCGCGGCCTTGATCGCGGGCGGCGAATATATCCGCCGCAAATCGGGCGATGATACCTACGATGGCGACAGTACAGGTGCCACGCAATCGCTGCCCTCGGTCTTGTCAGGTGCTGGTATTGTTGTGCTCTATGTCGCGGTCTTTGGCGCGCGTGCGCTGTATGGTCTGATCGGGCCTACCACCACCTTTGCAGGCCTTGGGGCCGTGTCGGGTATCGCCTTGGTATTGGGTTGGTTTTCGGGTCCGGTTCTGGCGGCAGTCGGTATCTTGGGCGCGTCCCTTGCGCCCTTTATCACCGGAAGCGATTCTGACAATTCATGGATCGTGCATTACTATCTGGCCATGGTCGCGGCAGTTGCCATGGGCATCGACACGGTCAAGCGTTGGGCGTGGATTTCCGCAATTGGCCTGATCGCCACACTGACCGGCAGCACCGTTTTGTGGTTGGACAAAGGCGCGGATCTGCATTTCCTTGGTGGCGTGCTTCTTACCACTTTCGCCGCCTTTGCCATTCCCGAGCGCGGGCTGATCCCGCGCCAGTCGGGGGCGTCATTCCTTGATACTCTGCTAACCCGTGGCAAGCAGCGCCCCGAGTTTCCCACTCGCCTGACTTTTGGCACCACACTCGTGGCCACAGGTGCCGCCCTTGCCGTAGCCATGGATGCAGGCACCCCCGATACCGTCTGGCTCGGGATCTATGCGCTGACCTTGCTGCTGTTGGCCACCACGCTTTGGACGCGCGACGCGCCAAGCCTTTATGACCACGTTCTGATCCCCGGCTTGGCTTTATTGGCAGTGATCGCGCTTGAGGCGGCAGACCGCGGCCCGCTCGCCCGTGAGTTTTGGGCGGCCGCCAAACCTGTCGTCGTGGATCAGGCAACCCTCATCGCCCTGCCAATTCCCGCTACGGTCTGGGTGCTCGCCGCATTGGGCGCGCTTGGCACCGTACTGATGTATCTGCGCATGGGTTGGGCCTTGCGCGAAGATGGTCCAAAAATCGTCCCCACCTTCTGGGCCTTTTGCGCCACTGTCTTTGCGCCGACCAGCCTGCTGATCCTCGAATTTCTCTGGTCGCCGGGGGCAGTGCTTGGTTCCTATAACTGGGCGCTGGCCGCCATTGCCATGGCCGCCCTTATGGTCGTTCTGGCCACCCGTGCAGCCACCGCAACCGATGCGGGCCGCGCCATGCGTACTGGCCTTCTCGCGGTGGGCGCGCTGACGCTGATCACCCTCGCGGTTTTCCTTGTGCTGACCAAGGCGGCGTTGACAGTGGCGCTGGCCGTGATGGTGCTTGGCACGGCCGCGCTCGATCGGCGGCACGCCTTGCCGCCGCTGACCTTTTTCATCCAGATCGCAGTGGCGATCATCACCTTCCGGCTGGTGATCTGGCCGGGCTTTGACTGGGCGCTGGGCTGGGACTATAGCGCAGAGGTCTATGTCATCGGGTATTTTGAGGTGGCCTTCGCTTACCTCGCGACCCTCGCTTTGCTCGCCGCCGCGTGGTGGTTGTCGCGCGACCGCCGCATCAAAACCGCACTGGTTTTGGAAAGTGCGTGTTGGACCATTCTTGGCGTGTTCCTTGCTGTGACCTTGCTGCGTGTAGCCCCACGCTCGGCCAGCGACAGCCATTGGGTCATGGGCCTGATGTCGACCATCTGGATAGCCCTTGCGCTGAACCAGCTCTATCGCATGCAGAAGGGCGGCAAACTCATCACGGTTCTGCGCGCAATCGTTGGGGGCCTCTACGGCCTGATCGCCCTTGGCACGCTGGCGGTGCTTTTGCTGTTTTCAAACCCCCTGACCGCACGCAATGAGTTGATCCTGGGCCCACCCTTGTTTGATAGCCTTGCCCTCGCCTTCTTGCCGCTTGCCGCCGTGTTTGCTGTGGCCGCGTGGAAGATCATGCATGTCGGCCGATGGGTCCGCTTGGCCTTTATCCTCGCGGCCAGCGCCTTTGCCACCCTCTACATCGGCATGGAAATCCGCCGACTGTGGCGCGGCACTGATCTTACCGTACCAGGTTTTTCCGATCCCGAGCTTTACACCTACACCCTTGCCATGCTCGTGACCTCGGTCGGGTTGCTGATGCTCGCGTTTGCCCGCCGCTCGGATATTTTGCGCAAAGTCGCGATGGCGGGCGTGGCATTAACCGTCGCCAAGGTGTTCTTGGTGGATATGTCGGGCTTGTCCGGCCTTATCCGCGTGTTTTCTTTCATGGGGCTCGGGCTGTCCTTGGTGGGCCTTGCATGGTTAAACCGAAAAATGACCGCCCAATGGGAACGCAACCCTCTTGCCCCCAAGAACGACTCCGACTCCAGGAAAGGCCCTGACTCGAACATTGATTGAAC
>Ga0213861_10003683_pt1 | contig 12650 bp, 28 predicted proteins | sample PICome_4_FD_160110 | JGI IMG/M metagenome (GOLD analysis project Ga0213861, IMG submission 160110) | Coastal seawater microbial communities near Pivers Island, North Carolina, United States - PICO131 | ecosystem: Environmental > Aquatic > Marine > Coastal | place: USA: North Carolina...
CTGACCAATAGCCTCAACAGGATAGTCTACAGGATACTGTGAATCTCCTCCTAGTTCAAGCGTTAATACTCTTTTTTCCAAATCTCCATTTTGAGTTTGGATGGTTTGTGTATCAGAGATTTCTTTGATACGACCTTGTAATTCAATTGAATTGCTCATAATTATTATTTAAAAGTGTTATATATATTCAGAAGTTTTACAACCTCTCGCCTCGAGATATTCGAGGACTTGTTTTACTATTGAGTTTACATAATTAACATCTGAAACTAATTTATTATCAATCAGTCTCATTTCTTCTGCCTCTTCAGGCGTATTATCTACAGAAACAATTTGCACATACTTGTCATTTGCTTCTTTTAAAATTTTATCTACTTCAGGTATTCTCATTTCGTATTTCATTTCATCCATAACTAAGGTGTTTTTATAATTTGATTTTTAATTAACATTTCTAATAACTCCATAAAATCTTCCTTATAAAGAACACAATACTCTCTACCTCTTGGAACCTTGTGGAATATCACAGGATAGTCGGTTTGTCTTACCTGCATTTCTTCTAAAACTTTTCTGTAGTTAGGATTTCTAGAATAACATTTTGCCTGGACAGCAAAATCTCCTGTATACATTAAGTCTATACCTTTATCATCCATCATCTTAGATCCATATCTAGATGTAACACAATTAGTAAAACCTAAATTGATAAAGTTTTTTCTAAGTTCTCTTTCGTAATTGTGTCCTTTGTTTCTGTTTTTATTTCCCATGTCTTTTTTTTTCCTGCCAATATTTATTATTGTAACTAGATATGTGTTCTTTATTATTGTCTCTCCAGTTCTGATTAGTCTCTAAATATTTTTCTCTGTTAGACTCTACATATTTCCTTCTTTGAAATACTCCAAGAGATACCCCTTCAATCTCAGAAGGCTTATTATAATGTTTTTTCCGATACTCCTTTTCCTTTTCAAGGTTCTCCAATTTTCTCAATCTTGATCTTTCTTTTATCTTTTCCTTATTTTTAAGATAATGTCTTCGGCTTGATGCCTTTTGATCTTCTTTATTTTTGTAAGCCATATCCTTTTTTAAAATCTAATCTTACATAAACCGTATTTCGGTTTACAAAACTTTTTATAGTGTCATAATCTGTAGAGGTATGAAACCCTCCTAATAATAAATAGTAATCAATACCATCGTTGTTCGGTCTTAAAAAATAATCTTCTTTGTTAGGTATAATTTCATTGAGTTTTGCAACTCTTAATAAATTTTCTCCTTCCTCAAAAGGTTCTTGCTTACCTACTTTTCCTCCCCATCTATTTCTATTCCATACAACTTTATGTAAAATCATTTTACTGTCCTTGGAATTTTGGAAATTGGCTTGGTGATTCTGTCTCATATATTTCGTTATAACATGTTGTTCTTAAATTGTATTTAAATTCTTGCATTCCTGTCTTACCTGTAAACCTCCATCTCACTTTCCATACATGCACTTCTACTATTTCTTTTTCAAAATCTCTATATACTGTAATACCGTTATCTACTTTATTGAAGAAGTGGGAGGAGCCACTTACGCTGTAACCTGAAGCGACTTCTACCTTCCCATTCTCCTTCTTTAGTTTTTGAGGGTGTGCAACTAATACAACACCACAATCAAACGCTTCTTTAAATATTTTTATTTTTGATAATTGCAATCCTGTGTACTGATGCTCATTCATTCCTCTCTCTATCTTATGCTCTACAAAAGCCCAATTATCAATTATAAGGCACGATATACCTTCTTTCTTTACAAGTTCCTTACCCTTGTTTAAAATGCCTTCTACAGTCAGGTCATTGTCTTTTAAATTAATAAAAAAGAAATGCTTATTGACAAAGTCTATTGCTGGTTTTAGTTCATGTTCCTGAACACCATCAGATGACCCTTTACCAAAAGGTTTTCCTAAATACTTTTCTATAAGTTCTGCTATGTGTACTTTAATTGGTTGCTTCTCAGCAGAAAATATACCAAACTTCCAACCTCTTTTTGCAAGTCTTACTATTGCCTCATCTACAAATGATGATTTACCATGTCCAGGAACTCCTGTTACTAATGTAAACTCACTTGGTCTCCATGTCAGTAGTTTGTCAAAGTTGTCAAAACCAATCTCCTCTCCTCTTGGCATACCATAATTGTACATATGATATACTTCATCACTGACATCTTTGGCTTTACTTATCCCCTCTAGAGGGAAAGGCTTTGCAACTTCAATGCATTTTACTAACTCTTCTGCACTAAATTTTAACAATACATCGTTAGCATCTTTACAACCTTCAGGGTAAGACACCAACCAAACTTTTTCTTTTCCAATTCTTCTAGACAATTCATCTCGCAGTTTAATTCCTGGAGCATCGTTATCTACTGCTATATAAACCTTATCCTTTTCTTCGAAATAATCTATAGAATTATCTAGGTATGAAAGGTTTTGATTTCCTGTAGATGCGCCATTTGGAACACTACAAGCAAACATTAATCTTTCTGTTAATGTCCCAGCCTCATAAAATGATAAGGCATCAATCTCTCCTTCAGTTATTATACACCATGAAGAATCTTTAATAATATCTAAACCATACATTGTAAGTTCAGATCCTTTATTTAATTTAAAATTCTTTTGAGCGTCTCTAAATTTTATATTTATTTTTCGTCCTCTTTTTAAGTAATTAAATTGAATTACATTAACTTCTTTTTGTACTTGAGGCATATACTCTAAACCCTCTGTAACACCATAACATTGTAAAGTCCTTTGACTTATTCCCCTACCCTCAAACCATTTAACTATTTTACTTGTAATAGGTTTAGAGATGGCAGTAGGCAACTCATATTCAGTTTCATATTCTTGAACCGAACCACTTGTCCCACAATGATGACAATAATATGTACCTTCTTCAGGCCAAACCCTTAAACACTTTTCACTCTTATTTTTTTTTCTTGTATGACTACACCAAGGGCAAGTAGTTTTAGTTGGTCCGTCATTTTTAATGGTATTAAATCTAATACCAAGGTCATGTAGTTTGTCAATAGTTTTCATATTATGGCTATGTGCTTTCGTTCTTTTATATGTGTTTTATTATTTAGAGACCATTCATTATATTGTAATAAATATTTTGTCATGAATTTATTTCCGAAAATAGTTTCAGGTGTTACAGAAGATTGATATTGTTCACTCCAAGTTATCTTACAAAACTTAAACACCTCTACCATTATCTCACCAGTAATTTTATTTCCGTTAAATGTTTTATTTAAAATAATTTTAAACCTATCGTTATAAGTAGATGGATTATATTTTTTATCAAATGTTAGATTAATGTATTCAATAACATCCTCACAAACTTTTTTATAGTTCTCTTTTAAAACCTCTCCTCCTGTTTCAGTCACTACTAAATCAAACCATAGTGTAGTTGTTCTATATTTAGGATTAGATTTGTTTCCTATATTTTCTATAAGACCTTTATCTATAAGTATAGATACACATCGTGTTATATTTCGAGTAGAAATACTTAATTCATGTGCAATAAATTTAAGAGTCTGATTACAAAAACCTTGTCCTGATGTATACTTATGTATTAAGTCAGCAATAAGATAAGAGTAAGGCGTAAGGTCATGCTTCCTCATAACAGAATATATTATAGTTGAGGATCTGATCATTTTAATAATATTTTATGAAACCATAAACTTGGATTCTTTTTATTTTTATGTGACTCTAACCTACAAGAAAGTTCTACAATGTCATTTATTCTTATCTCATTTAATACATCAAGTTTTTCATTCCATACATGAACTGCTACATAAGAATCCATTAAAGTCTCTATGACAATGATTTTAAAAGCATGACTAGCCTTATCACTTGTGACTTTATTTTCTTTAGATATGTACCTCACCTTTCCATTGATGTCTATATTCATTATATTTTATTTTGTATTATGTCTTTAAGGTTAACAGTCTTTTTAAATTCATGTCTTATGTAATTGAGTATCAAGTTTACTTTTACCTGGAATCTCTTTGCAGTTACTGAATCATTTTTTTTATCGAAACTATCTTCTAATATTCTCAAAAATTTATCCTCCATAAAATCTCTTTCGTCCATACTAATAGATAAAAAATCTTTCACAGATTGATTATTGAATCCATACATAGAAGCAACTCCAATAAATATACATTGACCAAAATATGAGTTACCTTCTATAACTTGATCTACCTCTAAAGTCCATCTGTTTTTCACAGCCATGTTTTTTAATATTCCTTCTCTTATGTTTTTTAATTCCATTTTAAAAATTTACTTTCTGTTTTAACACAGGATTATACTTTACATTAAATGTTTTTTGCCAGATAATTTTTCCCTGGTCTCCAAAATCAACCTCCTGCGCCCCTCTCTTTACCATAATAGATTTAATTTGTTGAGCAATTTGTTGTTTCAAAAGCCTAGATTCTTTTTCTCTATCTCTTTCTACACAATACATTGCAGACAACTGATGTAGTTCTTCCGAAGCATCAATTTTTGTCCTATTCAATTTAGATTTGTGTTTATCTGACAAGAAACTATCTAAATCAGGCTTATATCCATCTTCTACATTAGGCTCTAGATGTGCTATTTTATTATATAACTCATTTTGTCCTGTGTTTGAAGGATATGCCTCTATAATAGTTCTAGCCTCTTGAACGGACTCATAAAACTTATAAGTTTCTTCTATGATTGTATCTTGTAAATCTCTATTTCTATCAATAGTAAATACATCCATGTGTCTACCATCTTTGAGTAGTGCCATGTCACAATATTCTACATCCATTACCAACATATATAATTGAACTTGTGCAATGTAGTATGGAGGAATACCTCCTTGCCATTTGTCAGAATTAAAAGATGAGATTGTTTTTATTTCCAATATCCCCTTACCTTGTCTTTCATCATGTCTAAGTATTTCTCTATCTAAGTTTGCAAATAACCATGGATACTTATTATTAATAAATATAAAATTCCTCCGTCTGCAAGTTCTTAATTTTAACCCTTGTTTGTAATTGTTTATCATGTCAATTGGCTCACCTGACCAGTATTGCCATAAATCTGCTACATAGTCTTCCAACAATCTTCCATGGAACATAACCTCATTATCTATTGTATGAATATTTGAAGTTCCTAAACTCTGATTCCATCTATTTATTTTTGATGTCCAAGGGTTTAATCCTAATATAGTAGAAGCATCACTTCCTCCTACCATACCATCTTTTACTAATCCCATTCTTAATTCTACCCATTCATCGTAGGTTAAGTTTCTTGTTGATATTTTTTTTAACTTCATATTCATACATTTAAAAAAAAGGGAGGGAATGTCAGAAGGTTTGTTGCCAAAGACATTTGTTGTTGGTTTGCCCTCCCCTTAATTAGTTGGTTATTTACTTGCTTGTTTTACTGCTTTTGCAGATTTTCTTTTGTTGATTTCTTTTTTTAAAAATGTCATTTGTGCAGAAGTAAACTGCTTTGAGTAAGATTGTAGTTTAGACTCTACAAGATTATGGTCAATATCTAAATGATCTACCATTGCAGAAAATTTTTGATTTACCATATCATTCAAATCATTTGCATCATCCTCATCCATAATAGAATCTTCTCCACTATCGTGAATACCCATTATAAACAATGCTCTGTTTAATGCACCTGATTGACATTTTTGAAATGAGAAAGGCTCATTTACTTTTTTGTGAGCAACACCATCAGAAATTGGTCTATCATTCTCATCTAGAACAATCCCACGCATAACAACGAATGTGTCATCAATGTGTGTAATCTCTGTTTTTGTAGTGTGCTTAGGGAAGTATTGATTGAAGTATGATAATCTTTCTACCCATGGTACGATTTCCTTTTTACCTGCAATCGTAATTTTTTTAAGTTTTCTTTTTAGTTTCATTAAGAATATTGTTTAAATAAAAATTGATTATATAATATTTTCGAGTGTGAAACATTATAGTTTCCCAATCAAAAATCCATCCTCTAATACGATGCTTTACACATAGTTCTTCATGATGTTCGAGCAAGAAAAGTTTGAAAGGTTTAAGAGGATATCTTTTCCTATCATGTATAATCTCTTTATTGTCGAAATCAATTCGGACCATGTATTATCGTTCATAGAGTCGTGGTTTAATGAATGTAATTTACGATAAATAAAATGGTAAATTATACGTTTGTAAATTAGTTATTAACTATGCTTTTAACAATTCGTTAATTGTATTTGCCTGTCTTTGTTTGGTCTTTGCATCTGTGTGGTCTGTGTATCTATAGAAGGCAACAGATCCGTTTGAATGCCCTGAAATTTCTCTTACTTGTTTTTCTGTATACCCTAAAGATAAATACCAAGTAATGCCACTACTCCTTAATTTGTGTGGAGTAATAACTTCATAAATTGGAAGTATTTTAACTACAGGGTTTCCTTGTACATCAAAAGTTGTTATACTTTTCTCTTTGTTAAATTCATCATAAGATTTTAATAATCTTTTTAAATCGTTTCTGAACCCTACCATAGTATATCCCTTTTCGTTTTTCAATAAATATTCTCTAACATCTTTTGGTAAATAAAAAGTAGATTGGCTTGTAGATTTCTTACTGATATATGTAATGTAATCATCTCCTTTACTTATTTTAAATCCAATCATGTCACTTATTCTCATACAAGAATGTAGCATGAATCTTGTATAGTACCATGCCTTTGTAAGTTTTATGTCTACAGGAGGGTTCTTATGTAGCATCTCAACATCACTAGGGTCAAGAGCAATAACAGGGCTTTTTAATTCTTTGGGTTTTGGAGGGCTTGTAAAGTAATACCCATAAAACTTCATTGCTTTATTTAAAATAGATTTCAATATTTTAATTTGATTTCTCCTTGATGAAGGTTTGTTCCCTAGTTGCATTGAATACAAATTGAAAGCATTAAAATACCCATTGAGTTCAGACCTTCTTTTAATCTTTTCTTTTCTATCCTGTGTACTTCCTTCATCTATATCATCAACGTAAATTGTTTCAGGAAATGTCTGTAAAATATGGTATACACAAACGTAAGTTTTAAGGGTTGTCATAGTAAACAAATTACCATCGTTCAATATTATACCATTGTACATCTTATCATAGATATCTTCAAACAGATTTACAAATGTTTGTTTACCTGAATGCTTTTTCTTTGTCTCATTTGGGGGTGACCATAACCTACAGATATCTTCAGGGCTTCTAGTTATATACTTATTAAAGAGTAAGTCCCATCTAGATAGTTCTACATTTATCTTATGGACTAATGAAGAACTGCCATCAATCTTTTTAGTTTGAAAGTTTAGCATTGCATTTTCAGGAACTTTCAATCCTAAAGAAAAGAACTTGTCTCTATTGATTCTAGCATAAAGTCTTCCTTTTCTATTATAGAGTGTATATTTATTCATAACACTATTGTATATCCTTTTTATTCTGCTCAATTATATTTACTATCTTATTATTTAATTCTACATAGAACTCTATGATTCTCATAGACTCTGATAAGAATAATTTATTGTGACCTGTTTTTTTCTGATTTAACTTGGATTTTGCTCGTTTTGAGCCATATACATACTCTGAGACTTCAGTTGTAGGTATTTCTTTTATCTGCAATAATTCGGATGCAGTTTGTACGAAATTGTTTTTCGTTTCTTCTACTTTAAATTCCATTATTAGTTTTTAATATTAGTTTTAATGAACAAATGTATAATTTTTTATCTATATCTTCTATTCAATTCGCTTTTTATTTGTTCTATTAGATTTGGAAATCTTGATCTAACTTTTTTATTTTTCATTATTGTTTCAAGAGTTGATGCTTTCTGTATTTTCATAAGTTCATTTTGATATCTTTCCACAGCGTGTTGACTAGCATCCATCTCTTGTTTTAAACTTCTTTGTAATTGTTTTATAGTTGCTTCAGCCCTATATAATTTAGTTGTTAAAGTATCCCTAGAGTCTTCTATAGTTGTAATACCTTTGATTACGTTGTAGGCTTCATTTGTGTAGTCTCTCAATTGCTTATTAGTTACAAGCCAATACTTAAAATTTTTACAAGAGTGAAGAACTGATGCATGATTCATTCCTATTGTATCACCAATTGCTTGGTAAGGCATCCCATATACATCTCTTAATATGGTGAAATAAATACCTCTTGCTTCTACTATTTTTCTTTTTCTTAATTTATTTGAAATGTCTTGATTTGTGATTTCATTAATTACTTTTTTTACTTCCAGACATACTTGTTTGTTTGAACCTGTCATTCTTTATGTTTATTAATTTGTTATACCAATCTATTTTTGTTGTGTCTACTTCTCGTGTTATTAGTCCATGAGAATATTTTCGTTCTATAATTCTAGTCCCATCTTTTTTGAAAAAACTATTAGTTTCTTCCAATATGTAGTCTTTAAACATAAGACTCATGAATCATTTGACCGACTAATAATGATTTATTCCATTCATCGCTCCAGAATTTTACGGAATGCTCTATAGTTCCATACGAGCCTTTTGCTAAGTCATGTCTTGATGGCACTACTGAATGAAAGTGAATGTAATGAGGTTTTGGAGGAAGATAACACGCTCCTGATTGAAGTAGTTCTTTACACCTTTGTGTAAATTTGGCAGATTTTTCCCATGCAGTTCCGTTTGAAATTGCATCTTGATACTTCTTTAAACCATACCTTTTTTGTAAGTTTCTTATTGTACGAGAGTTCATAATTTTTTAAAAGTTTAAATAATTAATACGAAATAAAGTATTATATATTTATTATACAAATAATTTAATATCGTGTTTCATGTTTGTTTATAAGTTTCTGTTTTTGTGAGTTTTAACAATCTTTAACTATTGAGTTTTTTAAATTCTAAAATCAAATTTTCTTTCCAATTGTCTGAATCATTCATATACTCATCAATTATTTTATTGATTAAAGGCAATTCTTCAATCGAAAGTTTAGATAATTTTGTTATTAGTTGTTCAATATGTGTTTGAAGATTTAGATAAAACTCCTCATTATTTTGTGAAAGATTAGTCATGTATTTTCCTAATTCTTTTTCCAATTCTATCTCTGCTTGGTTTATTTTTCTTTTTAATGAGTGTCTGAAAATTGGAAGTTCTTTCACTTCATCCATAGCCTCTAGCATTAACTGACCATAGATGATTGCTTTTGTAACTGAGTAAATTTTATCCTTCATGCTCTAAGTTTTTAGTTTCTTTAATTTCTTTGATTCTTAGCATTACCTCTTTTGTTGAGTTTACAAATGCAAGAGTAAGCATCAAATCTTTTTCTGTGTTTTCTAAATACTCCAAACAAGTTGGATTGTAGTTGTGTCTTTTAGAAACAACATCTAATATGTTGTCTTTTAAAAAGTCATGTAATTTAATTTCTTGTGCCATTATTATTATTTTTTTGATTAACATAGACTAGAGTTCAATTCCCACTAAGTATACTTAATGGGAATCGAACTAAGTTTCGAACTATACATACATCATTGTGTCACCAGTGTTCTCATCAGTATGTTTGGGTGACCTTAACTTATGATACCAATCTCTAGTTCTAGTAGGGAGGTAACTTACAATCCTAAACTCATGTACTCCTATCTTCCTGAATTCTTCTATTTCGTTTACATCTTTAAAGTAGAAGAAAATATAATCATCATCATCTGTAATGTCGTTAGTTGTTATAATAACATCCTCAAAGTTCTTGGTGTCGTTCCATTGAATAAGTGCATTATACTCCATCACTACCCTCCTCTCTTTTGTCAGCATATTCACAAGCATCGTTGTAAAGGTTTGGTTTTACTTCTTGAATAAAATCTACGAAATGATTAAACCATAAAAATACAGGATCAGTAGAAAAACTATCTGTTTCCCTAACCTCGATATCCTCTTCAAATTTACAATGCTCTAAAAAATTTACTCTAAAACCATTTGGTCTTATATACTCTAGCATAGAATCAATTTGTTCGCAATCATCTGATGCTTCCCAATTTTTACCTAAAACTTTATTTGCTACATCCATTAGGTTATTTGAATTTACAAAATCGTAAGTAGAAGCATATCTACCTAAGTATCTGTGTTGTTTGTCTGTTAGTTTAGCCATAATTAAGATTTTTGTTTAGAAATATAATAGTTTCGTTCTTCTAGGAAGGAAATGCATTTCTCTTCCAAAGTTGGTGCATCCCTGTTTTCTGAAATTGGGGTGACCTCATCCTTAGACTCAATCCAAGGGCAATGCTTATTATACATAGAAATAGCCTTATCTCTATCCCCTATAGTATTCATAAGATTACGGATGTTATCAGACTCATCTCTACCTCTTCTATAGACAGATGAATCATCACTTCTTTCGTAATGCCAATCATGACATTCCAAAGCCTCTCGCAGTTTTTCTACTGCTAGATGTTTTACTAAATTATTCATTTTAAATAGTTTAAATTATATGACATTATTGTCGTGAGCCAGAAGGAATCGAACCTTCTGTTACACCATGTGGCTCTTTAATCTAGGTATGTTAATAATCTAACTTCGCCTTCAATCTCGTATCCTGATTGTCCTGTTTCTGAATACTCTACATTTTCAATCCATTCGTTTTCTCCGTTTGGATATCGGTTGTCTGTTCGCACAGGCAAATCCTGTGGCAGTTTTTTTAATTCCTGAATTAATTCTTTTACATTCATAACTCTTCAATTTCGTTTTGTATCTCATCAATCTTGTCAAGGATTGGTTGGATAAGGTTAATAGTCTCATAGTCATCATTACTTCTGACTAAGTTTAGTATCCCTGAATATGCTGAATCTAGAATACTGATAGCGTTATCTTTTATTTCTTTAACATTTTTTTGTGTCATATTATATGGTTTTAATTGTTCTGTATTCTTCGCCATCATTGAATTCATTGATGGTTTTGTAATCTGTATCGAAATCCTCGTTGTGTGCCTCAATAACTTGTTTTATTTCATCAAAATTATATGTGTATGTTGCAAATGCATCATCACTTTCTGAGTAAACAAAAACCAAAGGCTCTGTTATTAATTTTTCTATTGTCATATTATATAGTTTTAATTATTGTCTTTTTCTATTCTTTCAATCTCTTCTATTTCTTTTTCAAACTTATCTAAAGAGATTTCTATTTCTGCTTCAGAACAACAATGACCACTACTTAATATGTAGTTTCCATAATCATCGTGTTCTATGATTTTTACAATACTATCTTCCACATAACCAACATGGTCATGAAAGTTGTCTATTATTTTAACCTCTGTGCCTATTTTAACCATAGGTTCTTCACAACAAGGGCAATTTAAATTCTGTGTCATAGTATATAGTTTTTAAAATGGTAATAATTCATAAGACAATTCCATCTGTGCTTTAGTTCTTAGTTTGTCAATAAGTTTTGTTTGACTCATGTAAAGACATTGAGCAATGAGTTTAAATCTTTTGTTCTTAAATGCAGTATGATATTTAAAATCATTACAGGATATTTCGACAAGATCAATTGTAGTATCTAATCTGAAATCATATTCACTGCATCCATACTCAGAACAAAAAGTTAGAGTCATGTTTACAAATCTGCTATTGACATCGCAATGCCAAACCTCTAATTTGTAAGAGGATTTTTTAGTAATGGGAATCATTGTTTCCATATGTATAGTTTAAATTATGTGACTTATGTCGTGGATAGGGAGGAATCGAACCTCCCTTGCACCATGCTATCCTTAATCTTGGGTGACCTTATCTTTAATCCATGAATGAGTGAAGTGCTTGTCAAACTCTTCTTCACCTTCCTCATACATTACTCCATCAACTTCAACATATTGAATATCATCAGGGCATTCCCAATCTGTATAGTAGTAGTAATCATTATTGTAATAATCATCTAATAAAAATTCATTAGTTAATCTACCTTCTGCTACTAGTTTATCGTAGTCTGGATTACCATCTTTCTCTACCTCTCTCAGATGTTTAATCATGTCGGACTCGTACTTGATGTACATCATACCTTCACCAATTAAAAATCCTGAGTCCATACCTTCTCCTGTAATGCAACATTTTCTAGGGTGTAATTTTACGTTCTGTGCCATCTTATAAATTTTTAATTTCGAATCCATTAATTATTCTATTTTCAATAAGAGACTCAATCGTACAATCAATGCAATCAATTTCTGATAAATCACCTAATTTATAAAGTGTATTATCAAAAACAATTGCCCAATTTTTAAGAAGGTTTATTGTGCCAAAAGCGTGAGCCATTTGTAGTCCTAAACTAGACATAGAATCATTATTATATAATGACCAATTCGCTCTACCATTAGAATCAATCTTGCTAAATTCTAAGGTGTAGTTTTTAATTAATAATGCTCTAAATTTTTCCTCAGTTAGAGGTGACTTTGTTGTTGGTTTATTCTGTACCATATTATATAGTTTTAATAATCTGCAATATTGCATTGATACTGGAGGAGGAATCGAACCTCCTTGCATCCAATCCAGTAAATCCGTTTACGCTACTAGTGTCGCAAACTTGTTGAAGACCTTTTGGTCTAGCCTTTGAAGACCTCCAACGTACTTAGACTCTTCTCTAGTTCTATCCGAGCCACCTTTATGAGTAGTGTAATGAGTTACACCTGA
>Ga0213861_10003688_pt1 | contig 12645 bp, 7 predicted proteins | sample PICome_4_FD_160110 | JGI IMG/M metagenome (GOLD analysis project Ga0213861, IMG submission 160110) | Coastal seawater microbial communities near Pivers Island, North Carolina, United States - PICO131 | ecosystem: Environmental > Aquatic > Marine > Coastal | place: USA: North Carolina | collected...
GATTTTTTTAAAGCCGGCACCATCCGTCTCGATGCCGAGCATGCTGCGGAACATCCACTCACCACAGGCACCGAGTGAGTAGTGGTTAAAGGAGTTCATCTTCACATCGCCAAAGCCCTTGTCCTTGCTGTAGCTGTTCCAACGTTCCCAGATGGTGGTGGCACCCTGCTCAATGGAATAGCCCCACGACGGGTAGGTGGTGTTCTGAATCATGCGGTAGGCAATATCACTGCGCCCCATGTCGGTGAGAGTGGGTAGCAGGATCGGAATGCCGAGGAATCCAGAGGTGAGGTGGTAGTTATCGGCTTTGATGCGCGCGATAAGGTGTGCCTCGGCTTGCTCGCGCTGGGCCGCGGTGAGCAGGTCAAAGGAAAGCGCCATACAGTAAGCGGTCTGGAGCTCACTTTCGATCTTACCATCTGGTTTGACAAAGGTTTTCTGGAAGTGGGCACGGATGTCTTGGAACTGTTTGTTGTATTTGGTGGCATCGTCTACCTTGCCGAGGGCCACCGCCATTTCCGCCATCAGGCTGGTGGTATAGGCATGGTAAGCGGCTGAGATAAGGGCTGTCGGCGGACGACCGCCAGGAGCGAGCCAGTCACCCCAGGTGTGCACTTTTCTGCCTCCGAGTCCGTCTTTGCCGCAGGCATCCATATAGCGGACCATGGCGTCATAGTGCGTTTCAATCATGCGGGTGTCGCCGTAGACTTTGTAAATGGTCCACGGGCAGATGATGCCGGCACAGGCCCATGCAGCGGCCCCGTGACCGTGAAAGACGGGGGCCTGGTTGCCAAAGAGGCCTTCATTGTTCTGGGTATCCATGAGATCAACGATCCACTTGGTGAAGAACTCGGAGACATCCTGATTATAACAACCGGTGCGGATAAAGACCTGGGTGTCGCCGGTCCAGCCGAGGCGTTCATCGCGCTGTGGGCAGTCAGTGGGGACTTCGAGGTAGTTCGAGCGCTGACCCCAGACGATGTTCTCCTGGATTTTATTCACCATCGGGTTTGAACATTCAAAGGAGCTGGACTCTGGCGAGTCAGAATAGAGTGCGATACCGGTGATGGCGTCAGCGGTCGGCTTTTCTTTGAGGCCGGTCACTTGCACATAGCGGAAACCGTGGAAGGTGAAGCGCGGCTCCCATACTTCTTCGCCGCCACCTTTGAGCACATAGGTATCAACCGCACGAGCGGAGCGCAGGTTGATGGTGTAGGCGCTGCCATCGTCCTTGAGCATCTCAGCAAAGATCATGGTGACCTCATCTCCAGCTTGGCCGTTGACCTTCAAGCGTGCCCAGCCTGAGAAATTCTGGCCGAGATCAAAGACGTAGGTTCCGGGTGTTGGCTCGGTTACTTTGACGGCTGGTAACTCTTTGACCGCGCGCACAGGGACACCGGGGTAGGCTTGGAGCAGGGGCTTGAGTGAGGAGCCTGTGACGATAGGTGACCAGCTGCTTTGGTCAAAACCAGCTTGGCTCCAACCGGGCATTTCAAGTCGAGCATCGTAGACTTCACCCGCCTGCATGTCGGACTCGAGGATCGGCCCGTAGGAGGCCTTCCAGCTCGGATCAGTCGCGAGGATTTCGCTTTGGCCGTTTTGGTAATCAATATGCAGCTGAGCCTTGAGGCGAAGTTTGTTGCCGTATTTGTTCTGACCGACACAGCTGATATTACCTCGAAACCAGCCGTCGCCAAGAATCGCGCCGATAGCATTGGGCCCTTCTTTGAGCAGGTCGGTGACGTCATAGGCTGTATAGTAAATGCGCTGTTTGTAGTCCGTCCAGCCGGGCATGAAGACGTCATTGCCGACTCGCTGGCCATTGAGGCTGAGCTCATAAACCCCCTGGGCGGTGGCGTAAACGATCGCTCGCTTCACTCCGGTGGCGACTGTGAATTCTTTTCTTAAGTACGGAGCAGGCAGATACTGTTTTGGGCGACCGATAGTGAGGTCACAAACTGAATTCTCTGCGGTGACAGATCCACTTTTCCAATCATCAACGAGCCATTGCGCCTCGAGCACTTTTTTCTCTTCGCGGGCTGGGTCTTTTCCTGCGAACTCATTGGTGACTTTCAAACTCAAGTTGCCGGCATCAACGTGGGCTTGCAGTTTTTCTTTGATATCGACTTGTTTTTTGGGATCTCCCTTGAGGCCATAGAGGGCTTTGGTGATGGTGATTTTGTGTCCCTTGCCAGCAAGCTCGGCGTCACGATTAGGGGTGATCTTAACAGCCTTGTCATGACCAATCCACTGCGCCTGCCAATCTGTTTCATTAAGCAGACCCATCGACCAGGTGGCGGTCTGGCTCCACGGTGAAGCGGCTCCGTTTTGATCCCAGACTTTGACCTTCCAGAAACAAGGGGTGTGCGAGAGAAGGGCTTTCCCGGCGTAGGGAATCTGGGTGGACTGCTTCGCCTCGACTTTACCACTATCCCAGAGGTCTCCACGATCTTGGTCGAGGTTTTCCTGGCTGGATGCAACGAGGATCTGATAGGCGCTTTGCTTCCAGCCGCGTTTCTCGCTCTGAGAGATCCAGCTCAGCCGTGGCTCGGTGATATCAATACCGAGTGGATTGTTGTGGTACTCACAGCGCAGGCTGTTTAGCTCAGCGTCATTGGCGGCAAAGGCGCTACAGCTCATCAAGCTGAGCAGTGCAATCAATCTTGAGGGTCGGGCGAAATAGGTAGGTAACATAGTGATTCAATGTAAATGGGCGGCAAACTATGCCACACTGCAAGCGATATAGAAATGCACGAAATGACTCTATTTTTACACAAAATGACTGCTGCAAAAGCAGCTGGCCCAGCCTTTTCTAAAGTCAATCTCTGGCTGACGAGCTATCCGCGAGGCCTTATTCTAGTGCTTATTGCGCCAATCCTTTGCTTTAACATACTCAGGGTTAGGCGTGGTCATCAGGGCACCTGATTGCTTGCGCCAGTCGTGCAGCATTTTTGTCAGCTTGGCGGTAAGCTGGGGTTTTTGCTGAGCAAGATCTTTGCTCTCACCGATGTCCTCACGCAGGTTGTAGAGCTCTACTTTGCCTGTTTCATAAACCTCGATGAGTTTGTAGTCACCAGCACGCACGGCACCGGCGGGTCCCATGGTATTGATGTGATGGTAATGGGGATAGTGAAAGTAAATGGCCTCCCGGTCAAGGGACTCCTCGCCACCATCTAACAACGCATTCAAGCTAACCCCATCAACATGCTGCTGGGGCAGCAGTGGCAGGCCGACAAGCTCCAACAAGGTTGGGTAAATATCGGTGCTGACGACTGGTTCTTTGGATCTCAGTCCAGCTTTGACTTTGCCGGGCAGCTTGATGATCAGAGGAGAGCGGATGCCGCCCTCGTAGAGCCATGCTTTGCCAGTGCGTAGTGGCAGGTTTGATGTCGGCATGTTCGGCCCGGGGCCGGTGGACAGGCCGCCATTGTCAGAGAGAAAAACCACGATGGTGTCCTGCTCGAGCTTCAAGCGCTTCAAGGTCTCGAGAATACGGCCGATGTTTTCATCCATGCTCTCTACCATGCAGGCGTAGGACTCATTGCTCTGAACGCTGCGTGACATGCTCTGATGATCCTTGATGCCCTCCTTGCCCTGCTTATCCTGTATATCTAATCCCATGGCTTTGGCTTTTTTGCGGTATTTTTCCAGCTTGGCCTTATTCGGCATAATCGGGGTGTGCACGGTGTAGTACCACATGTTCAGAAAAAAAGGCTTCTCCCCCTGCTGCTTAATGAACTTGATCGCCTTGTCCGTGAGCGCGTCCGTTAGGTAGTCACCCTCCTTGCCGTCGCCCATGTCCGGCACGTTGGTGCTGGGGTGCTGTTTGCTGGTGTAGGGGAAATAATAAGAACCTGGCTGGCCCATCTTGTGGCCGGCGATATTGAGATCAAATCCATTCGCCTCTGGGTAGTGCTCGCGGCCCTTGGCGTGATGGGTCTGCAGGTGCCACTTGCCGATGTGGGCCGTGCTGTAGCCTGCCTGCTTCAAGACCTCGGCCAATGTAGTGTCCCCCGCTGGCATGTTGCCCTTCACCTCAGGCGGGGTGAGCATATGGCCCGGCCCCATGCTGCCGCGGCTACCGCTGTGATTAGTGAGGCCAATGCGACTGGGATACTTACCAGTGAGAACACTGGCGCGTGTGGGTGAACATACAGGGTTGGCGGCATAGGCATCAGTGAAAAACACGCCCTCGGAGGCAAGCCTGTCGATGTTGGGGGTCTCATAAAACGTGCTGCCGGTCACCCCGAGGTCTGCCCAACCGAGGTCATCAATCAGAAAGAGCACGATGTTGGGTTTTGACTTCGCATTTACCGTAAAAGCAGCAAAGGCCATGATCAGCGTAATCAAAACCAGGTGTTTTCTGGCAGTGCTGTGTATGCTTGCTTGCTTGGATATTTGAAAGTTGCTCATGGTCTATGTTGATCTCTTACGTGTTTTGCAGGCTAGCTGTTTCAATGTCTCTCGTAAACTTTAGATCTTAGGCTTTTCCCTTGCCAATGAGTGCAAGCAGGAGGATATTGCCAGCAATGTTATATCACCCTTGGTTCCTAAAGCTCATCGTTGTTGCTGCATGCCTTTTGCCCTCAACTGCGTGGTGCCAAAACTACGCGCCAAGCCAAGAAAAGCCACCCGTAGTCAGCCGTGAATTCCGCGGCGCCTGGGTTGCCAGTGTCTACAATATTGACTGGCCAAGCCGTACTGGTCTCTCCAGCAGCGCCCAACAAAGCGAGCTGCGCGCCATGCTCGATCAGATGGCAAAAATCAAACTCAACGCCATCATCTTTCAGGTGCGGCCCAATGGCGATGCCCTCTACAAGTCCAGCATCGAGCCCTGGAGCTCTTGGCTGACAGGCACGATGGGACAATCCCCCGGCTATGATCCCCTCTCCTTCTGCATCGCAGAGGCACACGCACGGGGTATCGAGGTTCACGCATGGTTCAACCCGTTCCGCGCCTTGCCGAACGCTACCATGCCCACTGCCAGCAATCATGTCTGCCGCACGCACCCGTCACAGATTTGCGATTTCAAAACCTACCGATGGATGAACCCTGCCAGTAGTTTTACTCGGCAGCGCGCGCTCTCTGTGATCCTTGACGTAACACGCCGCTACGATATCGACGGTATCCACATCGATGACTATTTCTACCCTTACCCAGATTTGGGCAAAAATGGCAAACACAAGGAACACTTCCCAGACGGTAAAAGCCCATCACAGCGCCGCGGCTACGTAGATAGCTTTGTGCAGGAAATGTACAGCTCCGTGAAAAAAGCAAAACCTTGGGTCCGTGTTGGCATTAGCCCTTTTGGCATTTGGAGACCCGGGGTCCCCTCCGGCACGACGGCTGGTGTTGACGCTTACGAGCACCTTGCGGCAGACTCGCGCAAATGGCTCCAAAACGGCTGGTGTGACTACCTCTCCCCTCAACTTTATTGGCGCATTCAAGGTCCGCAAAGCTACACCCGCCTGCTGAGCTGGTGGCGAGAACAAGGAAGCCGCCCCGTATGGCCGGGAATCGCCACCGCCCGCATCAAAAGCACCGAGGACCCAGGGCGTCCCGCCAGTGAGATCGTCAACCAGGTGAATCTCTCGCGCACCACCGGCAACAACTACGCCGGCCACGTCCACTGGAGCATGAAATCCCTGCGTCAGAACCGAGGTGGCATTGCCACCTTACTGGAGAAAAACACCTACTCAAGTGCAGCACTGGTGCCACCGATGCCGTGGCTTAGTAAAGCGCAACCCCTCAGCCCCAGCCTGAAGGCCTCCGGATCACGAAAAGGAGCTCAGGCCAAGTGGTCGTCGGTGAGAGGCGCCTCCAAGTATGCCGTTCAGGCGCGCTATGGCAAATACTGGTTCACCGTCAAGGTCCTTCCCGCTTCGGCAAGTAGCCTAACTCTTACAGGCAATCCCGAGGCGATCGCGGTAAGCGCCGTTGACCGCTACGGCACCACAAGCACTCCCAGTGTGGTGACTCGTTAGCGAGGCTTTGTTCCGAGAACCGAGCATTCCGTGGCAAAAAAGAAGCGAATGATCTTGCGCAAGAAGCGACTTGGGTTTTTACCGCTTGCACCCAAATGTGGCTCACGCTACTAACAACCAAGATATGATTAATATCCGCACGTTCATTTTTTTTAGCTCCGCCATTCTCTGTTGCTGGTTAGTTGCCTCCTACGCCTACGAGCCTGACGCAGGCACTGCGGTGAACATCGATACTTCAGTGAAGCAGGCAAGCAGCGCATCCACCGAAACGGAAGGCTCAGAGAAAAAAGCCGCTGTCAGCATGCAGCCAGATCAGCTTGCCACCATGGCTACCCTAAAGGGCAAATAGCGTCAGCCAGATCAGCGCCTGTGAATATCAGTGCCTGTAAATGCGGCTGTATAAGGCGCGTTATCAGCAAATCCTTATTATAACTAACGGTTAGCTTTTTTGTTCAAAAAAAATTGAACTTTCAAATCGAGGGTGCTATTATCGCCCTTGATGCACCCTAGCGACCATCCCGATACAGAGAAGTTGACTATCGATCAGCGGCTCATCTCGTTTTTTAGAGATGGCGCGAAGATCATTGGTTTACCAGCCTCTGTGGGTGAGATCTTCGGCCTTTTGTTCGCCTCCCCCAAGCCCTTGACCATGGCGGACCTGGTTGAGCGCCTTGACATTAGTAAGGGATCGGCAAGTCAGGGCTTAAAAATGTTGCGCACCCTTGGAGCTGTTCGCGATGTCGAATTTGACAATGACCGCAAAGGCTATTTTGAAGCGGATATTGAATTAAAAAAACTTGTCGGGGGTTTTATTCGTGAACAAGTTCGTCCGCACATGGACAGCGGCACACGCAAGCTGGGCGAGCTCGAGCAGGATCTCGATACCGTCAGCGACCCAGAGCTGCGCGCATTTTACGAAAACCGGATCAAAATCATCCAACGATGGTCCAGCAAAGCCAAGCTTGTCTTACCCCTGTTGCAGAAATTTCTCGGCGAATAAAAACATTCAGACAGCATGACCCATCCCGACTCCGATTTTGATTCCAATTTAGACTCCGATTTTGATTCCGATTCCGTCACGTCATCCGATGCCGAGCACTATGCATGGTACTGTGTGCGCACCAAACCTAAGCGCGAACACATAGCGGCGAGGGCCTTGAATCAAATCGAGGGTGTACAATCATTTTGTCCACGCCTGCGATATCGTAAGGCAACCAGACGCGGTAAAGTCTGGTGGGTGGAGGCCATGTTTCCTGGTTACATTTTTGGCTTTTTTTCCCGAGAACAAAATGAGCGCAATGTCGTTCATACCCACGGGGTGATGACGATCCTCAAGTTTGGCGATTACATGCCTGAGATTCCCAGCTCATTCATTGCAGATCTGACCCAACAGATGCAAGAGCTCAATGAGGGTGATGATGACATCATGACCTTGGAGCCGTCTGTTAACGAAGGTGATGAAGTAGAAATCGCGCATGGCGCCTTCCAGGGTTTTCAAGGCATCGTCATTGAGGTCATGCCAGCACAAGAGCGCGTCAAGCTGCTCACCGAGTTTCTCGGTAATCGCCATGTCGTGGAAACGGACCTGTTATCTCTCTTGTTACCCAATAAGCCTGTTCCCGAATAGGCGCATAGTATCCAGAGAATATCTTGCTCTGGCTAACTCTCCACGCTCCCTCCGTCTGCAGCAATGGGCCACCAGACATAGATTGATCAACATGGTGTGCAAGAATCGCGTTTGTTTCTCGTAACCTTATAGATCTCTATGGTGGCAGGACGGCGGCATAGATAACAGCTCAGCACATCATGAAACATCCAATCACGCTCTTCTTGCTAGCTGCCAGCGCTCTCATAGCAAACAGCTTCGCTGAAACTCTGCCGCCCCTGAGCAATAATCAAGTGCCGCAGGATGCTCAAGCCATGTGGACAGGCTTCGATCCACGTGCCGAGCCGCTCGACACCGAGATCCTTAAGGAATGGGAAGAAGACGGCGTCGTTCTCAAGGTCCTGCGCTACCGCATCGGTATTTTCAAAGGGCAAAAATCGATGATGGCCGCCATCTATGGCTACCCCAAAGCGATGAGTGACGCGGGCAGCAAGATTCCCGGGCTAGTTCAGATCCACGGTGGCGGCCAATACGCCGATTACCAAGCCGTGCTCACCAACGCCAAACGCGGCTACGCAACCATCTCCATCGCATGGGCCGGCCGCATCTCCGCCCCCGACTATCGTGTCAGCCCTCAGGAAGTGAAACTTTTCTGGGACAATAAAAAAGAAGACCCTCATTATAAAATCACCACCGACTGGGGTGCGCTTGATGCCTACCACGCACCGAGTAAAAAGGACAAAGACGCCTTCACTCAGTTACCAGCTTATGACTGGAGCTTGGACCCCGTTGCCTCGCCGCGCAACAACGCTTGGTTCCTCTGCACCCTAGCAGCCCGCCGCGCCCTCACCTTCCTCGAGCAACAAGCTCAGGTCGATGCCAACAAGCTCGGTGTCTACGGCCACTCCATGGGGGGCAAGCTCACGATACTCACCGCTGGCTCTGACAAACGGGTCAAAGCAGCCGCACCCTCATGCGGAGGCATCAGCGACCGTTCGAATAAAGACCCCCTGTATCTCAATACCGTCGGTGACTCGCCCAATCTCAAAAACATCAACTGCCCGACTATTTTTCTAAGCCCTGCTAATGACTTCCACGGCCGCATCTCCGACCTCATCACCACCACCGAAGAACTGAGTGGCAAGTTAGGAACGCAAAATTGGCGGGTCACCTGCTCAGCCCACATCAACCACAAGGACCTGCCTGAAAACGAAGTCGCCACCCAGCTTTGGTTTGACCAGCACCTGAAGGGGACTTTCCAATGGCCAGCCAATCCTGCCAGCACACTGACCCTGAAAACCGAATCCGGACTACCTCACTTCGCCATCAGGCCAGACACCTCAAAGCCCATTATGGCTATCGATATTTATTACACCCAGCAGGGTGAAGTCAGTGGCGACATGCATAAGCATATCAACCAATTCTGGCATCACGCACATGCTCAAGCCACCGGCAAAGACGGCGTCTGGTCTGCAAACCTGCCGATTTCCACTACGGACAAACCCCTCTGGGTTTACGCTAATGTGCTTTATGCCCTCGATCAGCCGGTAACTGGGGCGGGCTACTACTACGGCCGCTACACCACCAAGACCTTCAACCTCTCTTCACTGCTGAAAATCGTTAGCCCCGCCGAGCTGCAACAGGCAGGTGTCAAAGCCACGCTCAAAACAAACCCTTTGATTGAAACCTTCCAAGGCCATTGGCAAAAAGAATGGTTCACAACTAAGCCGACCGAGTGGGCTCGCAAAACCCACAAACTCTACCATCCACTATGGGCCGCTCCTAAGGAGCAAAAAAATCTCAAACTCGCTGTTGATATCCGCTCGGAGCAGATCAATAAACTCGCCCTCGGCATTGATAAACATGCCGCAGAAATCTCCCTCACGGGCGGCGCTCACTGGCAGACTATCACGTTGGCCCCCAATGACTTCCAAGATGCAGAGGGTAACATAATGGCTTCATGGTACGGCATCAAGGAGCTCCGCCTAGCTCCCTGCGAGTATCTTAAATCCAAAGACAATAATCAAAAGCGCACCATAGGATCGAGTCAATGGCAGGGTGCACCACCACAGTTCCGCAACCTACGCTGGCACATTACAACGCCTTGACAGCCTGTTACCAGCCTATCACCTTAGCACATCTTCCTTATTTGTAACAATGCAATCCTCTGCCCTCCTCACATACCTTTTCGCCGTCTGCGCCCTGTCACTTCCCGTCACAGCTGAAGACCAGCGCCCCGCCAAACCCAATGTGGTCTTGATGTTTGTCGATGACCTCGGCTGGCAAGATGTCAAATGCTACGACGTCGACGAACCTAGCCCGATGGAGACCCCCAATCTCGACAGCCTTGCCAAGAAAGGCGTCCAGTTCTGGAACGGCTACTCACCCGCTCCTACCTGTGCCCCTTCTCGCTGTGCACTGCTCAGTGGCGTTCACCCCGCAAGAGCTCAGAAAACACACGTTGTTGGTGGAACTCCACCGCACCCCCACCACGACATCGGCACCACCGTGATGTCTCCGTGGTACAGTGGCCGCATGCCTGAGACGACGTTCAACCTTGCCAAGGCGATGAAAGCTGAGGGCTACACCACAGGCCACACCGGCAAGTGGCACATCGCAGTCGACCACCACGCATTCCCCCAGCCCATGGATATCGGCTTTGACTTCACCACCCACCAAGCAGGCTATAACACCCGAGGAGCACAAAATGGCATGAGTAACCGCCTCAAGGACTTCGCCACCACAGATGCGAAGGACCCCTACCGCCTTGATGAAAACGGCTTCCCCACCGACATCGTTACCACTGAGGCCATCAAGTTTATTGATGATCACAAGGAGAAGCCAGTATTTCTCTACTACGCGACCTGGCTGGTGCACACGCCGATCCAGACCCGTAGCAAGGCCCTGCTGGAGAAATACTGTAAAAAACTCGGCATAGATTACCCGACCGAGCCGAAGGACTGGACCTTGGAAGGGCAACGCAACCCCCACTATTGCGCCATGGTCGAGATGCTCGACTACTACGTTGGCCAAATCATTTCCTACCTCGAAAAAACCGACGACCCACGCTGGCCAGGACACAAGCTCATTGAAAACACCTACCTTGTGTTCACCTCTGATAATGGTGGCATGGAAGGCGGCGGCGGCCACGAAATCATCACCGACAACTACCCATTGGACAAAGGCAAGATCAACGCCAAGGAAGGCGGCACCCGCGTTCCCTTCCTCATCGCTGGCCCCAGCATCGCCAAGGGTGTGCAATCCGACGTGGTCATCAACGGCCTCGACCTCTACCCCACGATTCTCTCATGGGTAGGAGCTAAGCCCAAGGAGGGTAAAATTCTCGATGGCTCCGATCTTTCCACCTTGCTCAAGACAGATGCTACCAAAGCAGATCTGGTCAAGGGCCACGATGGCAAAACCCGTGACAGCATGATCTGGCACTTTCCACATGGACCCATGCAGAGCACCATCCGTACTGGCGGTTACAAGCTCATCCGTAATTATAATTACCTGTTCCACCCCAGTATCCCCCAATACGAACTCTATCAACTCTACGATCAGGACGGTAAACGCGTCGATATTGAAGAAGCTAACAACCTTGCAGACAAGGACCCCAAGCGGACCCAAAAAATGGATCAGCACCTGACCAAGATTCTCACCGAGATGGACGCCAGCCTACCCTATTACAATCGGCACGGCCGCCACGTCTCAGCCGAGTTCAAGAAAAGCGCTCCCAAGGCGCTCAAACACAGCCGATCTGGCAATTCCGTTACTCTCAGTTACAAAGAGAACGGCGCCTCTGTTAGCAAGGCCTACATCGTCTACACCACCAAGGAGGAGAAAGTATCAGAGGAATGGTTCCGCGCATCAGCCACCATCAATGCCGACAAAAGCATTACTGCCACCATCCCCGAAGGCGCTACTCACTTTTATCTAAACCTGATTGACTCTAACCAAGTTCTAGTTAGCTACCCAGAGTGTCCCGACAGCCGCGCTCACAGCAAAGCAACCAACGAAGCAGCAGGCAAAAAAGCACACCACGCCTCATTCACCCACTTCGCCCTGCCCACCAAGCCATAACTCTAACTGCTGCGTAGCCACCGACCTTGTCGGGGCAAGTGGCTACTTCAACTTCAACGGCCACAACGTGGCTTCACTTCAACCGCCGCTCAGCGGCCTCTGCCAGCTCTAACTAGCCCATGAAAACGACCAAAATACTGACTCTCTCACTGATCCTTCCGACACTTGCCTTTCAGTCATGCGAAAAAAAGAACAGCTCTGATAGCGATCAAGCTGGTCACACCGGCGACTGCTGCCCGCCCCCCTCTGAGGTCATTGCCCCTACTGCCGTCTCAACGGAGCCAGCCCCCACACCTCAACTCAACGAAACCCCAGAGCAGCTCGAAGAGCGCCTTCAGTGGTTCCGCAATGCAAAGTTCGGCCTCTTTATCCACTGGGGTCCTGCCGCTATCAGTGGTGAGGAAATTAGCTGGAGCATGATGGATCGCATCGAAGGTGGCGACAAACATAAGGTCGTCCCTCGCGAGACCTACATGAACCTCTACAAAACCTTCAACCCAACCAATTTCAACGCCGACGAGCTCATGGGCCTCGCTAAAAATGCCGGCATGAAGTACTTCGTCTTTGTTACCAAACACCACGACGGCTTCAGCATGTGGCCCACCAAGGAAAAACGTTTCGCTGAAGGAGCAGACTACCCAGAGCACTTCTCCATCGCCGACACTCCCTACCAAGGTGACCCTGTTCGCATGATGCAAGAGGCGGGTAAAAAACACGAGCTCAAGATCGGCTGGTACTACAGCACCCGTGACTGGACTCACCCCGACTACCTCCAAGGTGACAACAAAGTTTACAACGACTACTACGAAAATCAGGTCGAGGAGCTGCTCAATGAATACGGCCCTGTAGACATGGTCTGGTTCGATCACTGCTTCGGCAACTGGGACCAATACACCATTCCTCGTCTCTACCAGAAAATGTATGCCAACAACCCACAGCTGCTGGTCAACAACCGTGCCGCCAAAGGCATCA
>Ga0213861_10003689_pt1 | contig 12644 bp, 13 predicted proteins | sample PICome_4_FD_160110 | JGI IMG/M metagenome (GOLD analysis project Ga0213861, IMG submission 160110) | Coastal seawater microbial communities near Pivers Island, North Carolina, United States - PICO131 | ecosystem: Environmental > Aquatic > Marine > Coastal | place: USA: North Carolina...
TGAAAATGTCCAAATCACTTGGAAATGTAATTGCACCTGAAGATATCTTAAAAAAATATGGAGCAGATATATTGAGAATATGGGTAGCTTCATCTAACTATGCTGAAGATTTAAGAATTGATCATTTTATTCTTAATCAACATGCAGATTCTTATAGAAAAATTAGAAATACTTTTAGATATTTGCTTGGAAATCTTAATGATAATTTTGAGGAAATTGAATTAGAAAAAATAAATTTATCTGAATTGCCTGAATTAGAACAGTTTATGCTTCATAAAATTCATTTATTAAATAAAAATTTTAACAATTATTTTAAAAATTATGATTTTCATAATTTGTATAAGGAACTTTTAAATTTTTGCACAGTTGATTTGTCAGCTTTTTACTTTGATATTAGAAAAGATACATTGTATTGCGATGAGCTAGATAGCAAAAAAAGAAAATCAACTATAATTTTATTAAATATAATTTTAAATGCATTGCTAAAATGGTTTGCACCAATTCTTTCATTCACTACTGAAGAAATTTTTAGATTAATCTCCAAAAATAACAAAAGTATTCATTTAGAAAAATTTGTAGAATTTCCTGAATTATTTAAAAACGATTCTTTAAATAATAAATGGCAAGAATTAATTAAGATAAGAAATCTTTGTAATATCAGCATTGAAGAAAAAAGGGCAAGTAAGGAAATTGGATCTAGTTTGGAAGCTGAATTAACGATTAATTTAGATGATAAGTTTAAAGACATTACAAAAAATATAGATTTTGCAGAACTATGCATTACATCAAAAGCTATGATTTCGTTTTCAAAAATAATTGAGGCAAAAGTTGATACTATAAAAGCCAAAGGATCTAAGTGCCCTGTATGTTGGAAAATAAGTGAAGAACCTTGTGCAAGACATTCTTGATGATTGCTAGATATCTAACTAAAAATTTTTATACGAATATAATAATTGTATTTTTAATTTTCATTTTAGATAGATTTTCAAAAATTTATGTAGTTAATCTAGATAAAGTCAGTCATTCACCAGAATTATATAAGTCTAAATTTTTGAATATCAGCCTAATTTGGAATGAAGGCATAGCATTTGGATTATTATCATTTGAGCAAAGTAATTTATATAATTTATTAAGTTTATTAATTGCGATAATTATTTTAGTTATTTTTTTTATGATAATTAATAATAACAATATTAGAAAATATCCTCTATTAATGATATTTGCTGGTGCTTGTGGAAATTTATATGATCGTATTGTGTATAAAGCTGTTCCTGACTTTATTGATTTTCACGTAGGAGAATTTCATTGGTTTATTTTCAATGTGGCAGATATCTTTATAAGTTTAGGAGTATTTTGTATGATTTTAATTGAATTAATTGATAATAATAAAAGCAATGAAACTGTTTAAATTTTATATTTTACTTGGTATTTTGGTGTTTCTTTCATCATGTGGCTCTTTAAGAGAAGGGTTTAGCAATCAAAAAAAAAATAATAGTGATGAGTTTTTAGTTGAAAAAAAATCACCACTAGTAATGCCCCCAGATTATAATGAGCTTCCTATACCAAATGAAGAGAAAGAAGAAGAACAAACTAATGAAATAAAATCTTTAATTTCGAAATCAAAGAATGGTGAGACTAAAGAAAATACAGATGAAAAAAATTCATCTTTTGAGAGCTCAATTTTGAAAAAAATTAAAAACAATTAATGTTAACTTCAGGAATTAATTTTATTAATTTTAAGAATAATAAACAATCGTCATTAGTAAAAAAAAATCTAATTTCTATTCTGAAATCAAAAAATGAAGTTTTAAATTCTTTAAGTCAAAATTATAAAAATAGTTTTACCAAAAAAATTTTGCAGAAATATAAAAAGACACTTAATTACCGAATTATAGGAATGGGCGGCTCTACACTTGGTACGCAAACAATATATGATTTTTTGAGTCATAAAATTAAAAAAAAATTTATATTTATTGACAATCTTCAAGCACATCCAAATAAAAGTAAAATAAAGTATGACAACTTAATCGTTTCAAAGTCTGGCAACACTATTGAAACAATAGTTAATGCAAATATTCATATAAAAAAAAAAGATAAGAATATTTTTATAACAGAAAATAAAAATAGTTACTTATACAGCTTAGCTGAAAAATTAAAGTCAGACATAATTCATCATAATAATTTTATTGGAGGAAGATACTCTGTTTTATCAGAAGTTGGAATGTTGCCTGCGGAGTTAATGGGTCTTAAACCAAGTAATTTTAGACAATTAAACAATTTAGTTAAAAATAAAAAATTTATTAATTCGTTAGTTTTGAATGTTAGCTCCATACTATATTTTATAAAAAAGAAAAAATTTAATTCAGTGATAATTAACTATGATGAAAAATCTAAAAATCTATTTAATTGGTATCAGCAATTAGTTGCAGAAAGTTTGGGAAAAAAAGGAAAGGGGTTATTGCCAATAGTTTCAAATATGCCAAAAGATAATCATAGCACAATGCAATTATATTTAGATGGCTTCAAAAATAATTTTTTTACTTTATTTTATGTAAAAGAAAAAAACTCAGTAAAAATAAATAACAATACTATAATGCCATCTCAATATTATTTAAAAAATAAAAACCTATCCGAAATCATGTTGGCACAAAAAAAAGCAACAGAAAAAGTTTTTAATAAGAAAAATATACCATTCAGAAGTTTTGAAATAAAGAAAAGAGATGAGAAAACTTTGGGTGAGTTATTTTGTTTCTTTATTTTAGAAACAATTTTAATAGGTCAATCAATGAATTTAAATCCTTATGACCAGCCTGCTGTAGAATTAATAAAAATTGAAACAAAAAAGTTTTTAATCTAAGACATTTAAAAAGATTATTTTAGATAAGCCATATTTTTTTTCCTCAACAATTTTTAAGTTATTTGGAATTAAATCTTTTTCATCTTTATGTCTATGTATAACCAAAATTCCATTTTTATTTAAAATTTTTTGATTATTAATGTTATCAAGCAAGAGGTTTAAATTTTTATCTTTATATGGAGGGTCCATAAAGATGATATCAAATTTTTTATATAAACTTTCAAAAAAGTTAATATTATAAATATCTTTTTCAAGAATTTCATAATTTTGAATCGATTTTAAGTTAAGTAAATTTTTCTTTAATATAGGTAGTACACCATTATATTTTTCAGCAAAAATTACATAATTTGCACCTCTAGATAGGCATTCAATTCCAAATGAACCAACACCAGAAAATAAATCTAGAATATTTGCACTTTTTAAATTTATATTGAATTTATTAGAGTGAATTAGGATATTGAAAATAGACTCTTTTGTTAAATCTTTTAGCGGCCTTGTTTGGGTATCTTTTGGTTCAAGAATTTTTTTTCCTCTAAATGTTCCAGCTATTACTCTCATTATTTAATAACTTTGTATCCAATATCTTTCCTATAAAATCCACCAGACCAATTTAATCGATCAAGATTTTTTGCAATGTTTATCTTTGCATCCCCAAAATTGTTTGAAAGAGAAACAAAATTTAAAACTCTACCCCCAACAGCATATACATCATTATCTTTTATGGTAGTCCCAGCATGAAACAAGAAATTCTGAGATTGAAGATTAATAGATTTTAAATTTTCAATTTTGATATTTTTTTTGAATTCATCTGGATATCCATTAGAACAAACTACGACACATAAGCTTTTTTTATTTAACCAATCAAGATTTATTTTATCCAGACTTTCATTACAGCATGCTAAAAAAACTTCAGATAAATCTGTTTTTAGTTTAGGTAATATTGTTTGACATTCAGGGTCACCCATACGGACATTATATTCAATCAAAAAAGGTTCATTATCTACTATCATTAAGCCAGCATATAAAAATCCTTTATATTTAGCACCAAGATCAGCCAAACCTTTTAATGTAGGTTTTATAATTTTATTTATAATTTTACTTTCCATTTCTTCTGAAATTAGCCTTGAAGGCGAATATGCACCCATGCCACCAGTATTTTTGCCTTTGTCACCTTCCAAAACTCTTTTATGATCCTGTGCTGTTCCAAAATTTTTAAAATTTATACCATCACTTATTATAAAATAACTCATCTCTTCACCCTGGAGAAATTCCTCAATTAATAAATTATTAGCTACACCAAATTTTCCATCAAAAATTTCGTTAATTGCAGTATTAGCTTCTTTGCAACTATTACAAATGTAAACGCCTTTTCCTGATGCTAAATTATCAGCTTTAATTACTGTTGGATATTTTGTATTTTCTAAGAAACTTTTTGCACTATCCTTATTTTGAAATATGCCAAATTTAGCCGTTGGTATATTATATTTTTGGCAAATTTGTTTTGTGAATATTTTTGACCCTTCAAGTTGTGAAGCTATCTTATTTGGACCAAATACATTTATATTAAATGATTCTAGAAAGTCTACCAGCCCATCGACCAAAGGTTTTTCTGGTCCAATAACAATCATATCAATTTGATTATCTAATATAAAATTTTTGATACTTTCAAAATTATCTAAATTTAAAATTACATTTTCAGCTATTTCAGAAGTGCCAGCATTTCCTGGAAAACAGTAAATTTTCTCAATTTTACTTGAGTTTTTTAAGCCTAAGCAGATTGCGTGTTCTCTTCCTCCGCTTCCTATTACTCCAACTTTCATATAGAAGTATATAAACTAAAAATGACAAAAAAATTAGCAAAATTAAAATATTTACCAAATAATTTTCAAATTATACAAAATGGTGATTATGTTGAGTGCGCTGTCTCTGGAAAGAAAATAGATATTGAAAATTTAAATTATTGGAATGTAGAATTACAGGAACCTTATTTTTCATACAAAGAGGCCTTTCAAAAAAAAGAGCAAATTGATAAAAAATAAAAGCTATTTCCAACGATTGTGTGACCAAATCCACTGTTCTGGTTTATAAATTATCATTTTTTCAAGTACTAAATTTAATTTATCTGTAATACTTTTTGTTGTTTCATTATCGTCAAAAATGATTGGTTTTTTTACAACTATCTTAAAATTAATATTATTAACTCTCTCAATTGAAAGAGGCACAATTGGTATTTTATACTTTTTAACTAACTGTGCTGGTACGGTAGTTGTAAGTGCATTTTGATTAAAGAATTTTGACTTAATTCCCTGCGAAACTCTTTGATCAATCATTAGTGCCGTTGAATACTTCAGCTTTTTTAAGCGTATAAGTTTTTTCATTCCACCCACACCTTTTTTAATTTGATATTTACAAATATATTTTTTTCTTATTCTCTCCATTATTTTGTTTAAAAATATATTATTCAAGGGCCTATATATTGCAGCTAGTTTTATTCCTGATTTTTCAATATGCATGGCCATCAGTTCAAAATTACTTAGATGTCCTGAAATAAAAACAACTGATTTATTATTTGTTTTAATATCATCAAGTATTTCTTGACCTTCAATTACAATATTTCTATTTGATATATCGCTTCTAAATCGTTTAATAAACATATACTCAGCAAATACTCTTCCATAATTATTCCACATTAAATTTGTTATTTTATTTAAACTATCCAAATTAATATCTGGAAAAGCTTTTTTAAGATTAGAATGAATTAATTTTTTTGACCTAAATAATGGGCCAATCATTTCAAATAATTTTCCGCCTAGAGTTGATGATAATTTTAACCCTAATATTTTAAATAGACAAAACAATGTAGCTATAATTGCAAATTGTAAAAAATAATTAATTATTTTCATTTATATTAAATATAGTCGAAATTAACTTTTCCTCATCTAGAATTTTCAATTCAGATTTTATAAAATTAATATTGTAAATTTTTTCTTTATTTAACCTAAAATAATCTTTTTCTGTTGTTATAATTTCACAATTTAAATTATTTGATAATTTTAGTATTTTATTAATATCATAATTTGTATATTTATAATGATCTGGAAACTCAATATCCTTAATAACATTAAATTTATATTCTCTTAACATTGATACAAAGCTTTTATGATTTCCAATTCCGGAAAATACTAAATAATTTTTATTTTTATTAAATTTTTTAATATCTAGCGGAACGTACTTTCCCACGTGAAGATTTAAATTAGGATTTATTTTATATATGAATTCTTTTATGTCGTCTAAATTTTCTAAATTTCCGTTTAAAAAAATATGCTTATAATTTTTTAAGCTGTTTATATTTTCTCTTAAAGGTCCAGCTGGTATCGTAAGCCCATTGCCAATCCAATTAATATTGTTAAAACATACAAATTTTAAATCATATTTTATGGACCTATCTTGAAGTCCGTCATCTAATATTGCCACTTCATAACCTTCATTTTCAGCTAAATTAATTGCTTCCAGTCTTTTATGAGATGTAAAAAGTTTTCCTCTACTTTCCAAAAGTTTTTGCTCATCATACTGATCTAAGTAAAATTTTTTAACAAAACATGCTTTGATTTTCCTTTCACTGAGGATTTCATTTATTTTGATGCTTAATGAGGTTTTACCAGTTCCACCAAGGTAAATGTTGCCAACCACAATAGTTTTTATATTTGAATTTTTAACTTTAGTTTTTATTCTAAATAATTTTAGTATTTGTAATAAAGATGAAACTGGTAGTAGTAAATAAGCAAGTATATTAGGTTTTTTCTTGTCCCAAAATTTAGGTTTTCTTAAATTCATTTTTAATCAATTTGTCTAAATCATTTATAGTTTCTTTTAAAATCTTTGCTCCAATTTTTTTTATTTTGTCTCCTAGTTTCTTGTTTCTGTTAAATATGATAGCTGAAGCCAATTCTTTTGAACTGTTAATTTTTTTTGAAATTTTCAAATTTGATAAATTTTTGTAAACATCTTTAAAATTGTCTATATTTGGACCATGCAATATTTTTGCACCAAATCTTGCAGCTTCTAATGGATTTTGACCTCCTCTATTAATAATTGAACCACCGATAAAAACAGAGCATCCAATTTTGTGGAATTTTTTAGTTTCACCAAAAGTATCTACAATATAAATATCAGCATGCCTTAAGTTTTTTTTACTTGAGCTATGTTTAATTACATTTAACTTTAAAGCTTCTAATTTTGATTTAATTTCTTTAGCTCTATGAACATGCCTTGGAATTAAAATTGTTAATAGATTTTTAATTTTCTTTTTAAGCTCTATATGTGTTTTTGCACAAAAAATTTCTTCATCAGAATGAGTACTGGATGCAATCCAGATTTTTTTGTTTTTAAATTTAAGGCTTAATCTGTTCATTATGTCATTGTCATGCTCAGCAAATTTAAGATTACCAATAGTTTTTATTTTTTTAACTTTTAATTTTTTTAAAAAATATTTTGTTTCTTGGTTTTGAGGATAAGCAATTAAAATCTTACTAAAAACTTGATGTGAAAAATTTTTAAAAATTGACCACCTTAAAAAAGTTTTTTTTGTAATTCTTGCATTTAATAAAATTAAAGATATTTTTTTTTGTTCCAATTTATTAAACATTTCTGGCCATATTTCAGAGTCAATAAAAACAGCTAAATTTGGTTTCCAATATTCTAAAAATTTTTTTGTGAAAAAAAAATGATCTATAGGGTAAAACTGGTGAATTGTCTTTTTGAATTTAAATTTTTTTAATACTTTCGATGAACTTAAAGTACTTGATGTGATTAGTATTTGATTTATTGATTTGTCTTTTTCATAATTTTCAATCAATGGAATAATACTTAATATTTCCCCTACACTTGCTCCATGAAACCAAATAAGTTTTCCTCTAGATCTTTTTTTAGAAGCAATACTAAATTTTTCTATAAACCTTATTTTATCCTCTTTTCCTTTGAAGATTCTAAATATTATTAAGATTGGAGATGTTAAAATAAGTAATGATAAAATAATTTGATATAAAACAAACATATTTATTTTTGTATCTGTTTTTCATAGAAATTTTTATATAAGTCTGATTTTTTTATTAGAGTTTCATGGCTTCCATTATCAATTATTTTACCTTTATCTATTACATAAATATTATCTGAACTAAGTATAGTGGACAATCTATGTGCAATAACAATCGTGGTTTTATTTTTAGTCAAGATTTTTAAAGCATCTTGAATTTTAGACTCCGTTTCTGAGTCCAAAGATGACGTAGCCTCATCTAATAAAATTATTGAACTTTGTTTCATCATCGCTCTAGCTATTGAAAGTCTTTGTTTTTCTCCACCAGAAAGTCTGACACCGTTTTCTCCTATTAAAGTATCGAACTTATTTGGAAGAATATTTATAAATTCATCACAGTAAGATAATTTGGCTACTTTAAATACTTCTTCATCGGATGCTTCAGTTCTTCCATATTTAATGTTGTTCTTGATGGTATCATCAAACAAAGTTGTTTCTTGACTAACCATTGAAATTTCATTTCTTAAAGACTCAATTGTAGCATTGTAAATAGATTGACCATCAATCAAAATATCTCCTGATTTTGCATCATAGAATCTAGGAATTAGGTTTAAAATAGTCGATTTTCCAGATCCACTGTGACCAACTAAAGATGTCATTTTTCCACCTTTAAATTCTAAATTTATAGATTGCAATGTTGGTCCTTGATTAACTTCGTATGAAAAATTTATATTATTAAAATTAATTTTCGAATCCTCTATTTTTAGAGGTGTTGCAGTTGTTGAGTTTTTAATTGTGTTTTTTTGATCTATAATAGGTAAAATTCTTGAAGCAGCTGATAGACCTTGATTAATTACCATATTAAGTGTCGAAAGAGACCTAACTGGTTGATAAGCCAACATCATAGCTGCTAAAAAAGAAAAAAAGTTATTAATATCAACCTCTCCTTTAGCCATAAGTTTTCCAGAATAAAAAATTAAAACAGCAATCATTAAACCAGTTAAAGTTTCCATGATTGGGGATAATCTTACATATACTGTTTGAATTTTTTTATTTTTATTTTTTAATTGAGCTAAGTATTCATCAGCTTTATTAATTTCTAAATTTTCTTTTTGAAAAATTTTAATTAATTTGTGATTTTTAAATAACTCAACAAGATAGGTTGTTAAATGACCAGATTTTTCTTGCGCTTCAGTGGTAACTTTGCCAAGTCTTTTTCCTAGTGTTTTTGCAGAAAGACTTGCTAGCGGTATCATGACTATTGATATCAGTGCAAGCTTCCAGTTTTGTAAAAACATAACAGTCAAGAGACCAATTAAAGTTAAAGAATCTTTAAAAAGATTCAATATTGCATTACTAAGCAAATTAGTAATGTGGGTTACGTCGTAAGTTAAATTTGAGATAAATTTACCTGAATGTTTTTTATCTATAATTTGTGTATCTGTTTTGATTAAAGTGTTGACCATGTCAAATTGGAGTTTTTTTTTAATCTCTTCCCCAACACTTATCATTGTTGCTTTTGCAAAGTAAAGAGATAGACCTTTAGTTGTAAAAGCTACAATAATCATTAATGGAATAATAATTATTAATGACTGATCTTTTTCAATAAACAGTTTTTTAATAGCTGGATCTAACAGCCAAGCTATAGCAGAAGTGCTACCAGCAACAAGTATTGAAAGTAAAGCTGAAAAGATGATCTTGTCCAAATATTTTTTTGAATAGTCTTTATAAAGTCTTTTATAGATTACTACTTTTTCCATTATATGTTTTTGGTAATTAAAATATTTAAAAAGATTATTAAACCAAACATATTGTTGCTTTTAAATATTTTTAGACAATTTTGAGGATCTTTAGATTTAAAAATTTTTATTTGATAAAAAAATAAATGCAAAAAAGGAATAATTGTTAAAAAATAATATATGTTATTTAACTTCATGTTATATCCCCCAATCATGAAAAGTATTAATAATAAAACATAGCATACAAATAAAAATTTTTTTTCATTACCTTTAAATTTAATTGAAGTAGATTTTAAACCTATAATTTCATCATCCTTAATATCTTGATATCCATAAATTGTGTCGTAACCCAGTGTCCAAAATATGGCTCCAAGATAAAATATAATTGGAATAATATCTATTTCTCCTTTAACTGCTGTCCAGCCAAGTATTAGACCATAATTAAATGTAATTCCTAAAAATAACTGAGGCCAATAAGTAAATCTTTTCATTAAAGGGTAGGTGAAAGCCAGTGGCATTGAGCCAAAAGCGAGAATGATTGTAAATTGATTAAAATTTAAAAGCACAAACAGTGCTAATAAACATAAAATTGTTGCATAAAAGATTGCAACCTTGATTGAAATTTTTCCAGATGCAATAGGCCGATTTTTTGTTCGAATTACTTTTTTATCAAATTCTTTATCTAAAATATCATTTACAATACAGCCAGCAGATCTCATGAATACAGAGCCTAAAAAAAATAATATTAAGTAAAAAAAATAATTATTTAGATTGTTTGAAAAATCATACGCAAGAGTTAACCCCCATGCGCACGGCCAAAATAAAAGCATGTAGCCAATAGGCTTCTTTAATCTTGTTAAATCAATAAAGAGTTTTAATTGGTCCATAATATTTTACTTGTAAATAGCAAAGGCTAGTTTCATAATCAAATTGATTCGTATGAATATAGATTACACAGTAACAGCACTAATGTTTCCAGCAATTCCTTTGCTGATGAATATCTATAGTAATAGATTTCATTCTCTAAGTAAGCTGATTAGAGAACTTCATGATGAGCACGTTTATGAAAATCATGTGCCTCCTGAATGGAAAAAACAATTTATAAACCTGAGTGGACGTATTACTCTTTTGCGATGGACAATCATGTTCGCTGCATTTGGATTTTTGTTTAATATGATGACTGTATTAGGTCTCTATTTAAATGAGATATTTGTTGCAAGATTAATTTTTGGCTCTTGCTGTCTATCTATGATTATATCAATTCTTTTTTTTATTAGAGAAATTCATATTTCAACAAATGCACTTAAACTTCATATGTCTGATATGGATGTGGATGTTAATTAGGAATAATTACTGCAGGTCCTAAAATTTTTCTACCTTCTAAATCTTTATGAGCTTCAACAACTTGATCTAATTTATATCTTTTAAAAATATTAATTTTTACTTTTCTAGAGCTAATTTTTTCAAACATTATTTTTGAAGCTTCATCAAGTTCTTCTTTAGTAGACAGGTATTGTTGCATTGCAGGTCTCACAAGATACAAACCTTTTGGCTGAAGCATTTTAGGAACATTAATATCAGACAATGGCCCTGATGCATTTCCAAATGAAACCATCATTCCTCTTATTGCCAAACATTCAATAGATCCATCTAAAGTGTCTTTACCAACACCATCGTAAACAACTGGAACACCTTTACCATCTGTAATTTCTAAAACTTTTTTTGCAAATTCTTCTTTGTTGTAATTAATTACATGATCGTAACCATTATCTTTTGCTATTCCTATTTTTTCATCTGATCCAACGGTTCCTATAACAGTGCATCCTAAACTTTTAGCCCACTGGCCAAATATTTGGCCAACTCCTCCAGCTGCTGCATGATAAAGAATTGTTTGTCCTGATTTTACAGGAAACGTTTTGTGCAACAGATAAAATGTAGTTAAACCTTTTGTCATTAAAGTTGCAGCAACTTCTAGATCAATCCCATCTGGTACTTTTACAAGATTTTTTGTTGGGTAATTTCTGTGTGTTGAATAAGATCCTAATGGAATACCAGCATAAGATATTTTATCTCCAACTTTAAAGTCTTTTACGTTTTCTCCAACATCAGTAATAATACCAGCACCTTCTAATCCTATACCAATTGGTAGATTTAATGGGTACAAACCTGATCTATGGTAAGTATCGATATAATTTAATCCAATAGCTTTTTGTTCTATTGTTACTTGGTCAGGGTCTGGTTTATCTAAAGTAATATCTTTAATTTCTAAAACTTCGGGTCCACCAGTTTTTTTAATTTCTACAGCTTTCATAATTTATTTTACAAACGTATCATTATGATAATCTTGAACAGCTTGCAAGATTTCAGCTTTAGTATTCATTACAAAGGGCCCACCTCTTGCAATTTCTTCATTAATTGGCTTTCCTGAGATGAGTAAAAATTTTGCATCTGATTTTGCTTTAACTGTTAATTCTTCCCCTCTTGTTAATAGTATTAAAGTACTATCTTTAACATTATCATGTTTATTTTTGCCAACTTCAATTTCACCATTCACTAAATAAATAAAAGTATTATGAGTAGATTGTAATTTAAAATTAAACTTTTTGTCTTTGTTTAACTCAACATCAAAATAAATTGGTTCAACGTTATGACCTTTGACAGGTCCTTCAGCATTTTCAAATTTACCAGCTATGACTTTTATAGTTTTATCATCATCTTTATGAACGCTCATTTTGTCAGCATCAATATAAATATATTCAGGTTTACTCATCTTTAATTTAGCGGGCATGTTTACCCATAATTGAAAACCATGAAGTTTGCCTTCTTTCATTGCTGGCATTTCAGAATGAATTATTCCGCTTCCTGTTTTCATCCACTGAACATCACCTGCCGTCATTCTACCTTCACCACCGGTACTATCTTTATGTTCAAAATCTCCAGCTAACATATAAGTTACCGTTTCAATTCCTCGATGAGGGTGGGGTGGAAAACCTGCAATATAATCCTCGCTATTTTC